>Ga0193958_1000013_pt1 | contig 151920 bp, 135 predicted proteins | sample FB_1_MG_FD_140320 | JGI IMG/M metagenome (GOLD analysis project Ga0193958, IMG submission 140320) | Microbial mat bacterial communities from the Broadkill River, Lewes, Delaware, United States - FB_1_MG | ecosystem: Environmental > Aquatic > Freshwater > River > Microbial mats | place: USA... | reverse complement strand
CTCAATCTCATCAAAAGTGAGAAGAGTAGCAAGGTCGGTGTAAAAACTAAGCGAGCTAAAGCGGGTTGGGACAATCAGTTCTTGCTCAAAATCTTGGGAATGATTTAAGCCCGATTGCCCTGACTGAATATCGGATAAAAACCAATAAACCTGACAGGTAGTGTATAACTAGAGCCAGAATATAAAAATAATGTTAATTAAAAGTTACCCCCATGAAGCTAGTTAACCCTAAATCTTCGCGTAAAGCAGCCTATTTTGCGGAATCTAAGCCGACGATACGTAAGCGGTTAATGCCCGTTTTATTGATTTTGCTTGCCGCATTTACGGTCGCTTTTTTGACTGAGGGGATTGTTGCGCTAGATGCCACTGCTCAGCTGCCCACTAATTTCGCTTTTTTCATGAAGTGGATCGATGAAGTCATACTGCTATCAACGATTGCAGGCTTGTGCGTTGGTATTTATCAGTTAAAAAAAGACCGTGTCCGCTCATCGACCAACTGGCTACTCTTTACTTGCACGGTCAGTATTGTGTCCCAGGCATTCACCAATGGCGGAATGGGTGAAACACCACTCATCATCTATCCATTGTTGATTATGACCGCCGGTTTTTTTGCCAATATCCATACCATGGAAGTGGTCGCGCGCTCATGCATGGTCAGTATTATTGCGCTTTACCTACTGGGTGTTTTTGGTATTGAACCGCTGGATTTGAGTGAAGAAGATCCGATTGAGACCTTTATGCGTCTCGATCAGATGATTTACTGCTTACTGATTATGGAAGTGTGTTTCCGAACCATCAAAATGTTCGTTGATGACTACGGTGCGATTTTAGATCGGGTGAGAAAAGACCAAAAGAAATTAGATTTTATTGCCAATCACGACAAGCTGACGGGGTTGCCTAACCGTCATTCTTGCGAAGCACATTTTGATGAGTTGTTTCGACTTAGTCCGGCTACCCCCGGCATGAGTCATATCTTGCTATTTGTTGATATTGATAACTTCAAAAACATCAATACACGCTTTGGTCACAATGGTGGTGATGAGGCGCTTTCAGCTGTCGCCAGACGTTTGGATCAGGCCTTTGAGAAAGATAATGCTGTTGTTAGCCGGATTGGTGGTGATGAATTTATTATCATGCTGTTTATGCCAGCAGAACAGTTGGAAGCCCGTTTACATGGAATGATGAAGGAGCTGGCAGAGCCATTAACCATCTTTGATCAGACTGAATATATTACCTGCTCGATGGGTGTAATCGAGATTAAGAACGATTCATCATCCTTCAAAGAGGAATATCGCAAAGCAGACATGGCGATGAATCGCGCCAAGAAGACCGGTAAAAACCGTTTCTGTTATTTCAACCAGTCGTTAAATGATACTGCGGTGAAGAATATTGAACTCGGTGCAGGCTTGCATGAAGCATTAAAGAATGATGAATTTGTTCTGTTTTATCAACCTCAGGTCGATTTAGCGACTGGTAAAGTCGTGGGTGCTGAGGCTTTAATTCGTTGGTTCAGACAAGATGGCCAGATGATTTCCCCGGCTGATTTTATTCCGATTGCGGAGAAAAACGGTAGCATTATCGGCATGACGCTTTGGGTAATTCGTCAGTCTTGTGTTGATTGCGCACGCTGGCATGCGGATGGGTTTAAGGACTTATTTGTAAGCGTGAATGTGCCATCCATGATGCTGGCTGAAGGGAATTTACCTCAGATTATTCGTGAAGAATGTGCCGCAGTGGGTTTAGATCCTAAGTATCTTGAGCTTGAACTAACGGAGTCTGTCATTCTGGAAAATGGCGATGATATCCAACGTCAGTTGCAGGATATTCGCGATATGGGCGTTAGTTTGGCGATTGATGACTTTGGTACGGGCTACTCAAATCTTAGCTACTTAAGCCGTTTGAATGTGCAGAAGTTAAAGGTCGATCAGTACTTTGTGATGAACCTGCTGAAGTCGAATTCAGACCGCACAATTGTGCATGCCATCACGCACATTGCGAGTAGTTTTGGGATGAAAACTGTCGCTGAAGGTGTCGAAGATACTGCGTTGATTAAGCCACTATTGGATTTACACTGCACCATCGGGCAAGGTTATTTGTGGTCAAAGCCGGTGCCATTGGATTCATTTATGACGCTGTTAAATGACTACTCTCCGGCTAAGCAACTGGCTGAAGCCACCGCTTAGGTTATTCGATTAATTCCCAAAAGGCTTTCACTAGCGGATTCTTCAGATTCCGCTTTAGTGTGAATAGGCCAATGTTGAAAGGCTCCAGTGTTGGCTGTACGTTGAGTATCTGGATGCGCTCAGCCAGCGGGCTATTATCCAGCACGATTTTAGGCACCACGCCCACGCCAAGCCCAAGGCTCACCATACTCACAATTGCCTCATAACCTTCCACCTGCGCATAGGTGCGAGGGTTAATCCCCATTGCTTTAAACCACTCATCCAAACGATTACGAGCGATTCCGGTTTCAGATAGCACCATGGGCACATTGGCCCACGCTTCGGCAGAGTCTGGTTCGCTAATTGGAACATCAGGATCGAGTGGATTCACTGGCGCAATAAAGACCAGCGGGGTAATTGAGAGTGGTTTGAAAGTCACTTCACGCGGCAGCGAATTAGGGTGTGCCGCGATACAAATATCCTCATGGCCTGCAGCAATGCGACTGATCGCCAGCTCCGGAACGCCAGTATGAAGTTTGATTTCAATCCCCGGATAATCAGGCCGAAAGCGGTTTAGCAGGTCAAACAGAATGCTGTAAGAGGCGGTGACTGAGCAATATAAACTAATTTTTCCCTGCAACTCACCACTGTTGTCAGCCAGCTCCTTGCGAATGAGTTGCCATTGATTGCTGGCTTCGTTGGCGTATTTTAGAAAGGTTTTTCCTTCATTGGTGAGTGTGACTTTGCGATTATCGCGATTAAACAGGCGCACACCCAGCTCTTCTTCAAGCTGTCGAATATTTCGCGAGAGCGCTGAAACGCTGACATTGCAGACCTCGCTGGCTTTACCGAAGTGTAGGCTTTTGGCGAGGGCTAAGAAGTTGTTTAGGTTGCGTGTGTTCATGGGAATAATAGTAACTCAGTATCAGTGACTATGGTTTTAAGTTGTGAAAGTATGTAAGCCTAATGATCATAAATTTTATCCTCCACGATTTAACATAGGATGTCGCCGTGTCCCCAGTCTCAGATCTCCTCGACCAATACAAAACCACGTTTCCAGAAATCACCGATATTGCTCAAGCTAAAGAAGTGTTTTGGAAAAATCCAAAGTTGTTGCCATATGAGCAAGCCAAACAGTTAAGTGAGTTTACTGAGGCTTCAGAGCAAGGTGCTGCTGATCGTTTAGCGCGCTTTGCACCTTACATTATGAGTGCCTTTCCAGAGACTAAAGCGTCTGGCGGGATTATAGAGTCTGAGCTGATGGAGGTACCGAATGCGCTTGCCAAGTTAGAAGCCTATTACGGGCAAGCGTTAGCAGGGCGTTTGATGGTTAAGCTGGATTGTAATCTACCCATTGCTGGCTCGGTAAAAGCGCGTGGCGGTATTTATGAAGTGCTTAAATACGCTGAAACGCTGGCCATAGAAAATGGATTGATCTCTGAAGGTGATGATTATTCAGTGTTTGATTCAGATGCGTTTAGAGTGTTCTTTAGTGACTACTCTATTGTGGTCGGCTCGACAGGAAACCTAGGGTTGAGCATTGGCATTATGGGCGCGAGTTTAGGCTTAAAAGCTACCGTGCACATGTCCGCCGATGCGCGGCAATGGAAGAAGGATTTACTGCGCTCTAAAGGCGTTACGGTTATTGAGTATGAATCAGATTATAGTCATGCGGTTGAGCAAGGTCGCTTAGAGTCTTCCCAAGATCCTAAAAGTCATTTTGTGGATGATGAGTCGTCGAAAGACTTATTCCTTGGTTACTCAGTCGCAGCTAGGCGCTTGCAGCAACAACTGATTGCTCAGGGAGTTGCGGTTGATGCTGAGCATCCTCTGTATATCTATTTACCTTGTGGCGTGGGCGGTGGTCCTGGTGGGATTAGCTTTGGCATGAAGTTGGTGTTTGGTAACCATGTACATTGCTACTTTGTTGAGCCAACCCATGCGCCAGCCGTGTTGCTAGGAATGGGAACCGGACAGCACGAAAACATTAGCGCGCAGGATATTGGTTTGGATGGCTTGACTGCGGCCGATGGTTTAGCTGTGAGTCGAGCATCTGGCATGGTGTGTCGGGAAATGGGGCCACTTTTAGATGGCATATTCACGCTTGATGATCAGGAGTTGTTTAAGTTGTTAGCGTTGGTATTTGATGCAGAGGGAATCAAGGTCGAGCCTTCTGCGGCGGCGGGTGTGGCCGGTATTGCGAGGGTTTTGCAAGCAGAAGGGGCTTTAGAGAGTAAAGCTACGCATATTGTTTGGGCTACTGGCGGCAGTATGGTGCCGGATGAGGAATGGCAGGGCTATTATCAAAACGGGGTAGAGGCACGTTAGTGACTATCCCCAAGAGGAATTAAGTGAAGGCATGTTTTAGCCGTAAAAGAGGCATTACACCGATGCGCCGTGTATAATATCCCGCTGATTTAATTAGCCTGATAGGCAGGTAACATGAAAGAGTGTAATTCATGTGGCAAGTGCTGCATCAAATACAGCAATGGACAGCTTTCGGCCTCAGAAGAGGAAGTAAAGTACTGGGAAGTTTTCAAGCCAGAGATCGCCGAATACGTGCGAAATGGTGAGCTTTGGTTAAGCCCTGAAACGGGCAAACTAATCGAACGCTGCCCATGGCTAAAGAAAGCACCCAACTCCAATGTGTATACCTGTGATATTTACTACGACCGACCTGATGACTGCCGCTTTTATCCCACGACCATTGCTGAAATGGTCAAGGATGAATGCGAGATGCTGGAGTCCTACGACTTTGTGAACGTCAAACAGGCGCAGATCAGGTTGGATAGAATCATGGCAGATAGCCGGCCAGCGGTAGAGTAGCGCGATACCGTTGCAAAAACTGGGATACAGCATTTCATTTATATCAATTTACGAAATGCTGAGCATCCTATAAACTGCGCACATAATTCATTCGATACACCCCACATACGGAAATTTTTATGTCTAACAACTACTTCAACACCTTGCCACTACGTGAGCAACTTGAGCAATTGGCAAAATGCCGCTTTATGGACCTGTCTGAGTTTTCAGATGGCGTTGCAGCGCTGAAAGGCAAGAAAATGGTCGTCATTGGTTGTGGCGCACAGGGCTTAAACCAAGGTTTGAACCTGCGTGATAGTGGTCTGGATGTATCTTACACATTGCGTGCAGAAGCGATTGAGCAAAAGCGTCAATCCTGGAAGAACGCAACAGAGAACGGCTTCACAGTCGGTACTTATGAAGAGCTGATTCCGACTGCTGACGTGGTATTAAACCTGACACCTGATAAGCAGCACACTGCGGTTGTTAACGCGGTAATGCCTTTGATGAAGCAGGGCGCTTGCCTGTCTTACTCTCACGGTTTCAATATCGTTGAAGAAGGCATGAAGATTCGTGAAGATTTGACAGTCATCATGGTTGCACCTAAATGCCCGGGTTCTGAAGTTCGTGCAGAATATGTACGTGGTTTCGGTGTTCCAACACTGATCGCAGTACACGAAGATAACGATCCTAAAGGCGAAGGTCTGGCTCTGGCTAAGGCCTACGCAGTCGGAACCGGCGGTCACAAGGCTGGCGTTCTGATGTCTTCATTCATCGCTGAAGTAAAGTCTGACCTGATGGGTGAGCAGACTATCCTTTGCGGTATGTTGCAGACAGGTTCTTTGTTGTGCTTCGACAAGATGGTTGAAGAAGGCATTGATGCTGGCTACGCCTCTAAGTTGATTCAGTTCGGTTGGGAAACTGTGACTGAAGCACTGAAATACGGCGGTGTGACTAACATGCTGGATCGTTTGTCTAACCCTGCAAAAATCAAAGCATTCGACCTGTCTGAAGAATTGAAATTGATCATGCGTCCGCTATACAACAAGCATCAGGATGACATCATCGATGGTACTTTCTCTCGCACCATGATGGAAGACTGGGCGAATGATGATAAGAACCTGTTGGGTTGGAGAGCTGAGACTGCTGAGACTGCATTCGAAAAGACACCTGCTGGCGATGTTGAAATCTCTGAGCAAGAGTACTTCGACAACGGCATTCTGATGGTTGCTATGGTTAAAGCGGGCGTTGAGTTGGCCTTTGAGACCATGACTGCGGCGGGTATCGTTGCTGATTCTGCCTACTACGAGTCACTGCACGAGACTCCACTGATCGCTAACACGATCGCTCGTAAGAAGTTGTATGAGATGAACGCGACTATCTCTGACACGGCTGAGTACGGTTGCTACTTGTACAACCACGCGTGTCTGCCACTGTTGGGCGACTTCATGAAAGGCATCAAGACTGACGTAATTGGTAAAGGTCTGGAGCTGGATGATATGGGCGTTGATAACGCGCGTTTGATCGAAGTGAACGCAGCACTGCGTAGCCACCCAGTTGAAGCGATCGGCGCAACATTGCGTGGTCACATGGCTGATATGAAGAAAATCGTTTAATTTGCGATGAGTATTCAGGCTCATGCGTTTGTGAGCCTTGTTAGATGATTAAAAAGGGCTGAGATTTTTCTCGGCCTTTTTTTCAGGTTTTTTATAGTGCTTGCTTGGCCTTAAAGTGGTTTAACTCTGAGTTTTGAGTAATGCAAGCGTGATATTTTTTGAGGTATTCCCATGACGGATAAGGTCTCGGCTGGTGGTTCCATTGTTCTGAAGGACTTAACAGTCAACTTCGATGATCGTTTTCAGTTAAACACCATCAACTGGCAAATCGAGCCTAATCAGCATTGGATGATTAGCGGAGCCAATGGTGCCGGTAAGTCAGCACTGGCGGCAGTACTCGCTGGCTATGGCGAGATCACCTCGGGTGAACTTGAGGGAATTCCACCTCGCGTTGGATTAGTTTCATTTGAAGCTCAGGCCGAACTCATTGCGGCAGAGCTTAAAAAAGATGATGCCGATATCATGGATGTGATTTCAGAAGGCACGCCAGTGGCTGAGTTGCTGGAGCGTGATTGTGCCGATCATGCTTTGGCCCTTGAGCTAGTCACCGCTTTTGGTATTAAGCCATTATTAGACCGCGCATTCAGAAAGCTATCCACCGGCGAATCTCGCAAAGTCATGCTGATACGCGCGCTGGCCAATAAGCCAGACTTACTGGTGTTAGATGAGCCGTTTGACGGGCTTGATGTCAATATGTTCGCGCTCTTGCAGGACTACCTGACCGGCTTAAGCAAAACGGTTCCAATGATCATTGTGCTGAACCGCTTTGATGAGTGTCCGGCCTTTGTCACGGATATCGCTTATGTCGATAATGGCGAGCTACGCCATCAAATTAAGCGCAGCGATGAGCAGGCTTATGGCGAGCTTTACCAGCTGTTACATCTGAAAACCACTGATCTTGAAGTACCGCCGATTGACCCTGAAACTGCCATTCCTCAGCTTGATCCTACTCAGCCACTGGTACGCTTAAAAGGCGCAAGCATTCGCTATGGTGAGACAGAGATTTTCACAGATTTAGACTGGACCATTCAGCCTAATGAGCATTGGCAATTAAGCGGTCCGAATGGCAGTGGTAAAACGGGTTTGCTCTCCCTAATCACTGGCGATCATCCGCAATGCTATGTGAATGATATTTTTGTATTTGGTTTTCAACGCGGTAGCGGCGAAAGTATTTGGCAGATTAAGCAGTTTATTGGCTATGTCTCGACCGCATTGCAATGGGAGTATCGAGTTGGCACCAGTGTGCGCAATGTGATTATCTCAGGCTTTTACGACAGTATCGGTTTATATACCAAGTGTACTGATCGGCAACGGTCGATTGCAGATCAGTGGCTGGCACTATTAGGAATGACCGATCGCGCTGACCAACCGTTTAATAAGCTCTCGTATGGCGACCAGCGTTTATTATTGATTGCACGCGCCATGGTTAAGCACCCACCGTTGTTGATTTTAGATGAGCCGTGTTTGGGGCTGGATGATATGAATCGTCAGTTGGTATTAGCATTGATTGAGAAGATTTGTGCGGGGAGTGAAACAGCGGTGTTGTACGTCAATCATCATCCGGAAGATAAAATAAAAGGCATCGATCAGTATTTGGCCTTGGGAAGTTAATCCCAAGCTTGGGCGTCGACTCAGGTAAGCCAGACACTAAAAACCGATAATAAAAGTACTGCAAAATTGGAGAAAATAATGATCAAAAACTATAAAAAACGGTCGGGCTTATTAATAGGCGCTTTACTGGCGACACCTTGCACTTTTGCAACCAACGGCATGTTGCTGGAAGGCATGGGGCCTGAGTCTGCGGGCATGGGTGGCGTTTCACAAGCCGTTGAAAACGGCACAGCCGCAATGATTAATAACCCCGCCACGCTGGGCTTGATGGATTCCGCGAGTGGACGCTTTGATTTTGCGGTGGGTAACTTGCGCCCTGATGTCAGCACTGACTTTATGGGGATGAATGCCGATTCAGATGGCGACTCGTATTTGATGCCAGCGCTTGGCTATGTGCGCAAAGGCGAACGACTGGCTTATGGTATCGGCGTCTTTTCTCAGGGTGGTATGGGAACAGAATATGGCTCGGATACCTTCTTAGGTCAGGCAGCGGGCGGCACCGCACGTTCAGAGGTCGGTATCGGCTCGGTACTGTTTCCCGTGTCTTATGATGTGAGTGACAGGCTCACGATTGGCGGTACGCTGCAATATGTGTGGGGCGGTGTGGATATGATTTTTGGTATGCCAGTCGGTGATACCAGTGGTGTGACGGCTCCAAACCCCGGAACCTTTGCTGACTTTACCCCAGGCGCACCGAATGTTTTAGGCTCGGCTAATGGCACGCTGTTTAATAGTTTAGGGCCTGCTTTAGCCGACGTCAGTATTGCGGGGAATGACTCGGCCGTCTTTAATTTTTCCAATGATAATGACTTTTCCGGCGAAGCGAATGGTGATGGTATTGGCGGCTCGTTGGGTCTGATGTATCAGGCGACTGCTCGCTTACGCCTGGGTGGTTCATATCGTGCTAAAACCAATCTGAGTGATTTTAAGGGCAATGGCTCGATGGATATCGTTAGCGGGACTGATGGATCAACCAAAATGAGTTTTCCTGGTGAATACACCATCAAAGACTTTCAGTTTCCGGCGGTCAGTTCCGTTGGCTTAGCTTATCAAGCGACACCCGCCACTTTGCTGGCCTTGGATGTCAGCCACATTGACTGGTCTGATGTGATGGGCGATTTTAAAATGAGTTTTACGGCTGATGGCGGGGCGGGTTCAGTCGATGTTGCCATGAAGCAAAACTGGAAAGATCAGAATGTGGTTAAGCTAGGTGTAGAGCATGCGATCAGTACTAAAACGAAAGTGCGCGCAGGGCTTAATTTGGCAAGTAATCCGGTACCAGATGAGTATTTAAATCCTTTATTTCCGGCAATCATCGAAAATCATGTGACAGCGGGTTTTACGCATCGTCTGAATGCCAAAAGTGCTGTTTCAGGGGCGATTTCACATGCGCCAGAGGTTGAGCAAACTAACAGCAATACGGGTATGACTTCCAGTCATTCCCAGACCAATCTACAGTTCATGTACTCTCGTACTTTCTGAATAAATCCTAAAGCGCGGCAGTTGTCGCGCTTGGAATTGCGAGGTTCGGTGCAGCAGTCGTCTGCACCGCCTCGTGATCTAAGTAGTTTCCACAGTTCCTTACGTACAACAACGAATAGTTAATTCACTGCAGATGAGTGACTATTCTATTTGAGATGGGCATGTTTTTACTGAATTAATGACTCAAAGTCTTCAGTAAACACTGGCTCGATTAAATTAGCTATGTAAGGAAATCCTATGTTGCAGTTTATCCCCGTATTTGAAGGCAACACCATTGCCGTGCGCGCTTCCGGTAAATTAAGCCATGAAGACTACCAGAACTTTTTACCAAAATTAGAAGAGCAAATTAAGCAGTTCGGTAAGGTCTCCATACTGTTTGAATTTGAAGATTTCAGTGGATGGGATCTGGAGGCCGCTAAAGATGATTACGACTTTGGCATGCAGCATCTGGATGACTTTGAACGCATTGCGATGGTCGGTAATAAAGCGTGGGAACGCTGGATGTCTTTAATCGCCAAGCCATTCTTGCCTTCAGGTGACGTGCGTTACTTTAACCATGAAAACTTGCAAGCAGCGTGGGATTGGTTGCGTGAAAATCATGAGTCTGAAGAGACAGAAACATCCTTATCACCGTACAAAAATATTGTAGTTGCGGTCGACTTCTCCAATGCATCAAAGTACGCCTGCGAGCGCGCTATTGAACTAGCCAAGCTTTATGATGCCTCATTAACCGTTTTAAGCATTGCCCCAGAGTATGGCTTCTTGGCCCTGTATGGCGATTCCATTGATGGCTATTTGGTGAATGATAATATGGTCGGTGATCAAGTCGAGCGCCGTATTAAAGCAACTGAGGCACAGATGAACGCATTTGTGGGTGAGTTAAATGCTGGTGCTAAAGTGAATAGCAAAGTCATTTATGGCAATAAAAAATACAGCATCGTATCCTTTTTAGAAGCACAGAAGACCGACCTCGTTATCTTTGCTGCCGCTAAGAAAAAGGGTCTAAATACCCTGTTAGGCTCAACCCCGCAGTATGTTCAGAACCATAGCCGCGCTGAAGTATTACTTATTCCTGTTCAGGACTCAGCTTTTTAACCCATTACAGCTAGCGGAGGTAGTAACAATGACCGATGTTCAAGAGATAGAAATTGAACGTTATCACGGTAAAATTGCAGATGATTTAGTGCAGTTGATCGAAAAATATCGGGAGATTATGGCTTGGGATGTCCCTGAAAATAACCCGATAGAAGCGGATAAACTCATTTTCAAAGCCATCCATACGGCATTGGCAGAGATCGAGAAAGCTCAGGGATAGAGCGACTATTGCTTGTTATTCAGGTAATAGTTGTTTCTGTCATTCGCTATGCGCAATTCTTCAACGAGACTATTCAAATGGGTGATCTAAATAATAATTCACGCCTAGGTGTCGCTACTAATATACGCACACTGGACCCCAGTGCTTTTGTTATTCGGGAGGGCGCATTTTTATTTAGAGCAGGCGATAGGCTGGATGGGCTTTACAGAGTTAACTCCGGCTCTGTAAAGCTATACAGAATCAGTGAAGAAGGTGAGATCAAAATCATCGGGTTTTATTTGCAGAATGATTTGATTGGTCTTGATGCATTGGCTGACGGGATCAGTCGCTCAAACGCGATTACCATGGATATCTCTAATATCTCATTGATTCCTTTTACCACCATTTTCCATCATCCGAAGGGCTTTGATCACGAAGGCTTTATTCATAAGCTGGGAGCCAGCTATAACCGGGATATGCGGCACTCGATTGTATTATCGCAGTTGACTAGTCGTAGGTTAGCTTGGTTCCTGCTTGAATACTCCGATGCAATGGCAAAGTGCCACTTTAGCCCGGTTGAATTTATTTTGCCGATGAGCCGCACGGATATTGCCTTGTTTTTAGGCATGGCCGTTGAAACCCTGAGCCGCATGTTTGCGGGCTTACGCAAGCAAGGCATTCTGAGTATTGAGCACCGCAAAGTGCGGATTCTGGAGGTTGATAGCCTACGAAAAATTGCTGACGGCAATGTGGCTGAAGAGAGTGAACGTTGGGGGACAGATATTAACGGGCAAATGAATAGCAAAAAATCGGCACATGGCCATTAAATACACGCTTTTCTACTAAAAAAAGCCAATACACACCATAAAGCGTGGTGTGTATTGGCCATTGTTACAGTTACATAATGCGGTATTCTTTCCAGAACTCAGCACTAATTTCATGCCATTTAGTGATTTGAGCGTTATTCAATATCTTCTTTAACTCGGTGTCTTTTTCTTGAGTCAGTTTTATAAACTCTGCGCGCTTGTCCGTTTTAGGGTTTGTGGATGCGGCCAAGATATTGTATCTGACCGAGAAATCCTGATTTAGCGTGGCGGCCTTAACTCTTTGAGCCTCGTTTAAGCTTAAGGTTTCTACCATTTTTGCAGTGATTATGTCAGCCCGATCACTCGGATCGGTGGCATTAATCGTGTTTTCAATGGCTCGCTCTTTCATCTTTTCATGGCGAACGCTTTGATACTCACTACAGGCTGTGAGGCCAGATACCGCTAAAATACCGATCAGTAGGATAGTCTTTTTCATCGTAGCTCCTTAATTTATAAAATACTCCAAACACGATTCACGTTAAGAATCTAAATAGCTTATGAAGTAGATTATATTGCCGGGCACGGTCTATTTTAATCCGTAGATGTGCGTATGGCTCTACGTAGTTTTCACAGAGCTTATGACGCCGTATTTATTGCTTGTTACGAGCTACAGCGTCATTAGGAAGGTACCTGCAAAAGTTAGGAATACATTGGCGAAGGTATAAGTCCCCGCGTAACCAATGGCCGGAACGCTGCTTTTAGAAGTCTCGGTCAGTACTGCCAGCGCTGGCGTACTGGTCATGGCGCCGGTAAGTGAGCCTAATAGCAAGGCCGGATTCATTTTCAGAAACTTACGTCCGACAAAGTAACCGATACCAATTGGCAACATGCTGACCAGCACGGCGCTAACAATCATCGGCAGGCCGACATTGAGTAAGCCTTCAACAATACCACCGCCAGCATTCAGACCGATTGAGGCCATTAGTAACATCAGCCCCAGCTCCTGAAGCAAAAAGCGTGCAGCGCCCGGAACGCGTCCGAAGACGGGGTTAATTGAGCTGAGATAACCCACCAGCAGTCCGACAATGAGTAGCCCACCGGCACTACCAAGGCCAATTCCAATGCCGCCGATTGAGAGGGTAATCAGACCAATAAAAGCGCCCAATGCTATCCCCAATGAAAAGGTCACCAAATCCGTTTCAACAATATCTTGCTCGATATGGCCAAGTAGGGTCGCCAGTTCTCGCAGATGCGACTCTTCACCAACAACCTGAATGCGGTCGCCTTTATTGAGTACCACTTCATCCGTGATCGGTAGCTGGATGCCGGTACGATTTAGTCCGGTGGCAAAGCAGCCGTAAACCGAGGTGAGGTGCAGATCTTTGATTTGCTTGCCCAATGCATTTTGGTTAAGCACAACAATTTCCTGAGAAATAACCTGATAATTGAGCAGGTCAGCATCCAGTACTTCTTCACCTTCGAGGTTTTGTTGTAACCATTGGTGTGCGCGTAAGCTGGCAATTATTGAGAGCACATCGCCTTCTTGTAACTCAAGCTTAGGATCAGGGTCGATGAGCTCGCTATTGCGGCGCAGTTTCAGCACAACGCCTTCTACTTCGGTCAACTCAGCATCCCGTTGTAAAATCGTTTTTCCGTAAGAGTCAGGCATGATTTTATAGGCTCTGACCACGGGTAAGGTTGCTGCCGTGGTGTGGCGGTCTTGCTTGCCCACTAGTAAGCCTTTATCCATCGCATAGGTACGCGCCATGGCTTCCAGATTCATCTTTAATAAGCGGGGCGCATAGCGGATGACTAAGATAACGAGCATGGTGCCGATTAAATAAGTCAGCGCATAGCCCACGCCAATATTCTCGATAATCTGCCTTTGGGTTTCTGCATCGGCACCGGTTGCGCCACTGGTGACTGCATCTTGCGCGGCAGCCAGTGTCGGAGTGCTGGTGAGCGCACCAGCCATTAAGCCTGCATTAAAACCTGGTGCAAAGTCGAAAATAGCCGACATGGTAACCGCGGTAGTAAAGCCTATCCCTGCGACTAACGCCGCTAGCGCGATGTACTTTTTACCGTCTTCCATAAAGGCGGTAAAAAAGCTGGGACCAGCCTGTAAACCCACCGAAAAAATAAATAAAGCAAAACCAAAGGTCCCAAACTCGGTTGAGAGGGTTAGCCCGTAATGACCAAAAAACAGTCCGACTAATAAGACCCCGATCGCTGAGCCGACGGGGACACTGAAAAGCTTCATATTACCAATCAGGTAGCCAAAGCCGATCACCAGAAACAGCAGGATCAAGTCGTTGGTTTTTAATATCTGGTAGAGATCAATATCCATGGGTGTTCCTGTCGAACCTTATCGTTATTGTTAAGTGGAGCGCAGGGTATACCGGATGATCAGCGGATTCAATTTCGACGCGAATAAAACGCCAATGACTAAGTAGTAGCCGCAGTGATCTACGCATATATACGACTTAAATCCCGAGGGCTTTAGCGAGATGATAGTGAGCTGTTAATGAATCAATTAGGACAGGAAAGATGAAAGCGTATCAACACATTCTCCTGACCACTGATTTTTCTAAGTTCAGTGAGACGGTCGCTAAAAAAGCGATTAATCTCGCTGGCCATTTTAATGCTGAAATCACCGTTTTACATGTGGTTGAGCAGGGCGCTGAAAGTAGGGTGGGCGATCGGCTTACGCCTAAAGCAGCTGATTCTGACCAGCAGCTGATCGTTCAAGACCGTCACCGGCTTGATGAGTTTATCCGCTCGGTGCCGAACTTTCGGGCGATACCACTGAGCAGGCTGTCGGTAGTGAGCGTTGAAGATGAAATTATTAAGGTGGCTAAGGAGATAAAGGCGAACCTGATCATTATCGGGACGCCAGCGAAAGCTCGTATATCGGTGCTACCCAGCCTGCGAATGGAAGCGTTTAAAGGTAAAGCGCCTTGCGATGTCTTGGTGGTGAGTGACTAAACTAAGCCGGACTGGGTGACAATGCGAACCAGTTCAGCCAGCGAATGTGCTTCCAGTTTTTGCATGACGTTTTTTCGGTGGACCTCAATGGTGCGTTGACTCAAATTCAGCTCAATCGCAATGACCTTATTGGCTTTGCCTTCAACGATCATCTGCATCACTTGGTGCTCGCGCGGGGTAAGGTTATGAATGTGCTGTTTGACCGATTGCGTATGTTGCTGTGTGTTTTGTTGCTGGTTGCAGCTGTTCAACGCTTGGTTAATACGGTCCAATAAATCCTGATCGCGAAAGGGCTTTTGAATGAAATCCAGTGCGCCATTTTGTATTGCCTGAACCGCCATAGGAATGTCGCCATGGCCAGTGATAAAGATAATAGGCAGCAAGGCCTCGCGCCGAATCAGTTCTTGCTGTAACTCCAAGCCACTCATGCCGGGCATACGAATATCCAGTACCAAACAGCCCAGACGATCGATTGAATAATCCGCCAGAAAGTCAGTGGCGGTGGCGTAGCTTGCATAGCGATAGCCGACAGAGTCCACTAAGTCAGCCAGGGAGTCTCGTACCGCCTGATCATCATCGACAATAAATACGGTCAGTGCTTGATTGCTCATAATTCTAAGCTCCCTTTATCAAAGTAAATGGGTAAGGTGAAGCGAAACGTGACACCTCGGTCTGTGTTGCGACTAAACCAGAGTTGGCCTTTATGCGCAGTGATAATGGTACGGCTAATGGATAAGCCCATCCCCATGCCATCAGCTTTGGTTGTATAAAACGATTGGAATAAGCTGTCTTCCTGTTGCTGGCTGATGCCTTCACCGGAATCGCTGACTGAGATTTGCACGGCACTGTCGTCATGTTGAATTGCAGACAGAATTAAATGCCGCTGATTATTGGGTAAATGCTGCATGGCCTCACTGGCGTTGCGAATCAGGTTGAGTAGCACTTGTTGAACTTGAGTCGGGTCAGCAATCACGGCGGGGAGCTTTACTGAAAAGTGCGTGGTGATGCAGCTGGTATTAAACAGGCCTTCCATTCTAATAAACTTGAGGCAGGTTTCCAGTAACTCATTCAAATTAACCTGCTGAAACTCGTTGTCTTTGGTTTTTGCCAGTGAGCGTAGTTGCTTGATAATTTCGCCGCTGCGAATAGCTTGTTCCTCGATAGAGTCCAGTGCTTCTTTAATTTTGCCTAAATCAGGGTTTTCCCGATTAATTCGGTTTTTAGCGGCAGCGCAGCGGCTGGTGATCGCAGTCAACGGCTGATTAAGTTCGTGAGCGATGCCTGCGGTGACTTCGCCAAGCATATTCAACCGGTTGCTGTGAGACAGCTTCTGGCGCTGTTGTTCGGCTTGCTGTTGGGCCATTTTACGTTCGGTGATGTTAATTAGCGTAGAGAAGGTCGCCGGTTTACCTCGCCAGTCAATCAGGCTCGATTTAATTTCCATGCAACGCAGCGTGCCATCGCGGTGAAGTGCCTGAAACTCATATTCAGCAGGCGCCACTTCACCTTTGGCTCTGGCCTGTGTGTAGCTCATCATGCGTTCACGATCGTGCTCTGCAATTAATGGCGCGACGGAATCCATGGCTAAGACCTCGGTATAACTGTCGTAACCAAGCATATTCAGTAATGACTTATTTAAATACAGCGCTTTCCAGTTGCGATGGATCAGCACGCCTTCGATCGACCCATCCAGCAGACTGTATTGTAGCTGTTTGCTTTCCCGCAATTGCTGCTCAAGCTTATGCATTCTTGATAAATGATCTGCCGTGTTACCAAGCGTTGATTCAGTTTTGGATTTGGACATGAGAGTCATCGGCGCTGTTTGGTTGGTCATCGCATCATTGTAAGTAATTTCCTAGCAAAGTAGTCCTTTTTTAAAGGTTGGCACAACTACGATTAACTCCTACAATCATGCCCGCGCAGCTTTTGCGCCGTTTGTTTGTCTATCGGTAATGTCTACATGCTTGAAAATATTCGTATTGTGCTGGTGCGCACCTATCACCCGGGTAATATTGGTTCGTCGATTCGTGCCATGAAAACCATGGGCCTGACACAGCTCGTATTGGTGTCACCGCGCGATTATCCTTCGGAAGAAGCCAATAAAATGGCTAGTAGCGCCGAGGACTTGCTAGACGAAGCTGTGGTGGTTGATGATTTATACAGCGCTGTTCATGATTGTGAGCTGGTCGTTGCCTGCACTGCGCGGCCGCGGACTTTCGATTTGCCGATGTTATTACCGGAAGAGGCTTCAAAGCAGTTATTTACGACGGCCAAAAAACGGCCCGTGGCATTGGTATTTGGCCCTGAGCGCATGGGCTTACACAATGACGATATTCAGCTGGCGCACTATAGAGTATCAATCCCTGCCAACCCCGATTACAGCTCCTTAAACTTGGCATCTGCGGTGCAAATTCTGTGTTATGAATTGCGCAAGCAGATGGATGCGATTCCGGAAGAGAAGCCGCAGCGGACCTTCCCGGCGATCGCGCAGCTGGAGAATTTTTATGAAACGCTGGAGGTGTTATTGAACGACAGTGGTTTTGTGAATCAAAAACACCCTGGCCAATTGATGCAGAAGGTGAGACGCTTTGTGTCGCGGGCGGAGCCAGATGAGTCTGAACTCAATATTTTACGGGGCTCATTAGCCGCTATTCAGCGCAAGATGAAACCGTAGTTCACGCCCATTTGTACAAATCGGTGCTTTGTTTGCAAATTCACGCTGTGGCGCTAGTCAGTTGTAGGCTGGCATGTTAAATTCTTTGGCTTAGTGAATCCACATTCGGGTCACCATTAGAGAGAGGAAGACGATGTCTGATTTGAGAGAAGCCGCGTTAAAGTATCATGCCGAGCCAAAGCCCGGTAAATTGGAAGTCAATATCACCAAAGCCACTGCCAATCAGTATGACTTATCTTTGGCGTATTCTCCTGGTGTAGCTGAGCCTTGCAAAGAAATCGAGAAGAATCCTGATGATGCTTATAAGTACACAGGTAAGGGAAATTTAGTTGCCGTCATTACTGATGGCACAGCCGTATTAGGTCTGGGAAATATCGGCGCATTGGCTGGTAAGCCGGTGATGGAAGGTAAGGGCGTATTGTTCAAGCGCTTTGCTGATATCGATGTGTTTGACATTGAGGTCGGCACTACCGATGTAGAAGAGTTCATCAAGACGGTTGCTAATATCGCGGATACCTTTGGTGGTATCAATCTGGAAGATATTGCAGCGCCACGTTGTTTTGAGATTGAGCAGCGTTTGAAGAAAATGCTGAACATTCCGGTATTTCACGATGACCAGCACGGTACAGCAATCATTATTGCAGCTGGCATGATGAATGCGCTGAAAATTCAGGGCAAGACGCTGGAAGAAGCGAAGATTGTTTGCTTGGGTGCAGGTGCAGCGGGTATCGCATCGGCTAACTTGTTAGTCGGCATGGGCGCGAACAGCGAAAACATTTACATGATCGACCGTAAGGGTGTGATTCACACCGGTCGTGATGATCTGACTAAGGAAAAGAAAGCGGCTGCAGTGACTACTGATAAGCGCACACTGGCAGATGCTTGTGAAGGCGCAGATGTATTTATTGGTCTGTCTGGTCCTGACTTGATGACAGCGGATATGCTGAAGTCAATGGCGCCAAACCCAGTAGTCTTTGCACTGTCTAATCCGAATCCTGAGATTGCACCAGCACTAGCTCATGCAACTCGTGATGATGTGATTATGGCGACTGGCCGTAGTGATTATCCGAATCAGGTGAATAACGTATTGTGCTTCCCGTTCATTTTCCGTGGTGCATTGGACGTTCGCGCCAGTGATATCAATATGGAAATGCAGATTGCAGTAGTAGAAGCATTGGCGGCACTGGCTGAAGAGCCTGTTCCACAGTCTGTATTGGATGCTTACGGCAAGACTGAGATGAGCTTTGGTAAGGAATACATCATTCCTACGCCTTTGGACCCTCGTCTGGCTGAGCGGATTCCTGGTGCGGTTTCTGCAGCAGCGCGTGCTAGTGGCGTTGCCCGTATCTAGTAGTACTAACGCTTAAATGTTTGATTAAAATAGCCCGGCTTGTCCGGGTTATTTTTTGCCCGAAATTTGCGTTCTCTTGTGTGTCTCTTAAAGCATACCGTTAGTCTGTGATTAGATTGTTGGCTATTTGGCTATTGTTCAGAATGACTCGAAATCAGTTGATGCTGATAGATTTATTCTCAATGCATTACATAAAAGCAAATAGCTCAATAAGGAGTCACAATGAATAAGGTCGTTCCTCTAATGCTGGCAGTCGCAGTGGTTACTGTTGGTTGCTCAAGTTCAGGTACCAGAACATCAAATGCTGGCATGGTTGCTAACCACGCTTCTTACAACCAGCACAATTCTCAGCATAACGTACAATACGCTGGCGCAGTAAACGCTCAGGCAGCTTGTGCGACTTGCCCTCCAGGTTCTCATGCTGTGGCTCATGGCCATAGTAATCAAGTGGGCCAGTTAGTGACTCACACGCATACTGGTGGTTTAGGCCATGTGCACAATGGCATGTCACAAAGCCATTCTTATGTAACGACTGCAGCCCATGCTGGCCGCAATACTTATGTAAACGGCGTTGCAGTCGGTGGTGCTTCACGCGGTGCGGGTATCGCTAAAGTAGCTGGCGCTCTGTTAGTTGGTGGTCTGATTTACAGCGTTGCTAACGACAATGATAATGATTCTAATGGCTCATCAGGTGGTGGTGAGGACAAAAAATAAGCGATTCAGCTTATTTTCTATTTAGCATCCAAAGCCGTTGCAGGTTTAACACTTGCAACGGCTTTTTTGTGAACGTTTGAATATTTAAATAGCCATTAATGAGCTTTTATTAGCTATGATGCTACTGAGTCTTATCTAGATTTTATAAAACTGTGCATGCATGAAACGGCTTAACTCCTACTTACGGAGTTTTTTACATTTACTGCTCATTATTCTACTAAGTATCAGCACTGTATCCGCCACCAATAGTTGGGGGGATGTTGATGCTTTTCTTGAGCAGGATAATTTTCCAGCAGCTATCCAACACTTGGATAAGCAGCTGGAGATTTCGCGTGCGCAACACAATCAGGATGAATGGGCTGTCGCTTTAATCCGAGGTGCACGGTTACGGGCTTTGCAATCAGAGCCGGAAGCCGCGATTGAATACCTAAGCCAGCAAGCATGGCCAAAGCAGCCAGTTTATCAAATCCTATTACACACAAGATTAGCCAGAGAGCTGGAGCACTATCTTAACCAGAAGTCTTGGGATCGGATCGTACAGCTTGATCAGCGCCAAGAGCGCTTGATGAGTGTGAAAGATCGCAGCTTAGCCGATCTAAAACATCAACTTAAAAGCCACTACCAGCAAGCATTTACCTTGGCAGAGCAACACGATATTCCTGTTGATTCGCTTAAACTGTTTCTGGAGCCCGGCGATTACCCAAGTATTGTGCGTGGCAACCTACTGGAATACGTGGGCGCGCTATGGATTAACTTTCTTTGTGATGATGTGTATTGGACTGACTTAGAACGAGAAGCACTAAAAACGATTTCGTTAGAATCGCTGATCAGTTCATTTTCAAGCATGCCAGCACTCAATTCGTCGCTTCACCCCTTACAACAAACGCAGGCAATTACCGGACGCTTAAGGCATCGCCACTTGATGCGCACTCAGGCAGAGGCAGCATTTGAGGCATCGCGTTATCACATCGCTTCGCTACGCCGTTATTTTGCCGGCGACAATGATTTAATGTTGCTAAGCCAAGCGCTTAGCGAACAAATGAAAGCGCTCGGCCCACAATACGCATGGTGGACGATGGGCCAATATCAACTGGCGGAATTTGCGAGGCAGTTAGATCAGCGTGATGCACTTGTTAAAGCCCATGCGCTAGCTGCTCAGGGAAGTTTGGTACATCCCGACTCTGAAGGCGCAAGGCGTAGCCGAGAGTTGCTACAACAGCTTGAACATCGTGAATACGCGATTTCCAGTCAGGGCAGTCGCGCACTAAATACGCCATCAATTAAAGTCGATTACCGGAATATTCAACGCTTATATTTTCGAGCCTGGAAAATTGACCGAAGCCTGCCAGCAGAGCTGAATGATGGGCAGAAAAAAGCAGTAATTGGTGCATTGCTTAGTAAAGACCCCGAAGCATCATGGTCTAAAGAATTCCCCGATCATTGGGATTTACGCCAGCACAGCATGCAGTTGACGCCTGAAATTAGCAGCCATGGGCAGTGGTTAGTATTGGCTTCGCCACAAGAAGACTTTATTGGTGGTATGAAACATTTGCAGCTATTGGAATTAACGCTCAGTCGTTTTGTGGCTCGGGCAAATTACCTCAATGGCGAGTTTCAGGTTGCAGTTTATGATGGTCAGCATGGGCGAGCTATGTCTGATGTCACGGTGGAACTGCTTGATGCTCAAGCCACGGATATCAATGTATTGGCCTCCGCGCGTACTGATTTGCAAGGTGTTGCACGCTTGAAACGGCAGCTGGATGCTGATTATTTTCAAATTCGAATTCGTCAAGGTGAAGACCGCTCAGTGATTCCGGTACCGGGCTTATTACCGTTAAGTGATGAGAAAAAATGGCTGATTCAACCAGCGAATGCGGTGCTTATGACGGACCGCGCAGTGTATGCAGGGCAGGCGCTACTCAAGTGGTCAGTAATCGCTGCCGCACCTGCGGTTTCAGACAAACCTTGGCCTGGCGCGTATGCCGATCAGGCGGGTTGGTTGAAATTGTATGATGCGAATAATGAGCTAGTGGCTGATCAATCGTTTAAGACTGGCGCAGCAGGTACCGCCTCTGGCGAGTTTGCTTTAAACGAGTTATTGAACGAGCTAAATGCTGGTGAATGGATGCTGGAGTCTAGCTGGAACGGTCGGGCATTAATTCAGGTTGCTGCAAAAGCGGTTGTTTTACCGTCGCTGAGTCTCAAGCAATTACCATCGGAGTTAGCCCTAGGTAGTACTTTGACGGTGATTGGGCAGGTGAATGGTATTAAGCGCCCTGAATTTTCGATGGTGCACTGGAAGCTGCGCCGCTCAGAGTACCAAGTGAGCCACGAGACGCCTTATGATGAGTTGCAATCTAGCATGGTGGTCGGTAACCAGCGTGTGCGCCCAGATCAGAATGGAAAATTCTCTTTTGATATCACTTTAGAAGCGGCGCATGGGGATGATGCGGAGTTGCATAATCATTACGAGCTAGCAGTCGATTTATTGGATGATAAAGGTATTCGCAGCCAAGTACGTGAAGTGCTGCATGGTTTAAAGCCTTATAACCGCTTGCTGATTAATGCGTCGAGTAATTTTGTAATGCAGGGTGAGGCCGCTAACTTTGAAATCATCAAAGCAGACAGCGCGCATAATGGGGTACAAGGCCAAACTCAGTGGTACTTATACCGTTTACTAGCGCCGGGGCAGCAAGTGTCAGCGGAGTTGGTACGCGAAGCAAATAGTGCCTTATCGCAATGGCTCACCGGACCTTTGCAAAGTAGTGGCAAGCTGGAGCACTTAGAGCAAGGAATTGCTAACTTAACGCTGGAGGGCTTGCTTGAAGGTGCTTACCGCTTACGCGTGATTGACCCAAACCCAGAGTTAACGCCGCAAAAAGATTGGGACTTTCTAGTCAGTGCTGAGGGCGCTAGTCACAAATTTAGAACCAAAGGGGTGTTGTTATCCCAGCATAGCCAAATTGCACCGGGTAATACCTTGCGCTTAATGGTTGGTTCCGGGCTTAAAGGACAATGGACGCGGCTCAGTATTTTACATCGGGGTCAGCAACTGGCGAGTCAAATGCTATCACCGGGTGTGCACGTGCTGGAGTATCCGGTTTTGGAAAATCATCAGGGTGGTTTGAATTTTAATCTGGAGTGGGTGAGAGATAACGAGCTTTACTCCGAGGCTATTTTTGTGGATGTGCCTTGGGCGCTCAAACAACTGACTTTACAGCTTAAGGCATTGAGTTCGGAGGATGTTGCTGATGCTTTCAGCACAGATCAGGTAAAGCAAGCATGGATATTGAGTGTGAGTGATATTCATGGTCAGGCAGTGTCTGAGGTGGGGAGCACTACTATTATTCGCATCCAAGCTTATCAGGAAGGCGATAAGCCAACGCCATTAACGGATCTTAGTCGTTTATACGCTCGCGATTCGCAGCGTATTATGACGCTTAGCAATAACGTCACTCATTATTCACAGCGTTTCTCAGAGTCTAGCGGTGTGCCTGAAAAAATTGCCCCACTTAAGCTACCTCACTTTATTTATAGCGCCAAAAATAATGTGCGATATTCCAGTGAAGCTTCCGAGTTTATGATTTTCTCAATGCTCTCTAATACAGATGAGAGTACTGAGTCTTTTCAAACGGAGGCATCAGCACTACAAGCCCATAAACCTGTAACGCCTTCGGCAATAGCCATTAATGAGCCTGAGCAGTTCTTTTATTCAGAGCTGGCATTAGATGAAAAGGGCCAACTGACCATCCCCGTTCCGGATGCACTGCAAGGCAAGCAGGCCTTATTGCAGGTTTTAGTCGTCACTCCTGAGCTCAAAAGCGGGCAGTTATCGGTAGTCGTCCGGTGAGGTGAGAGTCACCGATAACGTTTTCTGACTATTTCCACGATAGACTGTTAGCTCAACCTGATCGCCAACTTCAGACTCATCCAATATATCCGCCAAGTCATCCACTGACTGCACATCCCGACCATTAATTTTCTGAATCACATCACCTAAGATAATGCTGTTGGCTTGTTGGCTGATACCCGTTAAGCCCGCTCTTGCTGCGCCACTACCCGGCGTTACTGCCAGCACCACAACGCCTTGTACATTGTATTGACGACTGATCATCGCGTTGTAGCGATCATCCATTTCAATGCCAAGCACAGGTCTTACATAGCGGCCTTGGCTAATCAATTGAGGAACAATGCGGTTTACACTATCAACCGGAATGGCAAAGCCAATACCAGCTGAAGAGCCAGAGGGGCTATAAATGGCGGTATTAATTCCAATTAAGCGGCCAGCACTGTCAATCAACGGGCCGCCTGAGTTACCGGGATTGATTGCCGCATCGGTTTGAATCAGGTCTTCGATTTGACCACCTGCTTCACTGTCAATCGAGCGGCCGGTTGCTGAGATAATGCCACTGGTAAGCGTGTGGTCCAGACCAAATGGATTACCGATGGCATAAACCTTCTGGCCAACCTGCAAGTCACTACTGCGACCTACCGGTACTGGCGTTGGTTGTCCGATCGGTACATTGATTTTTAGCACTGCCAAGTCATGACGCGGGCTGGCACCGACCAAGATCGCATCGTAAGTACGCTGATCTGATAAGCGTACCGTCGCAGAAGAGGAGTCTTTGATAACGTGGTAGTTCGTTACTATGTGACCCAGATTATCCCAGACAAAACCAGAGCCAGAGCCTAGGGGTACTTCCTGAACCGAGCGCGTCCAAAGGTTTAGTTTGGTATCCAATGTTGAAATAAACACGACTGAGGGGCTGGTGCGTTGGAAGATGCCAATCGTATTTTTTTCATCTGCCGTATAGTCACCACGCTCAATCACCGCACGTGGTTGATTGGTATCGAGCAACCAACTTTGTATATAAGGCTTGCCGATAAATAAAATAATCAGGGCAATGATAATCCAGACGGTGATATTAAGTAGTGTTTTCAACATGGAATAGTCTTTGGTTGCGTGATGTGGGGGCGTCGATACTTAATGCGTATTATCGCTAATTACGGTGTTCAATGTTGTTAAAAATTTGATAAGGTTACGTTTACGTAAACTGTAGCTTTTAAATGAATTGGAGGAGAGATGAACGTTAACGACGCGTTGAAAGCCCGTAAGTCAGTCCGTGCTTATCTGGACAAGCCCGTCAGCCAGGCGCAGATTGAGTCGATACTGGAAGCAGCTGCTTGCTCGCCTTCAGGGACCAATACCCAGCCATGGCGAGTGGTAGTGTTAACCGGTACCGCTAAACAGCAGATGCAAGAGGCTTTAGAGGGCGCGTTTCGCAGCGGTCAAAAGCAGGCTATGGAAGTCACTTATTATCCGCTGACCTGGCAATCGCCGTATATAGATCGTCGCCGTGCTTGTGGCTTGCAAATGTATGGCACGTTGGATATTAAGCGGGAAGATAAGCAGCGCCAGCAAGATCAGTGGGCGGCTAATTACCGTGCCTTTGATGCGCCAGTGATGATGTTGTTTTATATCGATAAGGTGATGGAAACAGGCTCGTATATGGATTACGGCATGTTTTTACAATCCATTATGCTGGCCGCAGAGGGGGAGGGGCTGGCAACGTGTCCGCAGGCATCCCTTGCTGAATACCCTGATGTGGTGAAAGGTCTGCTGCATTCTAGTGATGATGAGCGACTGATTTGCGGAATGGCTTTGGGTTATGAGGATAAGTCGGCATTGGTTAATAGCTACCGAACGCCTCGGGAGCCGGTTAGTGCCTTTACGACTTTCTACTCTGAGAGCCTTAGTCATAGCGACTAAGAGTTTGCATTGTTAGCTGCTTAGAAACTCAAAAGACTTTCCAGAGCAATTATCTCACGCAATAAAAAAGGCCCGGTTTTTACACCGGGCCTCTGCTTAAACACTCAATAAAGAATTAAGCGTTTTCGCGATTCTCAATCAGGTCATCAACCACTGATGGATCAGCCAGTGTTGAAGTATCACCCAAGCTATCAATCTCATTGGTTGCGATCTTGCGCAGAATACGACGCATGATTTTACCAGAGCGAGTCTTAGGCAAACTGTCAGACCACTGAATCAGGTTAACCTTAGCGATCGGACCAATCTCAGAGCGAACCAGTTTCACTAGCTCAGCCTTCAATTCATCAGTACCAACCTCGCCATCCATCAACGTCACGTAGGCATAGATACCTTGACCTGTCAGGTCATGTGGGTAACCAACAACCGCTGCTTCAGCAACTTTTGCATGCAAGCCCAGTGCCGCTTCAATTTCAGCAGTTCCTAAACGGTGACCGGATACGTTCAGTACGTCATCGACACGACCGGTGATCCAGTAGTCACCATCTTCGTCGCGACGTGCGCCGTCACCAGTGAAGTAGTAACCTTTAAACATGGAGAAGTACGTCTCGTAGAAACGCTTGTGATCACCAAATACAGTACGCAGCATTGAAGGCCAAGGGCGGTCAATTGCTAAGTTACCTGCAGCAGGGTTACCTAGAATCTCATTACCTTCATCATCCAGCAGCACTGGCTTTACGCCGAAGAATGGTTGCATTGCAGAGCCTGGCTTCAGTGCATTAACACCTGGCAATGGCGTCATCATGTGAGAACCGGTCTCAGTCTGCCACCATGTATCAACGATTGGGCACTTACCGTTACCCACCACGTTGTAATACCATTCCCATGCTTCAGGATTGATTGGCTCACCAACCGTTCCCAGTACGCGTAAGCTTGCACGAGAGGTTGACTCAACGGGCTCGTTACCAGCACCCATCAGGGAGCGGATTGCCGTTGGAGCAGTGTAGAAAATGCTGACGTTATGCTTATCAACCACATCCCAGAAACGAGAAATGCTTGGGTACGTTGGAATACCTTCAAACATAACAGTCGTTGCACCATTAGCCAGTGGGCCATATACGATGTAAGTGTGACCGGTTACCCAGCCCACATCCGCTGTACACCAGTAAACATCACCGTCTTTATAGTCAAATACGGCTTCATGCGTCATTGCCGCCTGAACTAAGTAACCACCTGTTGTGTGCTGAACACCCTTTGGGGTGCCAGTTGAACCAGATGTGTATAGAATGAATAACGGATCTTCTGAATCCATTTCCTCAGGCTCGCACTCAGCACTTGCCGCATCAACGACTTCGTTGTACCAAACGTCACGGCCTTCGTTCCACTCAACTGGGTCACCACCACGCTTAACAACGATACAGGTATGTACGTTAGGGCAGTGAGCCAATGCGACATCTGCATTGCTTTTCAGTGGTACACGACGACCACCACGCATAGATTGGTCAGCGGTGATGACAACGCGGCAATCAGAATCCTGAATACGGCTAGCCAGTGCTTCGGGAGAGAAGCCACCAAATACAATCGAGTGAACCGCACCGATACGTGTACAAGCCAGCATTGCAACGGCTGCTTCAGGAATCATTGGGAGGTATAGAGAAACGCGATCGCCTTTTTCAACGCCACGTGCTTTTAGAACGTTAGCAAACTTACAGACTTCTTCGTGTAGTTCGCGGTAGGTAATCTTGCGGGTATCTTCGGGGCTGTCGCCTTCCCAGATAATGGCAACTTGATCGGCACGCTTTTCAAGGTGACGGTCGATACAGTTGTAGGAGACGTTTAGCTTGGCATCGTTATACCAGCTGATGTGCAAATCTTCCTGGTCGAAGCTCCAGTCCAGCGTCTTAGACCATGGCTTAAACCAAGTGACATACTTGTTTGCCTGATCAGCCCAGAATCCTTCAGGGTCGTCAATCGAACGTGCATACATTTCTTCGTACTGTTCTTTGTTGATGTTTGCTTGTGCAGCAAATTCAGCCGAAACCGGGTAAGTTCTTTCAGACATAAGTGCATTTCTCCCTGGGATAAAACTCAACATAAACTAGGGCCCACTGGCGTGGATTCCTAACTCAATTCAAATAGCATACTAACATTTTGACGATCAGAATCTAAGTGCTGTGGCTAATTGTCTCTATTAGCCGTCGATATAATAGCTTTTTAGATTTTCATAAAGTATAGCCTCTAAATGCCACTTTGTGACATGATCTAAATCAACAAAAACAGGCATGTACTCTTTAAATGAGTATTATTGTGCGCTGCACAATAAACTGTTATGCTAATCCAAGTTATACAAAATTTAGCGGTAATACCGCAATCGCAATAGATTTTTGATTATGTGCAGCATTTCAGACATTTGATCTAATCTCTATTGCTGATAAGCTAATGAAGATCGTTTGGTGTGGATACGACTACTGATATAGCCACCGATAATGCCACCTGTGTCAATTGAGTAAAGGAATCATAATGTCTGAACACGAACAACGTGATGCCGCCGCCGAGAATTTGGCCGCAGCGACAGAAGCCATGCAGCAAAATTTCCAACATATCCAAGATTTAGTAAAGGATTTTGTTTCTTCTAAAGAAAGCAAAAACCTGGACCCATTTAATCTATCTGAAGCATACTCAGAATGGTTAAAAGCAGTCAGTAGCGACCCAAAGAAACTGATTGATGCCAATATGCAATTTTGGCAAGACTCAGTCGCACTGACACAGCAAGTATTTAACTCCATGTTAGGGCAGGCTGCGCCACCAGTTATTACTGAGAATGCAGGCGATCGTCGCTTTAAGCATGAGGAGTGGAACAACAACCCAGTCTTTGGCACCATCAAACAGTCTTACCTGCTGACATCCAAGTGGATGCGCGATGTAGTGACTGATGTTCAAGGTCTGGATGAGAAAACCGCTGAAAAAGTTGAGTTCTTTACAGAGCGTTATTTGGATGCGTTGTCGCCAACTAACTTTGCGGCGACTAACCCTGCGGTTATCGAAAAAGTGCTGGAGACTAAAGGTGAGAACCTGGTTAACGGCCTAAAAAACATGATGGCAGATCTGGATACCGGTACCGGCCAGCTAAACATCAAAATGACGGACACTGAAGCCTTTGTTTTGGGTGAAAACGTTGGTGCGACGCCGGGTAAAGTGGTTTTCCAAAACCGCATGTTCCAGTTAATTCAGTACACGCCGACGACGGATAAAGTACTGAAGCGTCCAATGCTGATCGTACCGCCTTGGATCAATAAGTTTTACATTCTGGATTTGCAGCCTAAGAACTCATTGCTGAAATGGCTGACGGATCAGGGACACACTGTATTTGTTGTGTCTTGGGTTAATCCGGATGAGACTTATGGTGATGTTAGCTTTGAAAACTACATGACTGAAGGCACGCTGGTTGCTGTGGATGCGGTTGAGAAAATCACAGGCCAAAGCGAGATGAATGCGATTGGTTACTGCATCGGCGGTACGCTGATGAGTTTGACGCTGTCTTACATGAAGCAGAAAAACGATGACCGTATCAAGAGCATTACCTTCTTCACAACGATGCTCGATTTCTCTGATCCAGGTGAATTAGGCGTCTTTATTGACGAAGGCCAGCTGCAGAATCTTGAATCAAGAATGAATGATCAGGGTTATTTGGATGGCGCGGGTATGTCTGGCGCATTCAACCTGATGCGTGCGAATGACTTGATTTGGTCTTTCTATATCAGCAACTACTTATTGGGCAATGATTCACGTCCATTTGACTTGCTGTTCTGGAACTCTGATTCAACGCGTATGCCCGCTAAGATGCACTCTTGGTACCTGCGTAATCTGTATCTGGAAAACAAGCTGTGCAAGCCACAAGCTCTGAGTGTTGCAGGTGTTGATGTTGATCTGTCTAAGATTGATATTCCAGCGTGCTTTATCTCTGCGGCAGACGATCACATTGCACCATGGTTATCGACTTATAAAGGTGCCAAGCTGCTAGGTGGCAAGGTTCGCTTTATTCTGGGTGGTTCTGGTCACATTGCGGGTATCGTTAATCCTCCAACACAGGAAAAATACGGCTACCGCATGACGGATGATTTACCGGATGATCCAGTCGCATGGGCAGATAATGCTGAACAGTTCACTGGTTCTTGGTGGCCTGAGTGGGAGCGTTGGGTTCGTTCACAAGATGATTCAACAATTGCCGCACGTATTCCGGGTGCTGGTCCTCTGAAAGTGATCGAGGATGCACCGGGTACTTATGTGAAGTGCAAGAAGGGTGAGCCTGTTCCGAAGCTTGAGTACACCGTTTTAGAGCCAGTTGCTAAAAAAGCACCAGCGCGTAAAACAGCGGCTAAAAAGCCAGCGGTGAAAAAAGCACCGGCTAAGCCTGCTGCAACTAAAACGACTGCGGCTAAGTCTGCAACGGCTTCAAAGACGGCAGCTACTAAGCCATCAACTGCGACTAAGAGTACTGCAACTAAAGCAGTGGCTAAGCCGAAAGCTGAGACTAAGCCAGCGGCTAAAGCAAAGGCTCCGGCAGCTAAGAAGCCAGCAGCGCCAGCGGCAAAGGCAACTCCAGCTGAGCCAACAAAGCCAGTCGCACCAAAGGCCGAAGCACCTGCTGCTAAGCCTGCAACAGATGCTGCGCCAAAGGCACCTGAAGCACCAAAGAACGACAATGATCAGTCGTAATTTAGGCTGAGTACAAAAAAGCTCCCAATTTGGGAGCTTTTTTATGCCTGAAATTTGTATCGTTGATTATTTACGAAACTCATCCAGCCAACGGGTGATACGATGGGTTACTTTCTGAAATTGATCGTGCTTAATCGGCTTGGTTAGATACGTCGAAGCACCCGCAATCACGCCCTGTACTTCATCTAATGGTGAAGTCTTGCCACTGAGCATAATGACAGGCGTCTTTTTATATTGAGGATTACTGCGAATTTTGCCGCAAGTTTCATAGCCATCAATGCCTGGCATCATAATATCCAGAAAAATCAGGTCATAAGTTTTACTGTCAATCATCTCTAAGGCGCGCTCACCACTTTCTGCAAACTCACTGCGCATACCAGATGTTCTTAGCTCAATCTCTAATTGTTTACGGATTGGGGCACTGTCATCCACAATTAGAGCGAGGTAGGAGTTTTTGGGTGCGGTTGTGCTTGCTGCTGGTTTGATCTGGTTGCCGGTAGCAGCTGATTGTGAGTCTGCAGTCTCATCAGCTCTGGGAGCTTTAGTTGCAGCGGCAGAAGAAATAGGGGCTAAGCCTGCAGACTTACCACCTTGCTTACTCAGGTTTTCCATCATACGCATCACGCGCGTAACCAATAACGGACGAACCAGCTGAAAATCACCCGCCGTACATTCTTTATTGGCGGTAACTACCAGCAAAGTATTGTCACCTTGTATTTGCTGAGCTGCAGCAATCGCAGAGTCATTATCGTCAGTCACTAGAATATTAGCAGCCGTATCGCTGGTAATTTTGAAGTGTTGCCCTTTGGCGGCGCAAAAGCTCACCACACGCTCAAAGGTTGCTCGGTCAGCATCCGGCAGCCCGATAAAGCACATACTAATATCAGCATTGGGGTTGGCAGGTAGTGTCATGGAAAGTTTGGACTCACTCATAATCTGGGTGCCGTTAGTTTAACCATTTTTCAATGTAGGTCTGAAGCGTATCACGGTCAACCGGCTTAACCAGATAGTCGTTTACGCCAGCCAGTTGCGCTTGTTTACGGTGTTTGTTGGTCGCGCGCGAGGTAACCATAATAAACGGGATGCGCTTAAGTTCAGTATTTGCTCGTACCGCTTTCGCCAGTTCCAGTCCGTTCATTCGCGGCATTTCAAGGTCGCTTAGAATTAAGTCGGGAACCGCTTTAGCAATTTCTTCCAGCGCTTCCTCGCCATCAATAGCGGTGACCGTGCGATAACCCAGTTGCTTTGCGGTAATACTCAACGCTTTGCGGTTACTCATGGAGTCATCGACAATCAGCACTAAGGCATTTTCTTGTACTTTGGGCTTTTCACGGCTAAATGCGACCGTTGCTTGTTGAGATTGTATTAAACGTGGTAAGTCTAATACTGCAGCCACCGCACCATCACTTAATAAGCAAGCGCCATTGATACCACGCACGCTACTGAGCCACGGTGCAAGCGACTTTACGACCACTTCCCGAGGCTGCAATACAGTATCCACAATCAGTGAATAGGATTGATTGAGGTGCTCAATTAGAACCACATTATGGGCTTTTTGCCGATCGGGCGCAGGATTTCCCCAGCCTAATAGCTCAGAGAGCTGCCTAACCTGATAATCCTTGCCGTTGATATCGGTAGTTAACTTGCCATCATTTGAGTTAATGCTGCCAGGCGCTAGGGTATGCAAGCGCTCAATACTATCAACCGGGATAGCGACCGTATTGCCAGCCACTTTGGCCATTAGCGTATTGGCGGCGACCAGTGTTAATGGCAGGCGAATATGGACTTGGCTACCCGCATTGGGCGTTGATTCCAATTTGAGTGTGCCACGTAGACGAGAGACCGCGTCGCGTACCACGTCCATTCCTACGCCACGCCCGGAGATATCACTAACCACATCACGAGTAGTGAAACCCGGTAGCAGAATCAGCTGTAATTTATCCGTTTCACTCAATGCTTGATCGGGTGAAACGAGTTCTAATTGTAAGGCGCGCTCGTAAATAGCGTCGGCAGTCATGCCTTTGCCATCATCGCTTAGTGTCATTTCAACGTAGCGGCCTTGCTGCCTGAAGCTTAGCTCAAGCTGGCCACTTTCTGGCTTGCCACTAGCGAGTCGTTGCTCTGGCGTTTCAATACCGTGGTCGACCGCATTGCGAAGCAGGTGGAGCAGGGGATCTGTGAGTCCTTTCAGGATGTCAGTATCCACCGCTAAGTTGCTGCCGATAATGTTTAAATCGGCTTGCTTGTCGGTCTGGCGACAGGTTTCACGAACGATGCGCTCCAAACGCGGGGCCAATGTTTCCAGCGACTCCATGCGAGTGTCGAGTATGGTGGCATTCAGCTCGCGGTTAATGCGTTGCTGCGAGTGCAGTTGATCGCTAAGCTCGCGAATATTTTGCTGCATGCTGCGTTCGATTTCACGATTATCCGCAATCGTTTCGCTCAATAAGCCATGTACGCTGTGAAGTTCGTTGTAAACCTCAAGCTCCAATTGGTCAAAATCAGAGTTGTTCTGAGTTTGTTGGCGAACCTGCCGGAATTGCTGGTCGATAGAGTATTCTAATTCGTCGAGGTTGCTACTGATACGATCATCTTGTTGGCGTAATTCATAACTCTGGTCCAGTACCCGTTTGACCTTGTCATTGATTTGACTGGTTGAGGTGACTAGCTCTTCCGCTAGGTTAAGCAGGTCATCGATCAGGCTGATGGGTACCCGCATTGATGGCTCATTGCTAAGTGCGCGACTGGTTCGGGCCGAACTTTGAGCGGGTGGCTCATTAAGCATTTGAGCGGCCATTAGCTGGGTAGATAAGAGAATATTTTCAGACTCAGAAGGCGCAGTGAGCTTGCTGTCAGGCTTCGCTAGCTCTTCGCTACTCTCTTGTGGTTTGTTGCTTGGCGCTGGTGCCTCAAAGACAACTACTTCATCGTCATCAAGTTCGGCTTCTGCTGACTTTAAGTACTTAGCCGTGGCATCTAGCCGTTCAAGTAATGGCTCAAATTCGGGCGGCAGCGGTTGGTTATTGAGCATGGCGTCACCCATGCTATCCAAGCAATCTGCGGCTTCTGCAAGTAGCTCCTGTGTCTCAGCAGGGAGTTGGCTATCAACCGAGTACTCTAGAATTTCTTCAAGCTGATGGGTTAGCACTGCAATCGAAGTAACACCCACTACGCCACAAGCACCCTTGATGGTATGGGTGAGTCTGGCCGCGAGTTGATGCTGCTCTTTAGTGCCATTACCTTGAGCGATGGTCTGGAGCAGGGAAGTCGTCTCTGCGATTTGGTCAGGTGTATCGGATAAAAATGCGCTAAGTATTTCCGGGTGAATATCCGGGTCCCAAAGTATTGAATACTGGCTAGTCGTTTGAGGCTCTACTGCCGCTGGGAGTTCATTAGCCTGCGCCTCAACGCTGCCATCATTTACCGCTTCAGACTCATCTGCTGAAGTGGCAGTACCATTCGGTTGAGCAATAGACAGTAACAACGGCTCCAGGATAGCCGTGGGCAATTCATTGGGCCAATCCGGATGAGTCAGTGAGCTAGTTAGCTCTGGCAGCAGTAGCGTATCTTGCTGGCGCAGGCTGGCAGCCAGTAACTCAGCCCATTCAAAAAAGAGCCCACCATTTTGTAAGCTTGCAAAGGTCTCATTTTGCTTGGCTGCGGTTTCTGTGTTCTCTATTAGCCAGTCACTTAGCGGCTGGAGCGGGGCATACTCCAGCATTTCAGCCGCCATTTTTAATCGCTGATATTCAGCAATAACAGCTTCGGCAGCTGGCGCAGTATCTTCTGCCTCAAACATTCCAAGGCTGGCTAATTGAAGAGCTACGTCCTCAAGTTCATCGGCCATTTCCTGTGCGCAATCGGTCATCATATCAACGCTTCCCGTTCAGCATATCAGGCTTCAAGTTTGAAGACGTTAACCGAGTCAACCAGCTGCTTCGCATAGTCAGACATGTCGCCGGTCAATTCAGTAAGCACAACCATTTCTTTACCCGTTGCCGTGGTGGTTTCAACAATGCGGGTAGCACGTGCTTGCAATGTATTACTCATCTCCATCTGCTCGTGTGAGGCGCTGGCGATGTCATTAACCGAGGCGGTTAATTGGTTGGTTGCTTCAAGGGTTTCCTGCATCTGGCGAGTTGCTTCATCAGCCAGTCCGGAGCCTTCAACTACCTGCTCAATGGTGTGATCCATGGTTGCAATCGTGGACTTTGTTTCTTGCTGGATGTTTTTAACCAACGTAGAAATCTGGCTGGTTGATTCGCGTGAGCTTTCTGCCAATCGCTGAATCTCATCAGCGATCACAGAGAAGCCTTTACCTGCATCACCGGCGGCCATGGCTTGCATATTTGCGTTCAATGCCAATACCGTGGTTCGCTCGGCGATGCCATTAATGATGTCGGTGATATAACTGATCTCTTGCGAACGCTCACCCAAGCGCTTAATACGTTTACCCGTATCTTGTACCGTATTACGAATATCCGTCATGCTGCTCATTGAGCGGGATACCGATTGGAACGCATTCTGAGTACGGTTAGAGGTTACGCCTGCCACTTCATTGGTTTGAGTTGCAGCCGAGGCAATGCTGGCAAGACGTTTACGAATGTGTTCGATCTGGTTAGCTGTTTCAGTTGCTTCAGCATGCTCTTCAAGCGCTAACTGGCTTACAGACTGCGAGCGTTGGTTAACCGATTCCGCCGTTTCTTGTACCGATGCGGCAATCTCTTTAACCCGGTTCAATACTTCAGTGGTGTCTTCCGCTAGCTGATTGATTGCATCTGCCAGTGGGCCGGTAGCATCTTCGGTAACGATGGCGCGAACGGTGAGGTTACGGTCACTTAAATCAGAAACGGCTTCCAGCAAGGAAAATACAGAGTGGTTAATGGCTTCATTATCCTTATCTACTCTGTTTTTCAGTACGCTACGCTCGTCCATCATCGAGTTAAACGCATCACCCAAGCGGCTTAATTCATCATTACCGCGCAGTCGTGAGCGAATGCCCAAATCTCCGCGAGCCAGTTGGTTAACCACTTGTCTGAGGTGGTCGATTGGGCGTGCTATCGAGCTGTACAGCAGAATTCCGGATACCAGAATAAAGATCAAGCCGAGCAAAATAACCGTTGCGATGGTCGAGGTTGATAGATCGATATTATGTTTAGATTCATTATAAACCTGCTGGTTACTCAGGCGATTTTTATTGATTTGATCTTTGAGCGCATTGTTCAAGGTACTGGCTAAGCCCGAAATATCGTCAAATACAAAGCCCATTCCCGAGGACTCGTTAACCACAAAGTAACTACTAGCCTTAATGAATTCGCTTAGGTCATCTGATTTTGTTCGCGCCAACACATTAAATAGCTTATCAAGGCCTTGATCTAAAAAGCGCTTACCCCGAGCCATTTCCGCGACAGTATCAGGATTGCTGCTACCGAGTGAGTCGATGTAAGTATCCCACTCATTATCAAAATCAGTACGATCAAACTTTAGACGGCTTAAACCCAGCGACGGCGTGAGTGACGCAGACCGGATGTTATACAGCGGCGTAATGATCTCATCTTGCAGCGTATCTTTAATCTGGGTGGTTTGCTGGGTTTGAATACTGGAGTCATTGAGGTTGCCGAGCGCTTCCGAGCCATTGATCAGGGCCCATAAACTCATCACACTCACTACTAATAAGATTAGCAGTGGTGCAGTAACTGACAGTGCCACCCGTGAACGAATGGATAAAATACCGCCTTGTATTTCATGCTTTACCTGTGTACTCATACTTCAATTTCCAGAGCGCTTTGCTGTGTATCATTCTCATGAATGAGTTGTTCGAACAATTCGTGATGATTGGCCCGATAGAATGTATGGCCAGAGAGAGTGCATTGCTGAATTAACCAGTTGGGCAGAGCGTCGCCAGAGACTGCGGTGAAGTCATCCGGCTCGATCTGACGCTGGCTGGGTAAGCTATCAATGCGAATTGCAATTTGTGGTAAAGGTTGGGACTCAACCACCAGTAACCATTTGCCCGCTGCCTGCGTACTGTTGGCTAACAAGCCATGTAAATTCAATACGGGGATTAGCTTTCCACGCAAGCTGATCATACCACTGCACCAGCTGGGCGCATGCGGAATCGGGAAAATATTGCGCTGTTCGATAATCTCCGTCTTCAGGTCTCGCTCCAGAAGAATGTTAAAGCCTTCAACCGTGTAGGAGAATAGGGTAATCGCCGTTGACTCTTCAGTCTCGTTTGCTTGCGTATCAGCAGTCATAAATCAGACTTCATTCAGGCGTTGGAGTAATTCTTGGTCGCTATACGGTTTAATGATGTAGTCCAGCGCGCCGAGCTTCTTAGCCCACTGCTGATCAACCGCATTGCTTTTGCTGGATACCATAATCACTGGGATGTGCTCAGTAACTGCATTGCGCTTTAGTGAGCGACAAGTTTGATAGCCATCGCCATTTTCCATAATGATATCCAGTAAGATCAGGTCCGGCAGCTCACTTTGTGCAATGCTCAGCGCTTCCTTCCCGGAGCTTGCGACTAACACGTGATAACCTGCCGATTCCAGCACCTTTTTGAGGTGTGTACGCTCGGTATTGGAGTCATCTGCAATTAGAATATTCGCAAGTTTACTGTTACGAGACGAATTGTCATCACCTGACTGGTCTGGCTTGTGGCTGCCTTCTCCTTGCTTAGCCGCAAGGCTCAATGGTATAGACGGCTCAGGTGATTGCGTAACATGGGTTAGATGCATAGCTGTATCCTTGATTCTATGTAGATAAGGTATATTGTAAGGGCAATGTTGAGTAAATAGCACACATTTCCTGCTCGATGGTTGGATGAGCAGTTTTCTTATCAGTGTGAATAGAAAACATTCCTTAAAATCAGATACTTAGGGGGATAGTTGTCTGACTTTTTGGATGGTTCTGGCAGCTAATTAATCGAACGACACGAAACCTTATACTAGTGCCTAAGCTACCGTTTGTCCCATTAATTTAAATTATCTGTAATGTCTTCGTTATTTATACTGAATTTAATGCGCCAAAAACAAGGCCCGGTGCATTGCTGCAAACCGGGCCTTGTTTCGTCTGCTAACAGCAAACGTGTTTTGGTACTGGGGTTATGGACGCTCTACCGCTAGCGCAATACCCATACCACCGCCGATACAAAGCGTGGCAAGACCTTTCTTAGCGTCGCTACGTTTCATTTCGTGCAGCAAGCTCACCAGAATACGTGCTCCGGAAGCGCCAATCGGGTGACCAATAGCAATGGCTCCACCATTAACGTTGACTTTAGCAGGATCCCAACCCATATCCATATTCACAGACAGGGCTTGAGCAGCAAACGCTTCATTGGCTTCAACCAAATCCAAATCAGAGACTTCCCAGCCTGCTTTCTTCAGACATTTCTGGCTAGCAGAAATAGGGCCGGTACCCATGATCTTAGGATCAACACCCGTTGAAGCGTACGCTACGATTTTAGCTAATGGCGTCAAACCAAGCTCAGCGGCTTTGCTTGCGCTCATTACTAATACCGCCGCAGCACCATCGTTAATACCAGACGCATTACCGGCGGTTACTGTGCCATCACGTGAGAAAGCAGCACGTAGCTTGCCTAAGCTCTCAGCAGTGGTGCCTGCGCGTGGGAACTCATCGCGATTAAAGATAACCGGATCACCCTTACGCTGTGGAATAGAAACCGGAACGATTTCATCATCAAACTTACCCGCAGCTTGTGCGGCTTCTGTTTTCTGTTGAGAAGCAGCGGCAAACTGATCCTGAGCTTCACGGCTGATCTCGTACTTATCCGCAATGTTCTGCGCCGTTGTACCCATATGATAGTCATTGAAAGCATCCCACAATCCATCCTGGATCATCGTATCTTTCATTTTCCAGTCCATCATCTTCTGGCCGTCACGAGAGTGTGGTAACACGTGTGGCGACGCACTCATGTTTTCCTGACCACCCGCAATCACAATGTCAGCATCGCCGCATTTAATTGCCTGATAAGCCAGTTGGATAGACTTCAAACCACTACCACAGACTTTGTTGATCGTCATCGCAGGGACTGATTCTGGCATGCCAGCCGCAATCACTGTTTGACGAGCAGGGTTTTGGCCTGCGCCGGCGGTTAATACCTGACCAAGAATAACTTCATCTACGGTGCCAGCGTCAATACCGGTTTGCTTTAACAATGAAGCGACGACTGTTGCTCCAAGGCTAACTGCAGGTAAACCGGCAAGGCTGCCGCCGAATGAGCCAACTGCGGTACGTCCGGCGGCAACAATTACTACATCATCACTCATAAAATGCTCTCCTTCTCAATGTTTTAAAGCTTAGAAGCTCATGAATAGTCCGCCGTTAACTGGGATATTGGCTCCAGTTACATAGGCAGAGTTATCATCAGCGAGCCAGGCAACCGCTTGTGCGATTTCCGTTGGCTGTGCCATGCGGCCCATCGGTACTTCATTAACAATTGATTCCAGAACAGCTTCAGGCATTGCTGAGGTCATCGCTGTGGCGACATAACCTGGTGATACTGTGTTAACAGTAACGCCTTTACGTGCACCTTCGCGCGCAGCAGCCATGGTAAAGCCGTGCAAACCCGCTTTAGCCGCTGAGTAGTTTGGCTGACCAAACTGACCGCGCTGGCCATTAACCGAAGAAATATTGATAATTCGACCGAATCCGCGCCCCATCATACCAGTAATTACTGGTTTGGTGACATTAAAGGCACTGTTCAAATTAGTGTCGATAACCGCGTTCCAGTCACTAACATCCATCTTCTTCAGGCTGCTATCACGTGTGATACCGGCACAGTTAACCAAAATATCGATTGGGCCAACGCCTTCTTCAACATTCGCAATCATTAACTGGGTTTGTTCAAAATCTGCGACATCAGCAGCGGCTAGTGCTACGTCATAGCCGTTACCCTTCATTTCAGTCTGCCATTTTTCAGCATTCTCTTTATCGCCAGGGTAGTAGCCTGCAACAACGGTACAGCCTTTATCAGCCAGTGCCTTACAGATGGCTTCGCCGATACCGCCGTTGCCACCGGTGACTAATGCAATTCTTTTATTTCCCATGATCTTGTTCCTTTTGTTTTGATGAGGCGCCTGTCGCCACTCTGCCAGGCGGGCAAATTGAAGTTTGCTGCAATGCACAAATTATGCTATGAATGCGGGTGTGTCAAGGGGCTTATATTAATGAAAGCCAATCTTCTGTCAGAAATATATCTATATATTAACCACTTAATAGTTATAATTAAGTTTACGGATATTATAAGTAGGAAAAGCCATGCGGCCACATTACCTAAGCTCAATGTTTTCACCAAAATCGGTAGCGATGTTTGGTGCTAGCGGGCGCACTAAGTCAGTCGGCTATGCCGTCTTCAAGAACCTGATAAATAATGACTTTAAGGGGGATATCTACCCGATTAACCCTAAGCACAAAGAAGTGCAGGGTTATAAGTGCTATGCCGACCTGAAAACCTTAGGTAGGCAGGTTGATTTAGCCATTATTACGACACCTGCTAAAAATGTGCTGTCAATCATGCGGCAATGTGGCGAGCATGGCGTCTCAAGCGTTGTACTGATTTCAGCGGGCTTTGGTGAGTCGGGCTCCGCTGGTGCTGCACTGGAAGAAAAAGTCGTCGAAATCGCTAAAAACTACGGTATTCGCTTACTTGGCCCCAATTCCAGCGGCTTTATCCGCCCAAAGTCCGGATTAAATATCAGTTGTAGCTTTAGTAAGAGTATCGGCGGCAACTTAGCCATTGTTTCTCAGTCAGGCGCAGTGTGTAGTGCGATGCTGGATTGGGCTGATTCCAATGATATCGGCTTTTCCGCGGTGGTTTCGACCGGTGGCTCTGCCGACCTTGATTTTGGTGAGATTTTAGACTTTTTGGTTAATGATCCCGATACCCAAAGTATTTTGCTGTATCTGGAAGGCTTACATAATGCGCGACGCTTTATGAGCGGACTGCGTGCGGCTGCTCGCATCAAGCCAGTCATCGCCATTAAAGTAGGGCGTTACCATGTCGGGACTGAAACCCCGATGTCACACACTGGTGCCATGGTAGGTAGCGATCAAGTCTTTGAAGAAGCACTCTCCCGTTCAGGGGTTGTGCGTATTAATGAATTTAATCAATTATTTGCAGCAGCGCGCATCTTGTCCTCTCGCTATAAGAGTGCCGGCAAGCGCTTAATGATTGTCACAAATGGTGCGGGCCCTGGTGCGTTGGCAGCAGATCACGCGGTCGATATTGGCTTAACCTTGGCTAATCCATCGGATGAGACCAAAAAGCAGCTGAGTACCTTAATTGGTGGTAATTTACGCGCTCACAACCCGTTGGATCTGCAATTTAGTGCAACAGCTGAGCGTTATGCCAAAGCGGTTGATCTTTGCCTAAAGGATGCAGACGTTGATGGTGTGATTGTTTTCTTTACGCCGTTAGCCTTGGAGAACGCAGAAGATGTGGCAAAGGCCATTATTCAAGTCTCTGAGAAGCATAAAAAGCCTATTTTGACCTCATGGATGGGGGGCACACAAATCAAGTCATCGCGTGTCTTGTTAGCAAAGTCGCGTATTCCAACCTATCAAACCCCTGAAACTACCGTGAGTGCTTACTCATTTTTGGTGGCTTATCAAACCAATCAAAAATTGTTACTTCAATCGCCCAGTAAATACACGACTGGCCATGAGCGTGCAGATGTTGATGCACCACGCTTAATTATTGAGTCGGCTTTGTCCGAGAAGCGTAATTCCCTGACCTCTCAGGAAGCGATGGCAGTATTAGAAGCCTTTGCGATCAATACGGTACGTAATGGCGTGGCTTCCTCGCCAGAGCAAGCATTAATCATTGCAACCTCTATCGGCTTTCCAGTCGTGATGAAGATTTTATCGCCGGATATCACGCATAAATCGGAAGTGAGCGGTGTGGTGCTGAATGTGCGAGGCGCCCAAAAAGTACGGAATGTATACCGTGAGATTATCGATAATGTAAAAGCCAAGCGTCCGGATGCCAGGATTGACGGCATTTTGATCGAAAAAATGCATATCTCGCCGCATGGCCGCGAGTTGATGATTGGATTGAAGTTTGACTCCATTTTCGGACCGGTCATTAGCTTCGGTAGTGGTGGCACCAAGGTCGAGATTATGCGCGACAATGCCGTTGCCTTGCCGCCGCTAAACTCTATGTTGGCTGAAAAGCTGATTAGCCGCACTAAGGTGAAACAGCTGCTGGCTGAATTTGGCAATATGCCAGCGGCCAATATGGATGCCATCGTGAATGTATTACTTCGGGTGTCGGCAATGGCCTGTGAATTGCCGTGGATTAAAGAGATGGATATCAATCCTTTAATTGCGGACGAGCATGGCATTATCGCTGTGGATGCACATATCCGCGTGATGTATCCCAAGGTGTCTAATAGCCAATATGCACATATGGCGATTCACCCTTATCCTGCGCGAGTGGTTGAAAAGCAACAGTTAGCCGATGGTACCGATATTGTCTTGCGGCCTATTCGGCCAGATGACGCCAGTTTGGTGACAACCTTTGTCGATAGCTTATCGTCTGAAGCCAAGTATTTCCGCTTTATGCATGCTTTACAGCATCTATCCAGTGAAATGCTGGTGCGCTTTACCCAAATTGATTATGACTTGGAGATGGCAGTAGTGGCTGTCGAGGAGTCTGAAGAGACTAGAGTATTAGGTGTGGCTCGTTACTTATCGAACCCTGATCATGTTAGTTGTGAGTTTGCTTTGGTGGTTTCTGACGCACGACAAAATCAGGGCTTAGGGCATCGTTTAATGACTAAGTTGATTGAAGTGGCTAAGGATAAAGGGCTGAGTGTGATTGAAGGGGAAGTGCTTTCCAATAACTTCAAAATGCTGGGATTAATGCGGTCTTTGGGCTTTGTGGTCGCAAACGACCCTGAAGATATGAATATTAAGATTGTTTCAAAGCGCATCGCCTGATTAGGGTAATGCGCCTGAAACACGATAGCGTTTAGATATTCATCAATACTTTGAGGTGTGCAACGACACTGCGGGCAAGCGCCGAGGTGTCGTAGCCGCCTTCTAGTAATGAGATAATGCGGCCTTCGCTATACTTGTCAGCAATCTTACACAGCTCTCTGGTAACCCAAGCGTAGTCTGCTTCAACCAAGCGCAAACCCGCCATTTCATCCTCAAGGTGAGCATCGAAGCCCGCCGAAATGATAACTAGCTGAGGTTTGAATGCATTGAGTTCTGGCAGCCAGTGTTCAGTGATGGTCTCACGAAATTCTGCACCACCGGCACCTTCCGGTAGCGGGGCATTGATCAAGAAGCCGGGTTTGCTCGGCAATGCACGCTCTGGATAGAGCGGATGCTGGTAGGTTGAACAGAACAAAATTTGCGGGTCATCGCCCACAATATCTTCAGTACCATTACCGTGGTGTACATCAAAATCGACAATCGCAACGCGCTCAAGCCCATAATCACGAACCGCATGGCGGGCAGCGATAGCGGCGTTATTAAAGAAACAAAAACCCATCGCAGCATCACGCTCAGCATGGTGGCCTGCCGGTCGCACATTACAAAACACACGTTTCTCAGTTTTGTCACCCAGTACCTTATCGACCGCAGAGATTGCGGAGCCCGCCGACCGTAACGCGGCCTGCAGGGTAAATTCATTCATAAAGGTATCGGGATCGATATGAGCCATCATCGAGTCATCAGGTGGTGACTTCCCGAAAATGTAATCGATATGTTTGCGGCTATGAGCCAACTCAAGCTGTTCCGGAGTGGCTAATGGGGCATCATAATAATGCATGAAGTCCCCGATTCCAGAAGTTATCAGCTGATCTTCTATTGCCCGTATGCGTTGGGGTCTTTCTGGGTGGCCTATCCCCATCTCATGTTTCAGGCAATCACTGTGCGTAATGATTGCTATTGTCATTTTTTGTTGGTGGTATCGTCCTGATTAGCGGTTTTAAAGAAACGATCCTGCACTTGCTTCCACATTTCCAGATTTTTAGCAGTTGACTGCTTCCAGAAATCCATCGGATTAGTTGTGATCAAATCCTTCATCTGTTGTTGCATGGTGACCTGCTGTTGATGGAAAAATTGCAGGTTTTTATTCATGAAGTCACTAAAACCTTCACGAGAGTTTTCACCATAATAACGAATGAATTTTTCAAGGCTATCTGTGGTAAAGAGCGGCTCGTCATTTGACTCCTGTTCCAAAATAATTTGTAACAGAATACTGCGGGTAATATCGAGTTCGGTTTGACTATCTATGACCTTAATTTCAAGGCCATCTTCAATCATAGTTTTTATATCAACTAGCTTGATATAACGGCTACCTTCCGTATCGTAAAGTCTGCGGTTTGGGTATTTTTTAATTAGACGTATTGCTTGATCCATAAAAACTCTTATTCCTTTCCGATGAATCCAAATAGGTTCATTCGTTGATGTTATGTATACTACTACAAATTGAGCGCGCGGTATAAGGTAGAATGAAGCCAGCAGACGATTCTAATTCCTCACAAACAGCAGTAGTGGAACCGTTGATTGTGAGAAAAATGCGCTATGCTGGCGTGGCGTACCAACAGTTTCTGTTAAGTCTGGCGGCAGATGAGGCAATGGTCGAACAAGGGCAGCAGTTATTCGATCAGCACTATCAGTGGCTTGAGCTTACAACGGAAAAAATTCAGCAAGAAAAACAAATAAATATCGGTGTTTCTGAAAAGCAGCTTAAAGATTTTTTAGAGACACTACAAACGTTTCAAAATGAGTTTATGCAGTTTTATCAGCTTCTCTTTATGCAGTTTAAACAGCAGCAATCGGCGTTGATTGCGAGTAATCCAAAGCAGGCATTTAGCCAATGGATTGCGTTGTTTGATACTCAGTATTTGCAGTATGTTAGGCAAGAATCGGTGTGTCGCCATTATGCTAAAATATTGCAGCAAAGTAGTGAGCTAAATCGAGCATTACTTACACTAAAGTGTGTCGATAAAAAACGCGGTTAATGACCTGATGAATATCCAATCTGAGGCTGATACGATGTTTGAACGCCTTGGCAATGCGTCATGGTTTTTACATCAGCAAGAAGCACCCTGGCAACCCACGTCAGCGCGCTCTTTAGTGTTGGATTTTCCGCTGGGTGAACTCTATCACTATCGTCCGCTGCCAAGTGTTGACCCCTCCGATGTCTCGAAGCCTCCCATGCTGATTGTGTATGCCATGGTTAACCGGCCTTCAATTCTCGATTTGCACCCTGATACCTCAACGATTCGTGGCTTATTAGAGCAGGGCATTAGCGTCTATTTGCTGGAATGGAAAGCGCCTACTGTGTTGCATAGTGCATTGGGCTTGGGTGAGTACTTGCATCAGTCACTAGACCATTGTGTGGATTATATGCGTGACCTATCGCAAGCGCCCAAGATTGATCTAATGGGGGTTTGCCAAGGCGGTGTCTTTGCCTTGTGTTATAGCGCAATGTTTCCCAAGAAAATCCGCGCCTTGGTAACTACTGTAACACCGGTGGATTTTCATACTGCAGACGATACGCTAAGCATGTGGGTACGCTATTTAGATTTGGAGACGGTGTGCGAGAAAGGTATGAATCTATCGGGTGCCATGCTGGCTCAGGTATTTCTGACCTTGAAGCCCATGACGCTAAGTATTCAGAAGTATTTGGATCTATTGGATAGCGCCACGATTAAAGACTCTACTAACGGCCAGCGCATGGCTGAGCGGTTTATGGCCATGGAGCAGTGGATTGAAGACTCACCAGATCAGCCGGGCTGTTTGTTTAAAGAATTTGTGCATCAGTGTTACCAGCAAAACGCGCTATGTGATGGGCGATTGATCTTATCTGAGAAAACCATTGATTTGAAAAAACTGCCAATGCCGGTCTTTAATATTTACGCCTCTCGGGATCATTTAGTGCCGCCGGATTCATCCAAAGCACTCAGCTCAGTAGTGAATTCGGGACTTTATGAAGAGCTCGCCGTAGAAACTGGCCATATTGGGATGTTTGTAGGAGGGCGCTCTCTAAGGCAAGTGCCTCTGGCGATTGCCGATTTTCTAAAACAACTCTAATCGGCATTCGCTGAAGGTTTGTTTAGTGGCTCGCTTGATCGGTTCGGGTGCGCGCCGCTAGCTTGATATAATTAGACGGTGAGTAAGTTAGAAAAGCCCGCTCTTTATCAGTAATGGGTCGTACTTTACGTGCCGGATTACCGACATACAGATGACCACTTTCCAGTGTCTTACCCGGTGGCACCACAGCACCTGCTGCAATCATCACATCATCTTCCACTATCGTATTATCCATCACAATCGCGCCCATGCCGATCAGGCAGCGATTGCCAATGGTGCAACCATGTAGAACCACTTTGTGCCCGACTGTAACATCTTCGCCAATAATCAACGCGGCGCCAGTGCTGCTGGTAAAGTCAGGATTAGCATGAGTCACGTGTAGTACTGAGCCATCCTGAACATTACTGCGGTCACCAATGCGGATGTAATTCACATCGCCACGAATGACCGCACAAGGCCAAACAGAAACATGCTCACCTAAAACCACATCACCCGAAACCACTGCCGATTCATCCACAAAAGCGGAGTCTGGAACAGTAGGGAAATGCGATTCAAACGCTCGAACGGTCATAATGTTTCTCTATTTAAGCAGTTGGTAATTAGCGGGATGCGTCAGAAATTGCGCGCAAAATGTCGTCACGCTTGATCACACCAATAACGCGATTGTCATCCATTACCGGGAAAAAGCGGTAAGGGGTTTGCATAAACTCTTTAGCGATATACAAAATGCTATAGCTAGCATCGACGGTTTTAACATCGCGCGTCATCAGATCTGCCACAGTCAGGCGAGAATCAGGGTCAAAGTTGGCTTCAATGGAGGCCTGAATGCAGTCAGAACCTGATAAAACTCCTACCAGATTGCCTAAATCATCCATCACTGGAGCACCAAAAATCTTGTTTTTATTAAACACGAAGATAACGTCTTTAATGTATTGCTCAGGCTTCAGTGTAATAAAATTTGGATTTAAGTAATTTTTGACATGAAGTTTTTGCTGCATTGATGTATCTCCTGATGGCTAAAATAGGGGTGATCGCTTACAACCCATTCAGAGTTTTCTAAACTCGATCGGTGACTCCTTTACTTCTGGCTCACTGGAATCCTGTTCTTTTTGCATACGCGCTTTGCGTTTCTCGCAAGGGTTAGAACAAGAGCAGTCATTGCTAACGCCCGGGATGTTACCCAAGCCTCCGCAACTACCTTTCAATTCCCGTTTGTTTAATATAACACCGAGTGACATACCAAATGCAACCAAACAAAGAATCAGAAAAGTTAATAAAAAAACGGACATGGTGGTTCCTCAAAAAGCACGCTAAATTCTGTAAGTATGCGGGCTAGTATAGCAGCTCGTTTACACTTTACAGTAGAAGGCTTTTTAAACTCGGGGATTGTTTAGCATTCATCATTGCGATCTCAGCTAGTAGCAACTCTGCGGTGGCAATCGCATCCGTTAGCGCATTATGGGCACTGTAACGGGGTAGGCTGGCCGAGCTACGTAATGCCGATAAACGTAACTCTGAAGGATCAAAGCCCGCACTTTTCATTTCCAAACGCTGCTTGGCGAGGGCAAAGGTATCAATGATTGGGTAAACCGGTGCCATGCCATATAACTTCATACAGGCGTGGTTTAAAAAGTTACGCTCAATGCGTGCAAAATGAACCAGCATTACCCGTCCGGTGAGTGCTTTAAGTAGGTCGCTCACTGCTTGCTCCAGGCTCTCTCCGCGATCTTTGCGATCATCCGTAATCTGATGAATTACCACATTCTGCTCGCTCAGCGCACCTTGGGTTTCGATAATGGTGTGGTGCGCTGATTTCAGAATAATTTCATTATGATCAATATTCAGGTAGCCGGCACTGAGAATCTGATCCTTGCTGGGCACTAGTCCAGTGGTTTCAAAGTCCAGTGACAGCATGGGGGTCTCTGAGATCGGTGCCTTCATATCCGGAAAAGGCACCGATAAGTAATCCCTGAGCGGCCCGGCCGGTGCTTTTTGTAATAAGCGTAAACGGGTGCGTTCGTAGCCAAGTAACCGATTCAGTATATTCACAGAGTCTATCCTCAATATTTCATTTTAATGCTGGTCTGCATAGTTTGAATTACCTTAAAGGCATCCTTTAAGTATTCGCGCTCCAGTTGAGGGATATCTTTGGGTGGCAGGAAGTTATCCGCCGCCTCACCACGCTTGAGCTGGCGGGTTTGGTGTTTAATGCGCAGCTCACCAATGTATTCAAAGGCGGCCAGTAAGTCAGCAGCACCATCTTCACTTAAGGAGTTGGTTCCGGCCGCTTGTTGAATTCGCTCGCGGGTATTGACGGTTGAGATACCTTCAGATAGCGCATAAATACGCGCTAGATCCACAATTGGCGCAGTACCATTATGCTTTAAATCCAAAGTATCTTTATGTTCGCCGTCATCAACCAGCACAAAACCACGGAAGAAGCCGAGTGGCGGGCGAAGTTGCAAAGCATTTTTCGCCAGCAGTCCGAGGAATAGGGTGCTAGTGCGGCTGCGAGCCAGCATGCGCTCACGAATCTCATCCAGCAAATGCTCATCGCCATACACCGTACGGAAGTCGAAGAAGGTGCTGGCATTCAGCAAAGCTTGCGGGTCAGGGCGTTCAATCCAGTTTTTAAAGTAGCCATCCCAAACTGATTGCGTTTGACGATACTCCGGATTCATCGCCATGATATTGCCGGGGCAGTAGATAAAGCCGCACTCTGCTAAACCATCGCAAACGAACTTACCCAGCTTGGCATACCATTCCATATCCGCAGGATTTAGCTCATCGGAAATAATCAAGGCATTGTCTTGGTCAGTGTGAGAGGTTTGCTCGCGTCGGGCCTGAGAGCCAGCGGCGACCCATGAATAGGGCGCTGGCGGTGGGCCAAACTCTTTCTCGGCCATCTCAATCAGGCGGCGAGTAATCGCGCCATTCATTGCACTGACCGCTTTACCAATATGATCTGCCGTAGCATTCATATCAGTCAGTTGGACTTGCAGCTGCGGAATCAGTCGGCTGTGCTCAGATAGGGCGGCGACATTGGGTGCGCGGCTAATCGAGCTACTTAAGTAGACCGCATTCTTACTTTCAAATTTAATCAAGTCGGTCGAGGTGACCATGCCCAAGAGCTTATTCTCAGCAATGACTGGCAAATGGTGAATGCCTTTTCGGGTCATTAACATCAAAGCATCAAAGGCATTTAAATCGGGTTTTACTGACATCACGCTGGGCGACATTATATGGTCGGCGGCGGTATCGGTCGATAGACCCTGAGCCACGCAATCCCGACGAATGTCCGTATCCGTGACGATGCCAATTGGCATTTCGTCTTCAGTAATCATAATACTCGACACGTGATGCTTCGACATTTTGACGGAAGTCTCACGAATCGTAGAGCCACTGGCAATGGTTATCGCCGGTGCGCTGTAAATGTGTTCGATGGTGTTGTACATCAACGCCGACGCCATTTTTGTATCTTCAGGCGTCGGGTGTAAATTCTCGGTGAGGCCGCCACGAATATGCTGAATCAACATACTCAGCACAGAGCGATCATCACTCCCTGGCGAGCAAGGGATCTCATCCAATGCTTGGGTGTCAATGGTGTAAACCAGCAAGTCTTCAGTAACATCACCGGTTTGGGTTGGCAGGGCAGGTTCTTGCATAAATAACGTCAGCAGATCGCCTTCAGCTGCTTTACCCACTAGCTTTCCATCATCCGCTTTCAAGGACACCGCACCCTTGCGAATAATCATTAACTGATCACACTTTCCACTGGATTTTAGTGGGGTTCCCCGTCTCAGATAGCGAATGCGCATCTCCTGAGTTAAGGCCTCATGAGTGACTGCTGGAAGCCGATCCAGTGGGGTAACTTCTGAAATAAAATCACAAATTTCTTTAAGTTCAATATCCATGTTGACACCTGTTCAGAGCTGATCGGTTAAGTATCGTATATCGAGTTGCGGTGAGGGTTGACGCTAGTCAAAGGCTGGCGAATTAGTATTGCGGATATGAAAAAGGCCCCATTAAGGAGCCTTTCTCTTAAGCAATCACGAGCACTAAAATTTAGTGGCTTGTGTCTGCTGCACCTGCACCTGAAGGAATACGGAAGTTTTCTACCATTTCCTGAATGTGCTTAGGAGCGTCACCAGTGATCTTCGTAACAACGAAGGCAACGATGAAGTTCACAATTGCACCAACCGCACCGAATGCTTCTGGTGAAATACCCATGAACCAGTTAGGACCAAGGTCGCCAAGGAAGTCAGTACCCTGAACAAACATGATTCCTTTGTGCTGGAACACGTACAGCAATGTGATGCTGATACCTGACAACATACCCAATACTGCTGCAGTACCACTGATCTTCTTAGAGAAGATACCCATCATCAACGCAGGGAAGATAGAGGAAGCCGCCAGACCAAAGGCCAGTGCCACCGTACCCGCTGCGAATCCGGGTGGATTCAGACCGAGATAACCTGCCACGAGGATTGCGCCCGTCATAACCAGTCGACTCGACATAAGTTCGGTCTTCTCCGTCATGTTGGGCATCAGCACCCCTTTCATCAAATCGTGCGAGATGGAGGAGGATATCGCCAAGAGCAAACCAGCCGCTGTAGACAGTGCTGCTGCCAAACCACCCGCTGCGATCAATGCGATTACCCAGTTAGGTAATTGAGCGATCTCAGGGTTAGCCAGTACCATGATGTCACGGTCAACTTTAACCATTTCATTGGTTTCAGCATCAGCAGTGTATTGAATCTTGCCGTCGCCGTTCTTATCTTCAAAGGCCAAAAGACCTGTGTTTTCCCAGTTCTTGAACCACTGTGGACGCTCTGCATATTCCAGAGGGCCAGCAACTGGCTTCAGAGTATCCATCAAGTTCATACGAGCCATTGCGCCAACTGCAGGAGCAACAGTGTATAGACAAGCGATGAAAACCAGTGCCCAACCAGCAGATGAACGAGCATCTTTAACGGTAGGTACTGTGAAGAAACGCATGATTACGTGAGGCAGACCCGCTGTACCAATCATCAGAGACAATGTGTACATGAACATGTTCAATGTGCTGCCTAGAGACTGAGTGGTGTACGCCTTAAAACCAGTATCAGTCAAAACCTGATCCAGTTTGTCTAGCAGGTAAATCTCTTCACCAATCATTTTGCTACCCAGACCAATCTGTGGAATAGGGTTGCCAGTCAGTTGTAGAGAGATGAATACCGCAGGAACAGTGTAAGCAAAGATCAATACACAATACTGAGCGATCTGAGTATATGTAATACCCTTCATTCCACCCATTACCGCGTAAACCCATACTACAACCATACCGATACCAAGACCTAGACCGTAGTCAACTTCAAGGAAACGGGAGAATGCAACACCAACACCTTTCATCTGACCGATTACATAAGTCAAAGAAGCGATGATCAGACAGATAACAGCTACAACACGAGCTGTGTTTGAGTAGTAACGATCGCCGATGAACTCAGGTACTGTAAACTTACCGTGCTTACGCAAGTAAGGAGCCAGTAACATCGCCAACAGTACATAACCACCTGTCCAGCCCATTAGGAATACAGATCCACCGTAACCTAAGAACGCGATTAAACCAGCCATCGAGATGAATGACGCAGCACTCATCCAGTCAGCGGCTGTTGCCATACCGTTTAGTACAGGATGAACACCACCACCTGCTACGTAGAACTCACTAGTGCTGGCGGCACGAGCCCACCAAGCAATACCGAAGTACAGAGCAAAGCTGCTGAATACGACAATATACGTTAACGTTTTTAAATCCATGATTATCCCTTACTCCTGAACGTTAAATTTCTTGTCTAGCTGATTCATGCGGAACGCATAGAAAAAGACCAGGAACAGGAATACGTAGATTGAACCTTGCTGAGCGAACCAAAAACCGAGCTTATATCCACCCAGTTGGAAGTTGTTCAGAACGTCTACGAGAAGTATGCCACACCCAAATGACACGACGAACCATATGGCTAGACAAAAATACATCAGCCTCAGGTTGGCTTGCCAATACAAGCTATTGTTAGAATCCATTGAATTCCTCCGTAAGAAATTAAAAACATCACATTGCATGATGTAAATATACCGCCCATGCCACAAAGATATGATTTCAAATCTAGCAGTCGCTTCATGACATAGTGGTAATGATACTACTTAAACATGTATATATAGGCAATAGCTAAGCCCTAATCTTGATAATGAGATTTAGAATTACCTATAATCAATAATACCTATTGTTAGATATATGTATGCCATGGCAACCGGTGGCATTATGGATTATTTTTGTCATGCAAGATCTTTCCCTCATCCTGCATTATTTCAATAATATCAGTAATATAATTCTTGAGGTGTTTGTTCTTCATATAGGCGATGCGGGTGACTGACTCTGGAAAAAACTCGGAAAGGTCCCTTAAGATCAGGCCACGGCTTTCCTCCGGCACGAAGGCTACCTTGGCTATTATTCCAACACCAAAACCCAGTTTTACATAGCTTTTTATGACATCGCTGTCAGTCGCGGAGAAGCTGGTGTCAATGCTTAGTTTGAGATCTGCAAAAGCTTGCTCTATTTTTGATCTTCCTGTAAAGCCGAGCACATAGGTAAGAATAGGATACTCGGCAATGCGTTTTAAACTGAGCTCACCTTCGGCTAAGGGATGGTCCTCTGGGACGATCAACGCATGATTCCAGTCATAGCAATGATGAGTGATCAGCGCCTCATCTTCGGCAATCTCTTCAGTACACACTGCAATATCCGCTTGGCGGTCGTGCAACATTTGCACGAGCTGATGAGGGTTACCCTGTAGAAAGTTAACTTTGACCTGTGGGTAGCGCTGTCGAAACTCATTTAACACCACGGGTAAAAAGTATTTAGCCTGCATGTGAGTGGTGGCGATGCGTATCTCGCCTTGGCGGCCGTCACGGTGGTCATCTGCCAGCGCGCGAATGTTCTCAATGGCTTGCTCAATCAGATCTACTTCTTCAACAATTGCCTTACTTAAAGGTGTCGCGTCCAGCAGGCGTTTACCTTTACGTTCAAACAACGGCAAACCAAGTTCTTCTTCAAGTAGGCTCAGCTGTCGGCTCACGGCACTTTGCACTACAAAGTGTTGCTGAGCAGCCCGTGAAATATTCAAACCATTATTAAGAACGGTCTTTAATAACTGCAATTGGAATAGCTTCATTTCAATCTCAAAAACTGATTTAAATATCAAATTGTATCACTTTATTAGAGAATTGAAATAGCTATAATGGCCTCACTAACAGAAAACAGGTGAGCGACATGACCACATTAATTAACGACGAGCAGCAAGTGACTCCTAGCACCTATGAAGCAAGCGAGACTCAGTACGAGTCAAAGTGTGCTTCAGAGATGGAAGAAGATTCACAAGAGGAACAGTATTTCTGGTCCGAGCCTGGCGTTTGCGGTTAATTAAGTGGGAGACAATACGATGCAATTATTAACACCACAACAAATAGAGCAGGCTTCCAATGCTGTGAACAACCTGACTCCGGCCCAAAAGGTTTGGGTGAGTGGTTACCTTCACGGATTGTCGCTACAAGCCACAAGCCAACCTGGACTAGAGCAGTTCAGCATGACCGCCGCAGCGGCGCCTGCTGTCAGCCAAAAAGTCACCGTACTGTACGGTAGCCAAACAGGTAATAGCCGTAAAATCGCTGAAAAGTTACATGCCCAATTGGAAAGCCAAGGCAAGCAAGTCACTTTGCAGAACATGTTGAACTACCGCAGCAGCCAGCTTAAGAAAGAAGAGCATCTGATTGCCGTTGTCAGTACGCACGGTAACGGCGAGCCGCCTGATGAGGCACTAGGTTTCTTCAAGTTCATCAACAGTGCAAAAGCACCGAAGCTGGATCATGTGAAATTCTCAGTACTAGCACTGGGTGATTCAAGCTACGACGAGTTCTGCCAAACAGGTTTTGAATTAGACGCACGTTTAGCAGAGCTGGGCGCTACCCGACTGACTGATGTTATTGGTTGCGATGTTGACTATGCGGATGACGCCGCTAGCTGGCAGGAATCTGTTCTTGAATTATTGAAGACAGAAGCCCCAAGCGTTGGTGATGTGCACTTTGGTGCGATGCCTTTGGCTACAACGACTGAATCTGAGTACACCGAACAGAACCCGTTTAAAGCCGAAGTGCTGGAAACGTTGGTACTGACGGATGAAGGCTCTGACAAATCAGTCATGCACATTGAAATCTCACTGGAAGACAGTGGTATTCATTATGCACCTGGCGACATCGTTGCAATCCAGACTAATAACGCTGAAGACTTAGTTGATGGCGTTATTAAAGAGTTGGGCTTAGATGGCCAAACACTGGTTACCATTAAGAAGCAAACCTTGCCACTGCAAGAAGCCTTGCTGACTAAGCGTGAGCTAACGCATGTCACTCGCAAGCAGTTGAAAGACTACGCAGCATTAATCGGTGATGTTGAGCTGGCGGCACAAGCTGAAGATAAAGGTCAGTTGCTGACTGAAATCGAAGCGGCTGACGTATTGGATATGTTGCAACTGTGGCCTGCTAAAGCATTAAGTGCTCAAGCATTGGTTGATCTGTTGCGTCCATTGAGTGCAAGACAGTATTCAATTGCCTCAAGTGAGACAGCAAGCCCTGAAGAAGTGCATGTTCTGGTTAAGCAGGTTGAGTATGAATACCGTGGCCGGGTACATGGCGGCGTCTGTTCAACACAGCTGGCTGGCATTGAGAGCGGTGATTCATTAGGCGTCAGCATCAAGCCGAACAGCAGCTTTAAGTTACCAGAAAGTGCTGAGACTAAAGTCATCATGATTGGTGCAGGAACCGGTGTAGCACCATTCCGTAGCTTCTTGTTTGACCGCGACGCACAAGGTATTGAAGGTAACACCTGGTTATTCTTCGGTGAGCAGCGCTTCCAGACTGACTTCCTGTACCAAACAGAATGGCAGCAGTTCCTGAAAAGCGGCGTACTGGAAAAGATGAGTGTGGCATTCTCACGGGATCAAGCTGAGAAGATTTATGTTCAGCAGCGTATCGTTGAGCAAGCTAAATCCGTTTACCAGTGGTTAGAAGAAGGTGCTCATGTCTATGTATGTGGTGACATGAATCACATGGCTAAGGATGTTCATCAGGCACTGATTGATGTGATTGCACAAGAATCAGAGCGGTCTGCAGAGCAAGCGAGTGAATGGTTAGATCAGTTGATTGCCGACAAGCGCTATCAGAGAGATGTATACTAAGCCCTCCGAAATCCGTTACACCAGTAACTACTGATAATAAGAGAATGACCGCATGAGTTATGCAGACCCCGTAAAAACAGTCCTCGGCGTGGTAGCGCCGGGGAGTAGCGAAGTTGAAACCTACAAAGATGACAGTGATTATCTGCGTGGTTCATTAGTTGAAAGCTTTGCTAACCCAATTACCGGAGCCATCTCCGACTCTGATATTCAGCTGATTAAATTCCACGGGGCTTATCAGCAGGACGATCGCGATCAGCGTATCCGTCGTCAGGAAAAGAAATTAGAGCCAGCCTATTCATTTATGATTCGTATGCGCATGCCAGCGGGTGAGCTGAGTGCGAATCAATGGAAGCAGGTTGACGAGATCAGTAACACCTACGGCAACAACACGATTAAGTTGAGTAGCCGCCAGGCAGTACAGTTTCACGGCATCATCAAGTTTGATCTTAAGAAAACGATTCAGATGATGAATGATGCATTGCTGGATAGCATCGCCGGTTGTGGTGATGTAAACCGTAACGTGATGTGCACACCAGACCCATCATTGTCTGCTGTGAACGAAGAAGTGTACGACTACGCGAAAAAGATCAGTGAGCACTTATTGCCATCTAGCCGCGCCTACCATGAAATTTGGTTAGACGAAGGCAAGGGCGAAGGCCGTAAATTGGTTGAAGGTGGCGAAGCAGAAATCGAGCCGCTGTACGGCAAGCATTACCTGCCACGTAAGTTCAAAATCGGTTTGGCTATTCCGCCATACAACGACAGTGATGTGTACATCAACGATATCGGTTTAATCGCCATTGTTGAGAATGACAAATTACTGGGCTTCAATGTCGCCGTTGGTGGTGGATTGGGCATGACTTTTGGACGTGATGATACTTACCCACGCCTGGCCAGTGAAATTGGTTTCTGTACCCCTGAGCAAGTATTGCAAGTGTGTGCTGAGACGATGATGATTCAGCGCGATTACGGAAACCGTAAAGACCGCAAATTATCTCGCTTTAAGTACACCATTGATAAGTTCGGTTTGGACTGGTTCAAGCAAGAGTTGAATGGGCGCTTAGGCTTTGAACTGGGCGCAGTACGTGAAGCAGTATTTACGACTACCGCTGACCAATACGGCTGGCATAAAGACCGTCATGGCAAATGGCATTTACTGCTGCATGTTGAGCATGGTCGTGTACGGGATACAGAAGCACTGCAACAGAAATCGGCACTGCGCAAAATTGCTGAAGCAGAGATTTGCAGCTTCCGCTTAACCGGTAATCAGAACATGTTGCTGCATGGGATTGATAACGCGGATAAGAAAACGATCGAAGATATTTTGGAAGCGCATGGTCAGTTTGCTGACGGACGTGAACTCTCCGGAATGCGTCGTAACTCGATTGCTTGCGTATCAATGAACACTTGCCCACTGGGCATGGCAGAAGCCGAGCGCTATTTGCCAACCTTGATCAGCAAGCTAGAGCCTAGCCTTAAAAAGCATGGCTTGTATGAAGATGAAATCAAAATCCGTATGACGGGTTGCCCGAATGGCTGTGGCCGTTCAGTGATGGCAGAAATTGGTTTAATCGGTAAGTCGATGGGCCGTTACAACATCTACTTAGGCGGCGACCATGAAGGTCTGCGTTTGAATAGCTTGTACAAAGAGAATGTTGAAGAAGCCGCTATCCTGGAAATGCTGGATGGTTTGTTTGGTGACTATGTTGCTGAGCGCGAGCGTGGCGAGTCCTTTGGTGACTTCACCGTCAGAAAAGGCTTAGTCACTGCGACTGAAAACCGGGTTGAGTACTTCAGCTTGTCAGCGCTACAGTCGGCTTAAAGCCCTTCGAGAAAACGTTCTAAAATCAGATTCGGTCGTGCATCCTTACGGGTCACGACCGCATACTGAGTGTTATAGCCTAACTCTTTAGGCAGTAAGGCCCGCAATGCGCCTTTCAATAGCCAACGCTCTGCAAAATGAGTTGGCAAATAGCCAATGTAATGTCCCGTTAAAATCAAAAATGCAATCCCTTCCCGATCTGTTGCGGTTGCCGTACTGATCATTGATTGATACAGCGCTTTAACCTCAGGTGGTTGCGCATAAGCTGGTAACACCGCATCACTTTCGTAAATCGACTCGACCGCTAATTCGCTTTCTGCTTGCAGGAATAGGGGATGCGTATTGCTGCAATACAGCTGCGACTCTTCCTCATATAAGGGAATGTAATTTAAACCGGCCAATGGTTTAAGTACTGGCACCACACCAATATGCAAACGCCCATCTAATATTCCACGCTCAATATCACTGGGTGGAATCATTCGGATATTCACCGTCACATCCGGCCCAGCTTCTTTCAGTGTTTTAATCGCACGTGTAATACGCATACGTGGCATAGTCACCAAATTGTCGGTGATACCGATATTGAGCTCGCCCTTAAGCCGCGTGTGAATGCTATTCACCTGTGTGCGGAAATCTTCCAGCGCCGAGAGCAACTGTAAAATCGCCTGATACACTTGCCGACCCTGATCGGTTAATGAAAAGCCACCACGCCCACGCTGACACAAGCGCAATGACAAGCGCGACTCCAAATCACTAATGGCAATACTGATCGCCGCACGGCTGATATTAAGCGTAACTTCGGCAGCGGCAAAGCCTCCGCATTCCACGACCGCTTTATAAATTCGCAGCAGTCGGATATCGGTATCGGCAATGCGCCCGGAGAATTCATTTTTCATAGCATCGAGCCATTGTTGAGGGGTTTAATGTGATGCTATTAAGTTAACTAAATGCTTAACTAAAAGTAAATACAAATGAATTTTAAAAACTTAGTTTTAGGCAGAGAATCAGGTTTTGCCTCATCTCTCACAGGATATTTCCATGTCTGAATTCAATACCGTTAAAGCCGCCGGCATGACCCGTGCGGAGCTTGAAGCCTACTGGATGCCTTACACGGCCAACAAGCAGTTTAAAGATGACCCACGCATTATTGTTGAAGGCCAAGGCGCTTACTTCACCGATGCGGAAGGCCGTAAGATTTTTGACGGACTCTCTGGCTTATGGACCTGTGGTGCTGGTCATTGCCGCCCTGAAATTGCTGAGGCAGTTTCCAAACAATTACGCACACTGGACTATGCCCCCGGATTCCAGTACGGCCATCCTTCTGCCTTTAAATTGGCAAACCGCATTAAAGACTTTATGCCAGAAGGTTTGGACTATGTGTTTTACACAGACTCTGGCTCTGAGAGTGCTGACACCTCACTGAAAATTGCCCGCGCTTACTGGCGCAAAAAAGGCATGCCTAGCAAGACTAAGTTGATTGGTCGGGTTAAAGGCTACCACGGCGTAAACTTCGGTGGTTTCAGTGTCGGTGGAATTGGTGCGAACCGTACTCTATACGGACAAGGCGTTGACGCTGACCACTTGCCACACACACTGTTAAAAGAGAATGCATTTACTCGCGGCATGCCACAAACTGGCGCTGAGAAAGCCGATGAGCTATTAGAGCTGATTGGCCTGCACGATGCGTCGAATATCGCTGCGGTAATCGTTGAGCCAATGGCCGGTTCTGCTGGCGTTATTCCGCCACCGGCTGGCTACTTAAAGCGCCTGCGTGAGATTTGTGATCAGCACAATATCCTGCTGATTTTTGATGAGGTGATCACCGGCTTTGGCCGCATGGGCTCTAACACGGGTGCGGAAGAGTTTGGTGTAACACCAGACATTCTAAACGTGGCTAAGCAGCTAACTAATGGCGCAGTACCAATGGGTGCGGTGATTGTAAAAGGCGATATCTACCAGACCTTTATGGATAATGGTGGCCCTGACTACATGATTGAAATGCCACATGGCTATACTTATTCTGGTCACCCAGTTGCCTGCGCTGCGGCATTGGCGTCATTGGATATTCTGGAAAAGGATAATCTGATCCCACGCGTTAAAGAAATGAGCCCGATTTTTGAAGATGCGCTGCACAGCCTGAAAGGCACCCAATACATCAGCGATATTCGTAACTACGGCTTGGCTGGCGCACTGCAAATCGAACCATACCCAGGCGAGCCTGCACGTCGCCCGTATGAAATTGCGATGAAATGTTGGGAGAAAGGGTTCTATGTCCGTTATGGCGGGGATACTATCCAGTTGGGTCTGCCATTCATTGTTGAGAATCAGCAGATTGATGACCTGATCAATGCCATCGGCGAGTCGATTAACGAGCTGGCTTAATTAAGCACTGGCTTTAGATATACTGTTTAGCTGGTTCTAGCATTTATACGGCAGAACCAGCAAATTAACGACCAAGATAAACAATACAGCCACCTGTCAGTTAATCTGGCGCGTGGACAAGTACACACGGAAACGAGGAACTAGCATGACTGTTATCGGACACCTGATCAATGGCGAAAGTGTAACCCCGGAAGGGCGCACACAGAATGTATTCAACCCATCTACTGGCGAAGTCAGCAAGCAGGTTGCGTTGGCCACCAAATCAACTGTTGAAGAAGCCATTGCTTCTGCGCAAGCGGCATTTCCGGCATGGCGCAATACGCCACCGGCTAAGCGTGCACGCGTTATGTTCCGTTTTAAGCAATTGCTTGAAGAAAACTCTGACAAAATCTGCGCAATGATTGGCGAAGAGCACGGCAAAATTGCGCACGATGCAGCGGGTGAGTTATCCCGTGGTATCGAGAACGTGGAATACGCTTGCTACGCACCAGAGCTGTTAAAAGGCGAGCACAGCAAAAACGTTGGCCCAAACATCGACTCTTGGAGCGAAATGCAGCCACTGGGTGTGGTTGCCGGTATTACACCGTTTAACTTCCCAGCCATGGTGCCATTATGGATGTACCCTGCGGCCATCGTTTGCGGTAACTGCTTTGTACTAAAACCTTCTGAGCGTGACCCTTCCTCAACGCTGTTCATCGCTGAGTTACTGCAAGAAGCTGGCTTACCAGCAGGCGTAATGAATGTGGTGAATGGTGATAAAGAAGCGGTTGATACGCTGCTGGAAGACACCCGCGTTAAAGCGGTTAGCTTCGTTGGCTCTACGCCAATTGCAGAATACATTTACACCACTGCAACCGCTAACGGTAAGCGTTGCCAAGCTCTGGGTGGCGCAAAAAACCACGCAATCATCATGCCGGATGCCGACATGGATAATGCGGTAAACCAGTTACTGGGTGCGGCGTTTGGTTCTTCTGGTGAGCGTTGCATGGCGTTATCCGTAGCGGTTGCCGTTGGCGATGCGGCAGCGGATGCACTGGTTAGCAAAATGCAGGAAGGTATGAAGGCTTTAAAAGTTGGCGCGTACAGCGACAGCAGCAATGACTTTGGCCCGGTCATCACGAAAGCCCACCAGCAAAAAGTGAATGGCTTAATCGATAGCGCAGAAGCCGATGGCGCAACAGTTGTGGTTGATGGTCGTAACCCTGATGTAGCGGGCTACAGTGATGGTTTTTTTGTTGGCGCAACATTGATCGACAATGTGACACCCGGCATGGAAAGCTACAAAGAAGAAATCTTTGGCCCAGTATTGCAGGTCGTTCGTGTGAACAGCATGCAGGAAGCAATGGATCTGATCGATGCGCATGAATACGGTAATGGTACTTGCATCTTCACTCGCGACGGTGAAGCAGCACGTTACTTTACGGATAACATTCAAGTGGGCATGGTTGGCGTAAACGTTCCATTGCCAGTGCCGGTTTCTTACCACAGCTTCGGTGGTTGGAAGCGTTCATTGTTTGGTGATTTGCATGCTTATGGCCCGGATGCAATCAAGTTCTACACCAAGCGTAAGACGATCACTCAGCGCTGGCCTTCAGCAGGCGTGAGAGAAGGCGTTTCTTTCGCATTCCCATCCTGATCGCGTTAGACCTTTAGCTTGAATAAGGCGGTGTTTCCAGAATGGATTCACCGCCTTTTTTGTTTGTGCTTGCTGGTGTTAGCGGCGCTGATTTGCTTAGCGTTTACCCAGTAAGGCTACGCCTAGCATTACCAATACCATCCCGCCAAAATGAATCAAACCGAATGGCTCGCCCAATAAAATCACCGCCATCATTATGGTGAGTACTGGCCCCGTCGTGCCGACAATGCTAGTTCTTGATGGACCAATTCGTGCAATCGCCTCGCTCACCATAAAGCTTGGCAATACCGTACTGAACACGGCTAGCAAGGTAGCATAAAACCAGATATTTCCATTAACCTGTAAATCGCTCAACTCATTGGTTAGCAGAAAGTGAATGAGCGCATAGGCGGTGGAGGCTAACATCGCGATACTGGTAAATACCAGACTACCAAATTGCGTAATGTAAGGTTTACTAAAGACCACATAGCAGGAAAAGGTAAAGGCTGCTGCGGCAACCAGTAACACACCAATCGTGGCATCGGCACCGACCAAATTGGCTTCGTGCCAGTAGAGCAACATCACGCCGCTATAGGTCATCAATAAGGACAACATCACGCGCTTGGTAATCACGTCTTTTAGAAATAGCCAACCGAGTAAGGTGGTCATAATTGGGTAGCTGTAGAGCGTTAAGCGCTCCAATTGCGCCGAGATATAATTAAGCCCTTCGAGGTCCAGATAGGAGGAGAGGTAATAGCCGATAAAGCCCAAGCCCAGTACTGCCAGCATGTTTTTACCTTGGGGTATGGCTTTGTGCTCTTTGAACATTAGCCAGAGCAAAATAGCGAGGTAAAACGGCAGGGAAATGAGCATACGCAAGGTGAGTAGGGTGGTTGCATCCACACCTTCTTGGTAGGCCATTTTGATGAAAATAGACTTTAGGGCGAATAGTGCGGTGCCGCCAACGGCTAGGAACAGGCCGCTGCGCAGTTGTTGGGCTTCGGTGGAAATGGTGAATTCCTTATGAGTTGAGCAATGTCGTTGCAAGTAAGCATATTAAAAAGCGTCTACTCAGGCGAGGGTCGGATTGCCTGAATAAACGCTATTATCCTTACTTTGCTGTCATTTGTCCCTTCATTGAAGGATGTACCGCGCAAAAGTAAGCCAATACACCAGCCTTAGCGATGGTAACCGTGCCACTCTGGCCCTGATTCAAAATACCCGTATCGAAGCTTTTGTTGTTAGCCGTACCGGTATGCGGCATGCCATCCATATTGGTAAACACCACTGTATCGCCAACGGCAACATTGAGGTTAGCAGGGCTGAACTTCATACCCTGAATTTGAACATTGTGCTGGGCTGCAAACGCTGAGCTGCTCAGCATGATTACTGCGCTTAGTATTACTGTAGAGAGTGTTTTCATAACAGATTCCTTCCTATTGGGTACGAGCTAGCCCGTACTTGTCGTTGCATCACAAAGCTTGTGATGTCTGATTAGCTTAGGTCGGAAGTGCCTTGAAGTCATAAAGAACTGGTAAAGTTTGGGTAAAAGAAACCATGACTTATCCACGTAAATTGCAATTAGCCAGATTTGCTCATAAGCTTGTATTACAAATGCAATGCAGGGGAGTCAATATGAAAACATCCACAATACCACCGCTCAGAGTCACCGCCGATTTTCGAAAGGATGCTGAAAGCGTGCTGCACGAGGGCGAAACGCTCAGTAGTTTTGTTGAAGAGGCGTTACGCAAACAAATTGAATATCGCAAATTCCAGCAAGCCTTTATTGCAAGAGGCCTGCAAGCACGAGACCGTGCCAAATCCACTGGTCAATATGCTTCTAAAAACGAGGTTATGGATTCCTTGCGTTCAATTTTAAATGCTGCGAAACATAAGCAGTGAGTTTTCAGATTCGGTTTACGCTTGAAGCGAAAGAGGATTTGGAGCGCCTGTATTTTTTCTTGGCAGAAAATGACTTGGATGCCGCAGCACATGCATTGAACACCATCGTTAAAGCGTGGGAACTGTTAGAGAACTTCCCATTTTCCTGTCGTAAGGTTGATGACTCAAACCCCTTTCTACGAGAGTTGGTGATTTTATTTGGGGGAAGTGGATACGTTGCGCTTTTTGAGATTGAGGATAGCGACACGATTACAGTGCTTGCTGTGCGCCATCAACGTGAAGATGATTATCATTAATAAGCAATAGCATGTAATTTTCAGCAATTCTGTCAAAACTTACTACACTTAAGTGAATGGCACTTGCTGGTCGCTTGCACTATCGACGCACGATACCGACTGGTCAGGATGACCACGGATAACAATGAAACACCAAAAGGACTTGGAGTCATAATGATACAAACAAAAACACTCAGCATTACCGCGTGCTCGCTACTGCTAGCGGGAGTTACGCTTCAGGCAAGTGCATCGCCCAATGCCATACAGGATAAGCACCGTGACTTGGCGACTGCTATCCAAAAAATTATCCTTCAACAGCAATCGCTGAAGAAGCTCGATAACACCTTTTTTCATCCGATTGATGCGATTCAATATGGTGTGCCGATTCGCAATCCGTTTAATAAAGTCCCGCCACATATCACCAAAGCGATGCTGGCGGGTGGCATTGATCTGTTGGCAATGGCGCGCTATCGGGCGATTTATGTAGGCGGCATGTTGGCCGGAGCCAGTGCCCGAAAGCTGATTAATAACGACCCACGCACGGTGCTGGTGATTGGCAATGGCACCATTGCGCATGAGAAAGTTTACAGCCGAGGGCCGGTGGTGCTACTTGGCGATGCAGAGCTATCAGACGGCATTTATGGCGAAAGTCTGGTGTGGTACAGCGATAAGGCATCGTTCTATAGTGATCCTGCTAACAGGCATATCGGCTTGCCGTCGGTGAGGCGAGGCAGCGTTCCCAATCATAGCTTTGGCACCACGCTGTACAGTCCGCAAGAAGAACAAGCTGCCGCAACCGCACTCAGCAGGAAGGTGAAGTAATGAAATCATTCAACAAATTAACGCTGATCAGTTCGTCATTATTAAGCCTTGGAATAGCCACGCAGGCGCAGGCCGATTTCGTGATTCCGACGCTGGCACAAATTCAGGATCGACAGGCGGCTATTCAGTATTGCAAAGGCTATGCCAATAGTGCGGTTCAGCAATTTGCCAAAAGTCAGGCGCTCGGCTGTGGCTTTAGCGGGCCGCGCTGGAATAGTGATTATCAAGGGCAATACAATTGGTGTTTAACGGTATTGGAGCCGTTCGCGATCAATGAGGAAGGCATTCGCTCCGATGCCTTAAAAGCCTGTCAGGAGAAGCAAGGGAGCGGCAGTAATCCACAAAATCAGGTGCCAGTACCGCAGGTTTGCAAAGATCCCAGCAAGGCCTACACCGCAGTCAGGCAGATTAATCATCATTTCCGCTATGAAACCACGGTGACCTCGCCGGTACAGAATGGCCTGATTAGCTATGACTATAACCGCGACAAAAAGCCGGATTATGTGTTTCTGGAAACACAGGAAGATCAGTCCAGAGTCGCGATGTGCTTTAGTCAAGGGCAGGGGTATCGACGCCAGCTGACCGATATTAAGTTTTACTCAGGCGCGGGTGGCTTGGGCAGTTCGAACTATGAAATCTCCCAGCAAGGTGACCTGTTGGTGGTGCGAGTTGATGAGTTTGAACACAATGCCGGGAGTAGTTATCTCACAGTGTCCTACCGTTTTGATACTGCCATCGCGAAATTTAGGATGGTTGACAGCTCTGGGGATGACTCTCCGGTGATTTATGATGGCGAGCCGTACCCTATGGCGCTGCCGATGATGCCCAGATTATTTTGATCGTTTAGTCATCCATAGCGGTGGAATTGCTTAATCCACACTACACTTATTGGTGAGCGCTCTTCCAGAGTGCAATTTGGCCAATAGGATCAGGAATGATGAATAAGCAACGCGCCGTTTTTTTGATAGGAGTTGGGGTGGTCATGGCCAGTAGTCATATGACCGCCTCCGCCGCAAGCCGTGCTGAAGAGTGTGCCAGTTATGCCAGTACTGCAACGGATCAATACCGACTCAGTAAACATGCCCAATGTAATCACAACGGGTCTCGCTGGAGTGGCGATCTGGCCGGTCAAACGGCGTGGTGTATGGGTGTGCGTAAAAATATTACCAATGCCGAGACCGCTGCCCGTAGCCAGCTGCTCACTTCCTGTTACGCCAATAAAGCTGATGCGGATAACAATCGATTTCCCATCAATCTGCCGGGAGCTTGTCGCTATAACCCTGAGCAATATAAAGCCGTTCGCTATATCTTCACCCGTACCGGTTACAACACACCACCGACCAATGTCATGCCGATTCCTAGAGGCTTGATCACTTATGATTTTAATGAAGATCGAAAAAATGACTATGTATTTGTTGAGCGCAATTCAGAACTGAAATTTCGCACCATTATGTGCATGAGTTCTCCGTCCGGCTGGAAGCGCCAACAGCTCTGGAGTATCACCGCCGATGTGAGTAATGACTTTACGGCTAATCTAACGGATTACTCGTTTAATAACGGCAAGTTGAGCTATAGCACTGGCTACCATGAGCATAACCTTGGCTCGTACTCAAACACTTGGACCTATGCTTATTCGGTGAAGGAGAAGGCCTTTTTATTGGAAACCTTTGTCGCCCGATCCGATAGCGGGGATGGTATGATGCCCAATACCAGAGAAGTGAGTGACTACGTGAAGGGTGAAATCAGTGAGACAGTTGACTGTCGCGCAGTGCTTACCTATGGCATGCCTTGCGAGGCTAAAAATAATGTTGTTAGGAAAATGAAGCCGGCTGATTACACGGTGGCAAAGCGCCGGCTTTAAAAGTTAGCGTTGGCTATATTTGCCCATTAAGCCGCTGAGCGATCGGGCGTGTTAAAGCGCTCGTTGTACCATTTAGTGCTGGCAGCAAGGTAGGCTCTGGCTTTCTCGATATCCGCTTCAGGGATTGTAAGCTGGCTACCTTGTTTAAAAATAAGCTTCTTGATACCAGATCGTTTAATCGCTGCAATCACGCCTGACAAACCATTTCGTATCAAGAAGCGGACGGCGACATTAGCCGCTCGCATTAGCAGAGGGCTTCGCACACAACCAATTGCAGCTGAATTGACTCTGTTCTCAAAGGCATAATCCGTATTAAACGGGACGCCGAGTATCTCGCAGGTCTTTTTCATAAAAGACTCAGGGTCTTGCTTTAGTTCACGATAATCCAGAAAAAACACATTGTCTTCGCCAAAGGCGGCAATCCATTTGCCGACAGGGTTCATTATCCAAATCACTGTGCAGTCATTATGTGAGCAGTGTGGGGGAGATGTGGAGTTGTTGAGAGTGGCTTATTTGAGTCTCTGTGCCTGTTTTCGCCTGCTTAAGCTCATTATTCGTATCACTATGCATCACGTTGTCTGATATATTGCGGCAGCTAGGGTACTGGGAATTCGATAAAACAAGAGAGTCTTCATGTGATAAATAAACTTTACAGTCCATTAAATGACGCAAAATAAATATGAGCAATACTGAAATCAACCTAAAGTCACTTATTGGCGATAACACCAGAGAAGAATTTTTAACGTTACTTAAGTCTCGAACACCTTTTGTATCCCATGGTAATTCAGAGTCGCTTAAAGGTTTAACGAGTCTTCCATTTCTTAATTCTGTTGAAGGTCTTGCGGACTGCTGGCGAGACACAGTGGATGTCTTTAATCCAGAAGTGGCAGATGAGATTTCAAAGGCTTCTATCTCTCCTGAAGATGCTCTCCATGAATATCAGTATGGAAGCTGCATTCTATTTAATGACGTCAATAGAATCACGCCTGAGTTTGACAGGTGGAATCAGGACATTAGAAGAGAAATTGGTTTTTCTGAGTTGACCTATGTTAGAAACCTAGTCTACGCAACACCAGCGGGTAAAGGAAACGCGCCTCATTTCGATCAGAATTTTAATTTTGTTATTCAATTAGAAGGAACAAAGAAATGGTGGCTAGCAGATAATACAACCATTAATAACCCAATGACTCGTCATGTGATCGGACACCCAGTTGACAGTGAACTAGGAAGTTATACCGCTAAGGATTTTCCAGAGTCATTCCCCCAAGATTGTACTGAATATATTTTAGAGCCGGGCTCAATTCTGTTCGTACCACGAGGCGTTTGGCACATGACCGAAGCAGTGACAGATGCGGTTTCGTTTAATTTTACGTTTACACCGCCGACTTGGATTGACCTTGCGACGACGGCCTTAAGAGAAAAGCTCTCTCATTCTGAGAGGTGGAGAGAGTCGGCAATTTTTGATGGTAATGGATCAGACAACGCTGAGTTCAACCAGCTTCTAAATGGCTTAACTGCCGATGCTAAAAATTGGAATGCGGAAGATTTCTTAGAGGTTACTGAGCACCAAGAGATATAACTAAACCAAATTCATGTCTGACGCGTTGATAACTGGTAACGCTGCCCTTTAGCCAGTTCCCGCTGCGAATCAAAGCGTGATCTGTTGGTAAATACTTTCTACTGCTACCGTTTTATCAATGGATTTTAGATGTAATACAGCATCTATCTCACGATATTCTTGAAGCAGCCACTCACTACCATTTTGACGCTGGTAATGCTCAATGTGGATACTTTCAGAATCAACCAGCAGGTAGTCCTGCAAACTGGGAATGGAGCGATAATGTAAGAATTTATCACCACGATCATAGTTTTTTGTGCTGGGTGATAAGACTTCGATGAGTAGTGCAGGGTTTAGCAAGGTGCACTGGTTATCGGTCAACTCAGGATCGCCGCAAAACACGGAAATATCAGGATAAGTATCCAGCCCTGATGGCGTTGTGATGCGCATGTCACTATTCATCGGGCGACAGGGAGTCTTGTTTAATAAGTTCTGTAGCGTGGTGGTTATATTGGTACTGATGGCTGAATGATTGAACGTGCCACCCGACATAGCAAAAATATCACCCTGATAAAACTCATGTTTGCCCGTCGAGGAGTTATCAATTTCCAAGTATTCTTCGCGAGTAATATGGCTTTTCAATGCTTGCATGCTGACCTCCAGTGGTGTCAGTCAATTATAAACCAAATATCGACGAAATGAGCTTAATTCCATTTTGCTTGTTTGGTGTAGTACTGCCAAATAGCGTTCATGGCGCGATTACAGCAATTATTCGCGTCATAAATCGCCTAATTATGACGCGAATAAGCTGTCTAATCGCGTCATCGCGTGAAATGGTTTAAACCCTGTCCAAGCGATAGTCTGATTGTTGGGGGTTAAAAAGCTTATAGTTACCACTTTTTTAGTATCTATGGTTCTTTACACCATAGATGTGCCATGTAATACTCCTTCTATGGCAGCAACTAAACTAGTACATATCAAAGAGAACCACGGTGATGGTTTTATTGAAATAGTCATCTGGAATATACCTACTCCTCTCCCGCCATCTGAGCATTCATTCAAATACAGTTTGGTTTATATTGTTGATAGCAAAAGGGTTGTAGGTTACGACAATGAGCGAGGGAAGGGTGATCATAAGCATCTCAATGATGAAGAATTACCTTATATTTTTACGAGCCCTGCACAGCTGATGTCGGACTTTATGGCTGATATTGAAGGAGTAATTGATGGACAATAAAATTCTAAAAATAAATGTTGGCGCAGACATAAAATCGACTCTGACATTAGCCCAGCAAGCAATGGAGCAACTCACCTTGGGTGAAGCGCCAGCACCTTATTATGGTGTGGGATTCAAAAATGTCAGTCAAATGATGAGTGTGTTTACCGAAAAACGCTGGGATCTATTAGCTGCTTTACGTGAAAATGGTCCTACCAGCATTGCTGAGTTAGCGCGTATCGTAAGTCGCGATTATAAAAACGTTCACAACGATGTTGAACGCTTAATGGAGTGGTTAGCCATAGAAAAGAATGACCAAGGAAAAATATTCACGCCTTACAGTGAAATCATTGTAGACGTACACCTTCCACAGCAAAGAGCGGCCTAAAGCATTGATCAACACACAACCAGAAGCATGGGTTGAGCGTTTCCCCGGCCTTTCCCAGTTGGATGCTTCAACCAAGTCAGCCTTATTGGCAGGCAGTAAACTAGTCGATATCGCGATGGGCTCCAGTGTGTTCGCGCCTGGAAAAACGGCCAGTAATCTGCTGTTTCTGCTAGCGGGTACAGTACGCGTGCAGCAAACCTCCAGCTCGGGTCATGAGATTGTGCTTTATCGCGCTCATGCCGGTGAAAGTTGTGTGATGACTAATGCTTGTCTGTTTGCTTATCAAGGTAATTCGGCAGAGGGAATTGCTGAAACGCCGGTGCAGGCCGCGAGTATTCCAAAGCAGCTTTTTGATAAGTTGTTGGCTGAGTCGTCCTCGTTTCGTGACTTTGTGCTTTACGCCTTTTCGCGGCGCATTACTGACTTGTTTCAAATGGTGGGCGAGGTGGCCTTTAAGCGCTTAGATGCGCGCTTGGCAGAGAAGCTACTTGAGCTTGCAGATGAGGATGGAGTGGTTACCACGACGCATCAAAAGTTGTCGGTGGAGTTAGGTACTGCTCGCGAAGTGGTATCAAGGCATTTGAAGCAATTTCAGTTAAATGGTTTGGTGGAAGTGTCGCGCGGCAAGGTGGCTATTCTTGATCGGCCTGAGCTAATTGCGGTGTCTGAAAAAATATAATTTGCCCGTGTCATGAGTTTGGTGACTAAGTCACCAACGGTAGTTCTTTAAGGCTCTATACTGTACAAATCTAATAAAAGTTTTGAGAGGTGAATCATGGACTACCCCGTCAATATGCAGTCTGTTCCAGAGGTTACGGCGTTTTTGGAAGAAGAAACCGGTACGATTTGTTACTTGGTTCGTGATCCTTCCAGCAAGCATTGCGCCATTATCGATAGTGTACTTAACTTTAACTTTTTCGCGGGTCGCACCAGCTACGAGCATGCTGACTCGGTAATCGCGATGGTCGAGGCCGAAGGCTTAACACTGGACTGGATTATTGAAACCCACGTCCATGCGGATCACTTAAGCGCTGCGCCTTATATTCAAAGCAAGCTGGGCGGTAAAATCGGCATCGGCGATCATATTCAAACTGTGCAAGAGACTTTCGGTATTTTCTATAATGAAGGCTCTGAATTTCAACGCGACGGTTCGCAGTTTGATCAGTTATTTAAAGATGGCGATACGTACCAAATCGGTAATATGCAAGGCTTTGCAATCTATGCACCGGGTCACACGCCAGCTTGCATGGCACATGTGATTGGTAATGCGACCTTCACCGGCGATACCTTGTTTATGCCAGATAGTGGCTCTGCACGGACTGACTTTCCAGGTGGTGATTCAGGTGTGCTGTATGACAGTATTCAGAAGATCTTGGCAATGCCGGATGATATGCGTTTGTTCATGTGTCATGACTATGGTGGGGAAGGTCGTGGAGTGGCTTGGGAAACAACGGTTGCTGAGCAAAAAGCGAAGAACGTTGATTTTGGTGGAGACACCACGCGTGAAGAGTTCGTTGCTTTGCGCGATAACCTTAACTCTGGTTTGGCTGCGCCAAGACTCATTATTCCATCGCTTCAGGTGAATATGCGAGCCGGTCATTTACCAGAAGATAAAGACGGTAATTTGATGTTGAAAGTACCGGTCAACAAGCTGTAAGAATCATTTTTTCAGCCGCCACTGAATGGTGGCGGCTGGCGTTTTTTTGTACGCCCGTATCATTCGTTATATCCCTTCAAAATTCGCTACCCAGCGAGAGTATCCCCAAAAAGTTCCTGAGCTTATTACATCTCTGATACGTCGGACCGTTGATTTTTTAATTAAAGTTAAATGTTAATAATGCTTTGTATCGTATTGATTATAATTAACAACAACCTTCTATCTAAGTTCCTGTTATTTGATCAAAATACAGGGGAATGAGGTTGAAGCCGGGTCAATTTAGGAGGATGGAGGGTCCAAAAATCTAATTCACCACCATAGATATCAACATAATATCAGTAGGTTATAGGGTTTTGTTTACTATAATTGTTATGAGTTGATGGAATATGGCGAGGATGATGTGTCAGGTGTTGAAGAGTCTTTAAGTGACTTGATAAGCGGGGCCATTTTTGATGAAAGACGGCGAGCCTAATGATACATAACCATAAAACAATGACTTATAATTCCTTTGTGACAAACAACATTGCTTTGAAATACCTGGTTTAAATGTTCCATATTTTAGTGATAGTAGGCCTTTGACAGTACATGTCTTGTTATTTTACTGGCAGGACTAAACGTGATTGATTCGCAGTAAATAGTCATAGCAGACCCATCTTTATTTTTAAATTTAGCGGGTCTGCTATTGTATTTGATGGCTCAATCGGAGCAACCACTTTGCATGATTTCAAACACATCTTCCGACTGGAGAACATGGCAATAAATCATATTGATAATCCTCAGCTCTTGCTCATGCAATTCATCGGTTGCAGCCGCACAGCAATCTTCAACGACGACGACTTCAAAGCTCTCATCGGCGAGTGAGCGCACGGTAGAGCTCACACATTGATCGGTAAAAATACCGGCGACCACCACAGATTTGATTCCCATATTCTGAAGGATCAGGCGTAGGTTCGTGCCTGTGAGTGCACTGTCGGTGGTTTTCAACACGGTGATTTCATCGCCTTGTGGTTCTAAAGCGGGCACGATCTGGCTATCGGCTCGGTCTTTGGGGAGTAGCAGGTAATTAAATCCCGGCTTTTTCTGGCTTAAGGAGCGATCTCTGCCATCATCTTTTAAGCAGGCGATCCGTGCAAAAATAACTTCAATCCCAGCCTTACGGGATGCCTCAATCAACTCAGCCGTTTTGGGGATCACTTGCTGATTCATGCGTTGAAAGAACGGCTGCCAGCGCTGGCGCTCAGTCTCATCATCCGGCTCTTCCAGATAGGTATTCTGGATATCAATCACTAATAACGCGGTTTGCTCAGCAGGCAAACTGATGTCTTCCGGCTCTGGGGCATTTTCATAATAGAAAGAACGGTAAGCGGTTTTCCAGTTACTCATTTTGGTTTATCTCCAACTATTTAGGGACATAACTGCCCAAATTTGCTCTCAACAACTTTACGAAAGGTTCGGCTAACGGGGACTTCTTTATCGCTGGCTAGCTTCAGTTTCATGCTTTGGCCTTCAACAATGACACCCTTCACCGCCTCATGGGCAACCCAATGCGAGCGATGAACCTGCATGCCGAGTGCTGATGGCATTTGCTTTACGGCATCGGAGAAGCGGTGTAGCACCAAGCGAGACTCGGTGTTTGTGGTCACCAGTATGTAATGCTCTTGAGCCTCAATACAGCAGATACTGCCATCCAGCGGAGGCTCTAGCGAGTCGAGAAATCGTAATCTCACACTTCCATCATTCGGAGTCGCAATTTCGGCTTCACGGTCTGGCTCTGGCGGCTGGCTAATTTGTAAAAGTACACGCGGTATCAGCAGCAAGCAGCCAAGCACAATGTGATTATCGAGCTGATAGAAAAGCTCAAGCGCAAATGCGCCACTTCTGGAGGCTGGCTGTGTCGTATCATTGTTTAAGCCCATCTCAGGCAAACCCACGATAATATCTAAGGCGGTAATGGCTAACGTGAAGGGGATTAAGCTCAACAAGATAGCCACGGCATAACTGGCCCATGTGGGGAGTAGGTGGCTCAAAAACTTCTCAACGGCAAACAGTGCAGTCACAAAGAAGGCGGCTTCAATCAGCACTCTGAAGATCCAATAGAGGTAAGTACCCAGCACACCAAACAGCGCATATTGCGTGTTTTGATTGGCGGCTAAGGTCAAGCCAACCAGCAGGGCGATTGCTACGATCCAAAACGCTTCAAACCGTAAAGAATTAAGCTTCAAAATTAGTGTCACTCATGTATTCATTCATGCTTCTTGAATGGATTTTTAGTTTTATGCTATTGAAAAATAATATAAATAGAGCCAATGAGTGTATATGAAAATAGCCACCAATGGCACTGGCGAAATAAGCGAAATGTAGCCGTAAAATATCGATAATTTGTGTCTATTATAGTCCTCACAAACATAAGCACGTTTTCGCAAACCCACACAATCGAGGTGTTCCATGAAATTATCTATCCTACTCGCGTTAAGTCTGACGGCAGTCTCTGCAGCCCAGTATGCCCATGCCGCAGAAGAAGACACATCCATGAGCTTTTTTGTGACCAGCGTTGGCTCTGGTAAAGGTGGCGATTTAGGCGGCCTTGAAGGCGCAGACAAGCACTGCACAACTCTGGCTGAAGCGGCTGGCGTTAAAGGAAAAATCTGGCACGCATACTTAAGCACGCAAGAAGAAGGCAAGCGTGGCATTTCTGCTCGTGATCGCATTGGTGAAGGCCCATGGCACAATGCTAAAGGGGAGTTGATCGCTAGTAATTTAGATCAGCTGCACATCATGCCTAATATCGTAAAGACAACGGCATTGGATGAAAACGGTGAGCTGGTTAATGGTCGCGGTGATGCACCAAACCGTCATGACTTGCTAACGGGTACGATGGAAGATGGAACCGCGTATTTTCCAAGCGTGACTGAAGATCGCACTTGCAGCAACTGGACGAGTTCAGATGAGGGAAGTGCGACGCTGGGTCATCATGACAGACATGGTGGTGGTAACACTTCATGGAATTCAGCGCACGGTTCACAAGGTTGCTCAATGGATGCGCTAGCTAAAACTGGCGGTACTGGCTTGTTTATGTGTTTTGCTTCTAAATAAGTTATAGCGCCTAGTGCGTGTTTGTGTGTAAAAACAGAAGCACGCATTTCAAGCAATACGATTGCCAACTATCATCAGTAGCACATAATACGGCTTACGGCTTACGGCTTACGGCTTACGGCTTACGGCTTACGGCTTACGGCTTACGGCTTACGGCTTACGGCTTACGGCTTACGGCTTACGGCTTCGCTTTAGTCATTACCTTCAAAAATATTTCAGATGTCAGCCACGCTTGCAGCCAGTGTTGTAGTTTCGGATACTCAGCCTCATCGAACCAAGCTTTATCAACATGCGCAAACTGGCGTACAAATGGCATGGTGGCGATATCGCTCAGCGTGATTGTCGGGCCGGATAAATAGGTGTGCTCTGCAAGCCTATCTTCCAGTTTCTGTAAAAACACCTCTCCCTGCTGCCGATAGTATTCAAGGCTTTGCTCAGGATGATGCGTTGCGTACTTATAACGATCCAGCCAATGTTTAAAATCGCCATCATTTTCAGCGATCAATGCCAGCGTATCGGCTAATTCAAACTCTGGCGGCAGGAGTTGCTGTGGATCATTTTGGCGCAATGCCCAGAGCATAATATCAAGGCTTTCTTCCAATACGGTTCCATCTGCTAATTGCAATACTGGCACCGTCGCCTTGGGGCTAATGGCTAACATTTCCGCAGGCTTATTGCTTAAAGCCACTTCATGAATATCTACTGCTTGCGCTGCATAGTGCAGCGCTAAGCGGGCGCGAATGGCATAAGGGCAGCGGCGAAAAGAGTAGAGTATTGGAAGCATGGTTTACCTGTTAAGCAGTATCGAAGCCCGGTGCGTATCATCCGGGCTCGCTAGTTTAGGGCAAAAGCGTAGTACTGGAAAGCTTGCCCGCAAAGCGACCTAAGCCGTTACTCTACGCCGACGCGAGTCAACCCTAACTTCTCACGAAAATAATCCTCAATCATATCTGCCACATCTTCACCTTCAATGTGTTTAGCCAAATTCAACTTTTCTCCGGTATGCAAGCTGGCGAATACCGAGAAATACACCGTATGTTGATTGCCAGATTGTGATCGCATGGTTTCTTTCTTTTGGATGGTCGCAATGTCGGTAAAGGGTATCTGCTGGTTTTTAGTAAAGATGCCCAGTAGCCCCGTTGAGACGTTTAGCACTCTGTTTTTCAACACGACGGTAAGTGAGGAGAGCAAGCCTTTTAGACTAAAGATAAGCATAAGGCTCCCAGCAATACACATCACCCAAAACACAAAGGCAGGCATTTCATCACGGAAGGTACTAACGATTCCCAACATAAATCCACCCGAAATAGCCACAATAAGCTTGAGCGCTGGCTTATAAAACATCGGGTAATGAACGCGTATTTCACTCCCTTGTTCCTGAAGTGGCAGGGAGTTATTTAGGTTGACTTGGTTTCGATTGTCTACCCATTGCTTCGGTGCTTTGTATTTAACGGTTGATTGCTGACTGGTTCGATACACGGGTATTTCAAACATCCGCTTGAGTTTGATTTCTGGTGACTCCACCTCAACGCGCCACTCGTGCCAGCTATCATGCTTATCAATATCGGACTCTGGCAGTCCTTCTGGTACATCGACGCAAAACTCAAGGCCATTGCTAATGCCGTTCGCGAAGTGCTTGGCCAGCGTATTGCCTTCCCAAATCAGATGCTCGTTTATCCGCCGGTTTTTACCCGAGCCAGAATACGCTTTTCTAAGACACGAGACCTTCGCGGTGTAACTGGCCAGCGCGGAGGTGTTATTGGGCAGTGCTATTTTGCCACCAATCTGCCCGCCGATAGAGCCGGGGAATGGGGTCAGGCTTAAAGGTGTTCTTCCAAACTGCCTGTGCTGCCTGACTGCTTTAATCATTAAGTAGATGAGGAATAAACCTGCTGCCGGAAAAAGGGCGAGAAGTGGCAGGATAACTGCAGGAACGTCCTCAATAATCTCTGAACCGTTCGCAAGCAACACCGGCCACGTGATCAGGTTCCAGATTAAGCTGAAAATAGTAATGCCAATCATTTCAAGTTTGGCGTTGGAGGTAATTTTATTATCAGCCCATTTAGGATTGGATAGCCAAGGCTTATCGGCTGTTTCTGGTGAGATAAGACGAGTACTTCCTCTTAAGCCGAGGTACATAATCCCGCCACCGACTAAACCGAAGATGACCACAAATATAGAGGCAAAGCCCAACATTCCCCAGCGTAGGTTGCGATCAATAATGGCTTCCTGAGGATTATCAGGGTTGTAAAATACAGTGATGATTTTATCCGAGTGTCGAAGCCTGCTCGCCATATCTTGATGGTAGCTGCCCACATTGTCGCTGCCGGGGTGCACCGATACCCGATCACCTTCATAGACGCGGCCATTCACCTCATAGATATAATCTGCAGTCGCTTTATAGGTCGTGCTGTCACCTGTGGTATAGATGAGTTTTGAGGAAAGCAGTTTGGCGTCGACTGGCGCCCACGACTGCATACGCACGGCATAGTAAAACGGGCTGCCTAGCATCATTACCAACATAAATAAGGCCGGTAGCGCAAAGCACGCGCCGAATATCGCCAGGAACCAACTGCGTTTTGTTTCTTTGTGGGTGTTCTTCATGAAAGTTCCTGTTTTTATTGTTGTTAATCAGGATTGTAATCAAGAAGTGAGGCGCTATCGAAAGCGTACGACTAATGGGGCAAGGTTTGTGGGTTATTTTGCAGCCGTGCGAACCGTGGATAGCAAAATACTGGTTTCGGATGACACAATTCCGCTGATATCCCGAATGCGCCCCAGCACTTCATCAAACTCGGCTAATGAACCGGCTTGTAACTCGATCACCATATCCCAGTGGCCATTGGTGGAGTGGATCGCGGTTACGCAGGGCTCTTGCAGCAATTTAGCTCGCACCTTTTTCAATGACTGACCTTCCAGCTCAATACTGGTATGCGCCCGCACCAGTGACAGCCCTTGGTCTGCAGCCGTTGAAATGAGCGTGGTGTAGCCGGTAATCACACCTTTCTTTTCCAGCTTGTCGATGCGGTTTTGCACGGTGGCCCGAGAAACGCCAATGGTGGTGGCCAAGCGTGCCACCGGCTCACGTGCATTGCTGCGTAACAGACCAATTAATTGTCGATCAATATTATCAAGACTATACATATCGCTATCTGTACATATCAGAAAGTAATAATCATAAGCAATTTACCAGAGTTTATGCACTAATCTTTAGCTTCGCGCGCTGAAATAATGGGTCACTTCGTTAATCAGCGCAATTAAGGCGGCCAAGCATGAGCAATACCCAGCGATACCCTTTGTTATCTACCCAGTCACCAGCGTCGGTGGTCATGATCAGGCCACACCATTTTCATCCCAATCCTGAAACGGCTGATGACAATGTGTTCCAGCAAGCTGAAGTGGTCGGCAGTCGCCAAGAAACCTCGGCAAAGGCCTATCAGGAAGTGACCGATGCGGCGGACACCTTGCGAGCTAATGGTGTAACTGTTCACTTGTTCGAGGATGAATCGCAGCGCACGCCGGACTCGGTATTTCCAAATAACTGGTTTTCAACTCACGCTGGTGGCCATGTAGCGGTGTATCCCATGTACTCGCGTAATCGTCGACTTGAGCGTCGTAGCGATGTACTGGATATGTTGAAAACTGAGTATCGGGTGCAGGATACGATTGATTACTCTGGGCTAGAGCCAGACGGTTTATTTCTGGAAGGTACTGGTTCCATGGTATTGGACCATATTGATCGGGTTGCGTACACCGCACGCTCCAACCGCGCCAATGCTATTGCACTGGAACGTTTCTGTACTCACTTTAATTTCGAACCAATGGCCTTTGACTCGGCGGATGAAAATGGCGTGCCGATTTACCATACCAATGTATTGATGAGCATTGCAGAACGCTATGTGTTGATTGGATCGGAGTTAATTTCTGAGCCACCGCGCCGTGCTGAAGTCTTGCAGCGCTTTGAAGCGACAGGCCGTGAGATTATTGAATTATCCAATGATCAGGTTCGCAGTTTTGCCGCCAATGCACTAGAGCTTGCCACGCCGGATGGCAAAGTGCTGGCGATGTCGGCAACGGCTTATGAGGCGATCACGCCAGCACAACGAAATCAGATCGAACAATATGCAAAAATCGTGGCCTTATCGGTGCCTACCATTGAGCAAGCAGGTGGCTCGGTGCGTTGTATGCTGGCAGGTATTCACTTAACGCGTCGCTAGGATATTGATAATATTGCAGAATTATTTATGCAAAATATTTAATGGCCTCAACCTGATCTAGATCAATTTTTCCTTATTTCTGCGGGTTTAGAATTCCCAACATCTTAATAAGGAGTGACAAAATGAACACGGTTAAAGGGATTGTACTAGCGGTCAGCTCTGCGCTGTTTGTGTTACCAATGGCGGCATCTGCTTATGATAAGGGTGACATTCTAGTAAAATTCGGTGCGGCTTCTGTGAGCCCGGAGTCTACCAGTGATGATATCGATGGTTTTATCGGTGCATCGGTTGGTGCGGATGATGAAGTGCAGCTAGGTGTGTCCGGTACTTACATGGTGTCTGATAGATTGGGTCTTGAGCTACTGGCAGCGACACCTTTTAGTCATGACATTACCGGTAAGGATCTGCTTGATGGTGCAGATATCGGTTCAATTAAGCACCTGCCACCAACCTTAAGTGCTCAATATTACTTCATGGGAAGTAAGAGCAAGTTCAAGCCTTATGTTGGCGTCGGCGTTAACTACACCGTTTTCTTTGATGAAGAGACAGGGACGGATGCAGAAGGTTTAGGTTATAGCGACTTAGATCTGGATGACTCAATAGGCTTGGCTGCACAGGTTGGCTTTGACTATCAGTTGAATAACAAATGGATGTTAAATGCCTCTGCTATGTATGCAAAAATTGATACCACTGCAACTTTATCCGGCGACGCTGTCCCTGATATGACTGTGGATTACGATCTTGACCCAATGGTTTACCGCTTAAATGTCGGTTTTACATTCTAAAGATTGATTGCTTCAAAAAAGCCCGCTGTCAATAGCGGGCTTTTTGCTGCCTAGGTATAAAAGGCCGAGCGTTTATAATGCTTTTTACTTCAGCAAAGTAGTCCAAACCTTATCAACCAGCTTCTGTGCTGCTGGTGAACAAGCTTGTGAGAAAATAACAGGCACTGTTGGGTTTAATTCCGGTGCGTTATCTTTGCCATATTTTTTCTTCTCGGCAATTGTCATCACGCCAGAAGGGTGGCCATAGAAGTTTTCTTGTGTCGTTGCATTTTCAGCTTCACTAATGAAGTTGATAAACTTCTTGGCATTCTCAACATTGGGTGCAGATGCCGGAACCACTAATGCGTCCAACCAGCCGACCAAGCCTTCTTTCGGTGCAGCATACTCGATGTTGGCATCAGAGCGGGTTCTGGCTTTCATTGTGTCGCCATCCCACCAGCTATGCATTGCCACTTCACCGCTTGAGATACGGCCACTAACATTGTCACCACTGTAAGCCGCCACATATTCTTTCTGCTTCATCAGCAGGTCGAGTACACGCTTCATTTCTTTGCTGTCTTCAGAACAGTAGCTGATGCCAAGGTAGTTTTGTGCGGCAGGAATGACCTCGTCAGGTGTGTTAAACACCGCAATCTTACCCTTGAGGTCTTCAGTTGGCTCAAAAAAGTACTTCCAGGAATCAACCGGGCCTTTATATTTATCGCGGTTTACCGTGTAGCCTGCGCTACCGTAAGCAAAAGGAATCGAGTATTGGTTTTCAGGGTCCCACCATTGACCAACCCAGCGCGGATCAACATTCTTAAAGGCGTCCATTTTATCCGCGTCAATATCCTTCAGCAGATTTTCCTGGATCATAATTTTCACGAAGTGCTGGCTGGGCATCACTAAGTCGTAGCCACCCGTTCCGGCTTTTAGCTTAGCTAGCAAATCTTCGTTTGAGGTGTAGCCATCAATCTGGACTTCCACACCCGTATCGGCCGTAAATTTTTCAATTAACGTCGGATCAATGGACTCTGCCCACGCGTAGATATTTAACTTTTCCGCAGCGATCGCAGGGCCTGAAATACATAATGACAGTGCAGCAACCGTCGTCGCTTTTATAAAGGTGTTCATGTGGCTTATTACTCCTGAGGTGAATGATAGAGGTTGTTTTTAGTGCGTTAATTGGCTTCCTTTTTTCGATTAGAAACAATCCAGTAAGGCACTCCTATCAATAGGGATATACCGATGATGAGCGTTGATATGGCATTGATTTCAGGTGAAACACCTTGTCTTACAAGGGAGAAAATATAGACTGGTAAAGTGGTTGCGCCACCACCACCGAGCATATTGCTGGTGATGAAATCATCCATTGAAATAATGAATGCCAACACAGCGCCAGCAAATACGCCCGGTAAAATCATCGGCAGTGTGATGAGTCGAAAAGTAGTCCACGGGCCTGCATATAAGTCGCTGGCAGCAGCTTCGATATTACTATCCATACCTTGCAAACGTGCCCGTATCGGTAAGAACGCAAATGGAATACAAAAGGCGGTGTGTGCCAGCACAAGTTTGGTCATGCCATGCTGCAAGCCCATTTGCGAGAACAAGATTAGGATTGCAACGGAGAAAACGATCTCCGGTAGCATAAGTGGCAAGTTGATAAAGGTTTCAGAGAGTTCGCGATATTTAACGCCCTTACCACGGACCAATACCATGGCTGCCGCCAGTGCAATCAGGGTGGATAAGGTCATGGCAATGAGCGCCACCGAGATGGATACCTTAGTCGCTTGTATCAACCCTTGGTTATGGATGGCGCTCTCATACCACTTAAACGAAAAACCGCTCCAGATACTGACAATCTTATTCTCATTAAAGGAATAGGCGATCACCACAATGATGGGCAGATACATAAAGAGGAAGAAAAAACCGGTGATCCAACCAAAGCCGGGGTATTTTTTTACATCTAAAGTCTTAAACATTAGGCGCCTCCCATTTGGGTCTGTGAAGCACGGCGCGCGTTCACAAGCAGTATTAACACAACAAGGCAGAGCAGTACGATGGCGAGACTTGAGCCAAACGACCAATTTCTGGCCGTCGTAAATTGTGTGTAGATCAGGTTGCCTAGCATCAATTTTTTACCGCCGCCCAGCAGTACGGGTTCAAGAATTGTCCCTAAGCAGGGTACGAAAACCAGAATAGCGCCAGCTACCATGCCGGGCTTGCACAAAGGCACAATCACCGTGAATAAGGTTTTAATGCGGCTGGCGTATAAGTCATTGGCGGCTTCGATTAAGTTACCGTCCAATTTTTCTATGCTGGCATAAATGGGCAGAATCATCAGTGGAATATAGCTGTAAATCATCCCCACCAGCATCGCGCCATTGGTGTAAAGCATGCTGTCGATATCGCCGACTAAGCCTGTCATGCGTAGGCCGCTTTCCAATACACCGTCATCTGCCAGAATAATGATCCAGGCATAAACGCGTACCACCATGCTGACCCAGAACGGCAAGGTCACAAAAAACAACCAAAGCGCTTTTCGGTTGTTGGGCTGCCTGGAGATATAGTAAGCAACAGGGAAGCTCAGTAAGAGGCATAAAACAACGGCAATGGTGGAAAGTGTGAGCGTGCGAACGATAATCCAGAGATATTGCAGATCAAGCTGCATCACTCCATCCCAATCCTCCGCAAAGAAGATTTGGATATAGGAGTCTAGTGAGAATATGGGCTTGAAACCGCCATAGGGGTCCGAACTCATCAGTGATACATAGAAGACAATGAACAACGGAATGATCATAAGAAATAACATGATCACATAAGCTGGAGCCAATCCCAGAAAGTTGGCTAGTGGGCGCTTCATTGGCCTAATACTCGGGTAGAATCCTCATAAAAACTGATGTCTACCGTGTCGCCGATATTGAAGCGGTTGTGGTCACTGGAGGTATGTTTTTCGGAAACGACTAAACCCTGATGACCCTTCACGTCCAGCTTGAAATGAGTGTTATCCCCCATGTAGCTTTTGTAAGTAATCACACCCTTCAAGCCGATGGCATTATCGAGCTTACCTAATACTATTTTTCCGGGGCGTATTGAGAGTTGCGCTTTTTCGCCAACGACAGCATTAGCTTGGGTGACATTCATCTGTAAACCCATTGGCGTATTGATGTGGGCCTTGCTGCCATTGACTGCGAGCACCTCAACATCAACAAAGTTTGTTTCTCCAATGAAGTCGGCAATGAAGGCATTGACCGGGTATTCATAGATTTCTTGCGGGGTGCCAACTTGCTGAATTTTCCCCTTACCAATAACGCAGATGCGATCAGACATTTCTAAAGCTTCATCCTGATCATGTGTTACAAAAATAAAGGTAATACCAGTTTTCTTTTGCAGATCTTTAAGCTCGGCGCGCATGGCTTGGCGCAGCTTCAAGTCAAGGGCGGATAGGGGTTCATCTAAGAGCAGTACTTCAGGCTTTGGCGCTAAGGCTCTGGCGAGGGCAATACGTTGGCGTTGGCCGCCGGAGAGCTGATCAGGATAGCGGCTACCAACACTTTCCATTTGTACCAATTCAAGCATTTCTTGTACGCGGACATCAATTTCATCTTGTGGCCATTTCAACATCTCCAAGCCAAAGGCAATGTTCTTGATGAGTGTCTTATGAGGGAAGAGCGCGTAGTTTTGGAAGACTGTGTTTACTCTTCGCTTATGTGCGGGGAGGGTTCCCAGCTCTTGGCCGTGTAGCTTGATTGAGCCTTCTGTGGGTGTTTCAAACCCGGCAATCATTCGAAGTAGTGTTGTTTTACCGCAGCCTGAGGGGCCTAGTAATGTAAAAAATTCATTGTCTTTAATCTGAACCGATATATTGTCTAGGGCTTTAAATCCGGTCTTGCGAGGGCCATAGACCTTTACAACATTAGAAACATCTACAGCAATTTTGTGCTTGTCCAAACTAAATCCCCTTAGTAGCGATTAATATTACAGAGCGATGATTCCGTCCTATTTATCATTCAAATGGTCGTTAATAGCCATTTTCTCCAAGTGCTGAGGAGAGCCAACGGGCTGCTAGCAGAAGCAGGCTATTAGATTATTAACTTTTCTTAATTAGATAAAATATTATTTATCTAATACTAAGATCAGAAAAAGTGATCAGTGCCACTTTTTCTGTTTTTCTGTCAAAACTCAGGCGAGTTTGATCCACGTTGTTTTTAACTGGGTAAATTTATCCAGCGCATGGAGTGATAAATCACGGCCGAAACCTGATTGCTTGTAACCGCCAAATGGGGTTGAGAAGTCGAGAGCGTCAACCGTATTGACCGAAACAGTTCCTGCACGTAGCTTTTGTGATACCCGGTGCGCACAGTTTAAGTTGGTCGTCCAGACTGAAGCGGCCAAGCCATAAATGGAATGGTTAGCGATCTCAATGGCTTGTTCCTCGGTATCAAAACCGATGATTGCAGCAACCGGCCCAAACACTTCATCAGTGGCAATTTCCATCGCTGGGTCAACGCCATCGATAATGGTAGGATGAATAAAGCGTCCGGTTTCATCGGTCTCACCGCCTAGTACAACATTGGCACCTTGTTGCGTCGCGCGCTCAATGAATCCCATAATCGACTTAACTTGCCGCTGGTCAATGATGGCCCCAACACGCGTATCGGCCTCAAGCGGATCACCGACCTTTAAGGCTTTAGCCTCAGCGACAAACGCTTCAATAAAGCGGTCTTTGATTTTGTTATCAACTAAGATGCGCGAGTTAGCTGAGCAAACTTCACCTTGGTTGAAGAAGATACCGTTGATTGCCCCTTGTACTGCCAGATCAAAATCACAATCTGCAAAGATCAGGTTGGGGCTTTTTCCTCCGGTCTCCGGCCATACTTGTTTCATGTTCGATTCAGCCGCGTACTTCATAAACATTTTGCCGATTGCTGTTGAGCCGGTAAATGTCAGGCAGTCCACATCGTTATGTAAACCGATCGCTGCACCGGTAACCGCACCATCTCCGGGTACAATGTTTAATACGCCATCCGGGAGACCCGCTTGTTTTGCTAATTCGGCAAGTCGTAACACTGTATGTGGGGATTGCTCTGCGGGTTTAAGCACGACCGAATTACCTGCAGCCAGTGCTGGTGCTAATTTCCAAACGGCAATGTCTAAGGGGAAGTTCCAAGGGACAACCGCACCAACAACACCCAATGCTTCTTTGGTTATCGTGGCGATGTTATTGCCATCAGTAGGTGCGACTTCACCATAGAGCTTATCAATCGCTTCGGCGTACCACTCAATGCACCCTGCGGAACCCGGGATATCAACATTCATGGAATCAGAAATAGGCTTTCCGGTATTCAGTGTTTCCAGCAGAGCCAGTTCTTCTAGATTCTCGCGGATAAGGCCAGCCAGCTTTTTCAGGACTTCCTTACGTGCGGAGGGATGTTGTTGGCTCCACACTCCCTGATCAAAAGTGCGTCTTGCTGCGGCAACCACCAACTCAACATCTTCACTTTGGCATGCAGCCATCTGGGCTAACACTTCACCCGTTGCAGGGTTAGATACCGGATACGTACTGCCAGAAATGGCTTTGCACCACTTCCCATCTATCCAGGCTTGACCCTGAAAGGTCAGTGTTTCTTTAAGGGCAATCCATTCCTGCTTAGTGGTCGGGGATGACATACTGCTTTCTCCTTAGAAGTTGTCATCAGTGTGCTACAAACCTTAACTATTATAAAATTGATTTTAATAAGCTAGTAGATAATATATTTCTATCTTATTGCGCCAGCTATCTAAAATAATAAAAGTTATCTTAAGGCTAATAAAAATCAATTTTATTTAACTACTGAATTATTGCAGACTCAGATCAAACCCAGCTCAGTAGCAGATGTTGATGCTACAGCCTCGATACCAGAAGCATAAAGGAGAGAATAATGGCGCGTGATTCGAGATACGATATTTTATTTGAGCCACTTCAAATTGGACCGGTAACCGCAAAAAACCGTTTTTACCAAGTCCCACATTGCAACGGTGGCGGTTATCGTGACCCGTCAGCAGCGGCCGCCATGCGAGGTATCAAATCGGAAGGTGGTTGGGGTGTCATTTTCACTGAGCAGTGTGAAATCCATGAAACCTCCGAGATCACTCCCTTTATCGAATTACGGCTATGGGAAGACCAAGACATCCCAATGCTAGCGAAGATGTCGGAGAACATGAAACGTAATGGCGCTTTAGCGGGTATTCAATTGGCTTACTCCGGTGTTAATGGCCCCAACCTGTACAGCCGCGAGGTGCCACTAGCCGTGTCACCAGGGCCAATCCTGACGTTTACTAATGACCCAGTACAAGCACGCGGACTGAGCAAGCGTGAAATAAAAGATTTACGACGTTGGTTTGTGAATGCGGCAAAGCGTTCTCAGCGAGCGGGCTTTGATCTGATCAATCTGTATGGTGCGCATGGCTTTGGTATTTTCCAACATTTCCTATCACGAGCAACTAATCAGCGCTCCGATGAGTACGGTGGCTCTTTGGAGAATCGTTCACGCTTCGTACGTGAGGTTGTGCAAGATATTCGTGAGGCAGTAGGCGATACGATGGGGATCACCTTAAGGGTTTCGCTCGATGAAAACCTAGGGGATATGGGCTTTAGTAATTCTGAAGTGCGTGACTATATTGAGATGAATAGAAATCTGCCTGATCTCTGGGATTTAGCCCACGGTACTTGGGAAGATTGCTCTGGCCCGTCTCGATTTAAAGAAGAAGCTGCACAAGAAGAGCTAGTCAGAGGTATCCGAGAACTTACGGATAAGCCGGTCGTTGGCGTAGGGCGCTTTACCTCACCGGATGTTATGGTTAGGCAAATAAAGTCGGGAATTCTGGATGCTATTGGCTGTGCACGTCCTTCGATTGCGGACCCGTTTTTGCCTAATAAGATCGATGAAGGACGAATTGAAGATATTCGTGAGTGCATTGGTTGCAATATCTGTGTGACAGGTGACATGACCATGTCAATCAGCCGCTGCACTCAAAATCCAACCTTTATGGAAGAGTGGCGTAAAGGCTGGCACCCTGAGCGAATGAATGCCAAAGGCTCCAGTCAGAATGTGTTAGTTGTGGGCTCTGGACCTGCCGGCTTAGAAGCGGCTCGCGCATTATCTGAACGAGGCTATGATGTGACTATTGCCGAAGCCAGCGAAGAGCTTGGCGGGCGTGTGACACGTGAACGAAAGCTTCCTGGGCTCGCAGCTTGGGGACGTGTCGCTGATTACCGTACTTATCAGTTATCCCAAAAGCCTAATGTAGAAACCTATTTGGGAAGCCCGATGGATGCCGAGCAAATTCTAGAGTTTGGCTTTGAAAATATTTGTTTGGCTACGGGTAGCCAATGGCGACGTGATGCGGTTTCCCGCCAGCATTTGGTACCGCCACCCATCGACGCTGCGATGCCGCTGTATACGCCGGATGACATTATGTCGGGCAATGTACCTGAGAGCGGCCACGCGATTGTGTTTGATGATGACCATTACTACATGGGCGGTGTATTAGCTGAGTTACTAGCTAAGCAAGGTTGTCAGGTTACGTTAATTACACCGGCATCACGTGTTTCGGAGTGGACCTCAAATACATTGGAGCAAGCGGCAATTCATAAGCGCTTAGCCAACTTAGGCATCAACATTGTGCTTAACCAAGGCTTGGTTAATATTGGCGAGGGTCACTTGGTGAGTGACTGTGTGTTTAGCGGAATGACAAAAACATATCCTTGCGACTCGGTAGTGATGGTGAGCTCACGCACTAGCGATAACGCTGTTTATCAGAGTTTGATGGAGCGGGAAGCAGAGTGGGCAGACGCGGGTATTAAAACCGTTAAGCTCATTGGTGATGCTGAAGCGCCGGGCCCAATTGCTTGGGCAACTTATGCCGGACATCGTTATGCAAGAGAGCTGGATGAGCCGGTTCGGGTTGATGTTCTATCCTTTAGGCGCGAAGTAACAGGCCTGCAGGACTAGAAAACGCATGGCAGTAGCTAGCCAGATTAGATCTTCTGGTTAGCTACAATTTGGTGTAATAACTCCATGACCGCTTCGGCGCGCACACTGGTTTGTATGTCCGCCGCACGGCTAATCACAATCTGTAACGATTTGCATAGCCCAGCCTCCAAAGGAACCATTTTGAGCTCCCCGCCATTATAGGAAATATTGGTTTGAGGGCGTTGATTCAGCAAACTAAAGCCAAGTCCGGAAGCCACCATACAGCGCACCATTTCAAAACTCCGACTGCGATAAGCGATCTCTGGTTGGCAGCCAATGCCATTAAACAACGACAGGAAGTAGTCGCCACTGTGAGGCAAATCCAGCAATATCATGGGCTCTTGAGATAATTGCTTTAAGGAGATGGAGTCAAGCTCGGTCAACGGGTGAGCGGCGGGTAATAAGACATAAGGTGGGCAATCTGCCAGTGGCTCATGATGAATTCGCTTGTCCTGATCCAAGCCATAACTTAAGGCTAGCTCCAAATGGCCACTTAATAGCTGAGCGTCCAGCTTGGCTAGATTGTCTTCAGTGACATGGATTGATAGCGCGGGATACTCTTTGCGGGCCAGCTGTAACAAGCGCGGTATAACCAGTGGGCCAAGCGTTGAAAAACAACCAATATGGATCTTGCCCGCTACTTGCTTATTAAGCCCTCGCGCATAGTCATCTAAGGAATCGGCTTGCTGTAGTAATTGCTTACATTGGCGTAGTAATGATTTGCCATCTGCCGTTAAGGTAACCCCTTGTGCTTTGTGGCGGATAAACAGTTGGGTATCCCAGATTTCTTCCAGTTGACTTAAGGCAGCTGACAATGCCGGTTGGGAGATATGTAATAATTTGGCGGCTCCGGCAACTTTTCCAGACTCTGCGATGGTCACGAAATAACGGATTTGCTTAAGAGAAGGATGCATGGATAAGCCTAAAGTAACTAAAATTTATCTTTCATCGTAGTTAAATCAGTTTTTTATTTCAATTGAAATCTTATAAATTAAAACACCTCAACCAAATGATCGATCGGGGTCCGCCCCCTCTAAAGGCGGGATGGCGCGTACTCACTGATATGAGTAGTGATAGACATCAATGAGTACACGTAAGTAGTTAAACCTATTTGATAAATTGGATTTCTGTCAGCCTGACTCCTACCGCTTGATAGGGGACGTTCTAAGCGTTTAAGAGGCCTGGTCGATATGATTAGGTTTATCCTGCTGTAGATACGCTTCTTCAGCCTCACTGAGCTCAACATCATCGTAACCCGTTACCATTGGCATGACGTGCTCCTTAAACGAATGGCCCGTTGTTAGCAGGTAAATATGCGCGATAATAAAAATCAGAATCGCGAATGCTGAAATCACGTGCAGTGTGGCAACACCCTCTAACCAGTTACTGCCTGCCGCAAGGTTGCTCCAGATTGGGTAAAAGAGGTAGAGCAGTCCGGATACCCAAATCGCTGGGAACAAAAACAGCTTCAGACCAAGATAAGATAAGGCTTGCAGTGGGTTGTGTTTACGTTGATAAGTTTTACGATAAGGGTGATGCTCGCCCTTAAAAATACCGAACGCATAATAACGTGCAACCTTAAACAATCCATTACTAGTGGGCACGTAGTGACGCCATGTTCCGGTGGTGAAATGCCAGAAAATTGCAAACACCCAAAGCAGAATGAGTGCCAGCGCGGCGAAGGTATGAACCATCACCGCCTTATCAAATGGCATCAGGCCGTGCGTGCCATGAATAGCAAAACCGGTAAATAGTAGGATAAAAATAAGCGTCATCTGTGTCCAGTGCCAAAAACGCTCGAATTTTGTAAATAAAATGACTCGACGCATACTCATGACTGCTTACCTTTTTTGCTTAAAAATACCCGAATCAAGCCATGACCCAGCACACCGAGTAAGGTCAGAATCACCGCTAGTATACCGAGCTTATCCAGCGTTGCATTATTACTTTGCCCTGGCATGTACACACCTTTAATACCCGCTAAGCGGCCATCAGCAGAATGACAATCAGCACAGCCTAAGGCCTCATCTTTTGGGGCGACCATGTGGGTGATCGGCCAGTACATATAGGTATCGATAAAGCCGTATTCACCCGAATACTCTGCATCAATCGAATCCATTCCCGCCTGAATTGCTTTTGCCCAGTCGAAGTTAGTCCAGAAAGCCGTGTCAGTGGTTGGCCCCCATACGTTACTCAAAACTAGCGTGTTGTTTACTTTGTCATAAGCTTGCGAGCCAGACATGCGTTTGAATGGCCAGATGCGTGAATCAGGGTCTGCTGCAGAGCCGTTGATTTTATTCACCTCAACTACTTTGCTGGGGTCAATTTTTTCGGACTGTAGATTATAATGCACCTGTCCATCGAACCATGCGTAATGAGGGACGACATTCTCACCGTATTCAAAGGTACCTTTGGTAGAAAGGTAAGTGTGTAAGTGCTTGCCATCACCTTGTGTGTAACCTTCTTCGCTATAAGGTTTGCCGTCTTTTAATTTTCCCGCTTCAGACCAGCGCCATGACATCTTGGTTGCTACACCCCCTTTAGCAAACTCTGGGATGTGGCAGGTTTGGCAAGCCACTTTCTCAGTATGATTGTTTAGTTTTACATGCTTAAGCGATTTGTCAGGGTGAGGCTTATTGCTGTGACAAGACTCACAGGTCGCGACATCACGACGTTCTCCTGGCATTTTCTTCCCATCATCGTGAGTATTTACCGCGTAACGGCTCCCCTCGATTTGGTGCTCAGTTGAAATATGGCAAGTGGTGCAGGCGAAGTTAAGGCCGTCTGCTGCCATATGGACGTCAGTGTGCTTATCTGGCGCGAGTAAAGCCGTTGAAAGATCACCATGTTTGATATTGTCAGCACCACCACCAAAGAAGTGACAGCTACCGCAGTTCTCGCGTTCTGGCAGGCCGACACTCTGCGCTACTTTGCTCAAGTCCGGTGGCATATGGGTCACGCCATCGCTCACCTTGGGCTCATACAAAGGATGACCTGCATTGGTTGGCCACTTTGAATAAGTCCCCGTTGTGTCGTGACACACCACACAATCCACTTTGTTATCTTCAGCGGGCGGTTCTTTTTTCATATCATCCCAGCCATAGCCGACATGGCAACTGGTACAACGTGGTTCGTTAGACGCGACATTGCCACAGAAGGAATTGATTACATGCTTCTTTCCCAGCAGTTGCCCCGTTTGAGGATGTTTATATTCCCATTTCCAATGCAGTGATTGTTTAACTTGATGTGAGGCTTTGGTATGACACGTCAGGCAAGCTGAGGTTAGTTCCGGTCCTGATTTAAACTCCTGCTTAAGGATTTCAAACTGGCTGTGGTCAGCAGTCGATGTGGAGGCGTGCTTAGGCGCCTTGGTCGGAGGCTGAGGTGAAGTCTCTGCATGCGAGACACTAAATAACAGCGTGATTATTAGCATCGTCGATTGAATGAGCGAGTGTTTTAGTTTCATCGGTTCCATCCTCTGAGGGTGACCTCCCCGAGAATATTTTAAGATTAGGCCAATGGCGTTGATAAATATCAATATGAGTTAAAATCAAGGCCGATGTTAATGTTTTAGTTATCTCTGTCAGTGGGCAGGGCCACCTCATATGAATATCCGAGGATAAATAGGTTTAGCTTTGCCGCTTTCGTGCCTAGCGCCTATACTCCCCGCTTTGATATGTTGACAAGTGCGTACTCGTCGACATATCTCCACGCAGTAATGGGAGTAATACTAATGCAAATCGCCTTTCTCGGAACCGGCCTGATGGGAGCACCAATGGTGCGTAATCTGGCAGCAGCAGGACACGATCTGCATATCTGGAACCGCAGCCTTGAAAAGGCTCAGGCGCTAAGCGGTTTTGCCACAGTGTACGAGACTCCAATCGAAGCGGTCGATGGCGCGGATATTGTAATCACCATGCTATCCAATGGCCCTGTAACTGAGCACATGCTGCGAGAGCAGGGCGTTATGGCCGCTGCTCCGTCGAATGCGATCTTCATTAATATGGGTTCTGTCGAGCCAGATTGTGATCGCCATTTATCGGCGTTGGCCGTCTCGCAAGCTAAGCATTACTTGGATGCGCCAGTATCCGGTGGCGTGCATGGTGCGGAAGAGGCGACATTGACTATTTTGGTTGGTGGGGATAAAGCCGTGATGGATGTGGTTGAGCCAGTGCTAACCGTAATGGGAACCCCGCATTATTTAGGCCCTGCAGGTTCTGGTCAGGTGGCTAAGCTAGCCAATCAGATGATTGTGGCCATTACCATCGGCGCAGTGGCAGAGTCATTTAAGCTGGCGGAAAGCGCGGGTTGCGATCCAGCCTTATTGCGCACGGCCTTACGCGGTGGCTTTGCTGATAGCAAGATTTTAGAACTGCATGGCAAACGCATGGTTGATCGTGATTTTGAACCGGGCGGCCGCTCATCCATCCAGCTAAAAGATCTGCATAATGTGTTGGCACTGGCGGCTGAGTCTAATTTAGATCTACCGATGACTGTGCAGGCAAAAGATGCCTTTACCGATTTGGTTGAACAGCATGGTGGTGGCGATCTGGATCACTCAGCCTATTACTTATGGCTGGAGCGTAAAGCTAAAATCTAAGCTTGCGCCACCAAATGCTGAACCAAATCAGCCGGCGTATCACAATGCAATTGCCCAAGTACCTGCTGTAATTCCTCTTTCAGCAGGTCAATGGTATGTGCTGCGCCGGGTTCACCATGTGCGGCCACACCATACAAAAAGCTACGACCAGAAAACACCATTTGCGCGCCATTGGCCAGAAAGCGGGCAATATCCACGCCGTTTTCCACGCCACTATCCGCCATTACCACAACATGCTCAGGTACGGCCTCGACAATCTCACGTAAACATTCTACAGATGAGCGAGCGGCATCTAATTGCCTGCCACCATGATTAGACACAATCAAGCCATCCGCGCCACACGCTACTGCCCGCCGCGCATCCTCTATCGTGATAATACCTTTTACAATCAACTTACCCGACCATTGCTCGCGGATTTTCTTCAGCATCGGCTCATCAACCACATCTTTTAAAGTGGTGCGTACATAGTTGGCAATGTCTTCGATATTACTCAGGTTTTGAATATAGGGCTGCAACGAAGCAAATTGCGGCAGTCCGGCGCGTAAGGTAGCGATTGACCAGCTCGGGCGTAGTGCACTTTGAAATACGGATTTCGGGGTGATTTTGGGCGGAATTGACAAGCCGCTGCGCATATCTTTAGGGCGACGCCCCGCAACTGGTACATCAATGGTCACCACTAAATGTTTACAACCGACTGCTTCAGCACGGCGCATTAAATCTTTTCGGATTTCTAAATCAGACGGCGGATAGAGCTGAAACCAAAAGTGCTCTTTGGCTGCCGCTGCCGCTTCCTCAATCGCCACCGTAGACAACGTACTGAGCACAAAGGGAATCTTAGCCTCATGGGTCGCTCGCGCATGAAATAAGGAGGCATCCGGCCACACCAGGCCACTTAAACCCAGCGGCGCAATCCCAAAGGGAGCTTGATAGGTTTGCTCAAATACCGTGGTGGTCAGTGTTGGCGGCGTATAGGGTTTTAGCGAGTCCGGTCGTAAATACACGGCATCAAGCGCCGCACGGTTATGCCGGAGGGTGTGCTCCTGATTACAGCCACCCTCGACATAATCAAACACAAATCCCGGAATACGCCGCTTGGCTCGCGCTTTTAGGTCAGCCACGCAGGCCGATTGTCGGATCAGTGCTTGTACCATGATTATTGGTTTCCGATTGCCTGCATAAAGCGCTGCTTAATCTCGGTGGCTTTGGTGATATCCCAAACCGTGACATCATCCGGCTTATGAGCCATCAGAGCATTGAGTTTGTTACAGTTCAAGTAAATGACGGTGTTGACATCATTGCTTTGCAGCGCGTTCCAGATGCGTTGACTGTTGTTCATGCTCGAATATCCTGTCAGTGGTTTTTAAGTAGGGAGTCGGGTTGTAAAACAATTTTTGCAGCGGCCACTTTGCCAAGGTGTAGCAGTAATAACCAAAGCTTTCATTGTGCACTCCAGAAAATTACTTGGCGGTAAAACCACCGTCGATGTTTATGATTTGACCCGTGATGTAATCCGAGGAGTGGCTGGCTAAAAACACACAGACACCATCCAGATCACTTAACTGCCCATTGCGGCCAATGGCGGTTTGGCGGGCTAATTGCGCAGATAGCTCATCTTGCTCAAACACTGCCTGAGTCAGTTCCGTTGGGAAAAAACCGGGCGCGATCGCATTACAGCCAATACCTTGCGATGACCACGCTTCGGCCATGGCACGCGTTAGCTGGCTAATCCCACCCTTAGATGCGCCATAGGGCAAGCCATTCGCAAATGCACGATTAGACTGCAGCGACGCCACATTAATGATCTTCCCCCAGCCATTTTCACGCATGGCAGGAACCAGTTGCTGAGCGATAAAAAACGGAGCTTTTAAGTTTAGGGTGAGGGTGTCATCCCAGACTTTCTGCGTTAGCGAATCTGCCGGCTGGCGAGGATTCATTCCGGCGGTATTGCATAAAATATCAATCCGCCCGAAACGTGCTAATGCGGTGAGAGTCAGGGTTTCCCATTGCTCGCTATCCAACAAGTCAGCCGCCAGCGATTCGGCCTTGCGGCCTTGAGCTTGCAGTTCCTGGCAGAGAGCATCCAGACGATCCTGCCGCCGCCCCACCAACACCACTTTGGCACCGGCGGCGCTCAGCGCTTTGGCTTGCTGGCTGCCAATGCCTGAGGTCGCGCCGGTGATCAGCGCCGTTTTCCCGGTTAGATCAAACAGGCTCATACCTCTTCAACCTGTAGATTGAATGTTTCATTCGGGAAGTATTTTGCCAAGCGATCATCACCACTGCGGGCGTGGCCTTCCATGCCTTCGAGTCGGGAAATACGAGCAGCGGCAGCGGCTACTTCACGGTTAGCTTCCTTGGTCATGCGTTGGGTAGTAACGGTTTTAATAAACTTACCAGCAGACAATCCACCCGTGTAACGCGCCGCGCCTTTGGTTGGCAAAATGTGATTGGTGCCTGAGCACTTATCGCCAAAGGTAACGGTGGTTTCTTCACCCACAAACAAGGAGCCGTAGTTACGTAAACGTGCCACCCACCAGTCTAGATTCTCACAATGAACTTCCAAATGCTCAGAGGCATATTGATCACTGATGGTGGCCATTTCCTCATCGGTATCACACAGAATCACTTCGCCGTAATCTGCCCATGCCACGCTGGATGCATTGCGCGCCGTTTCAGGTAGCTTGGCAATGTACTGAGGCATTAGCTCAATGACCTTGTCTGCCAGTGCGCGGTCGGTGGTGAATAGCCAAGCAGGGGAGTCGGGGCCATGTTCGGCTTGTCCGGCAAGGTCGCAAGCGATTAAGTCAGGATCTGCCGTATGGTCTGCCACGATGCCAATTTCAGTTGGGCCTGCAAACACATCAATGCCCACGCGGCCATACAGCATGCGCTTGGCTTCTGCGACAAAGCGATTCCCTGGGCCAACCAAAATATCAGCAGGTTTGCCAGTGAATAGTCCAAAAGCCATCGCGGCAATCCCTTGTACGCCACCCAGCGCTAAAATCGTATCTGCACCGCAAAGGTTGGCGGTGTAAAGAATGCCATCATGCACGCCATGCCCAGGCTTTGGTGGTGAGCAAGCAATAACATGATCGACACCTGCGGCTTTAGCGGTGGCGACTGACATAATCGCAGAGGCTACATGCGAGTAACGACCACCCGGAATATAGCACCCTGCCGCCTGCATCGGGATCTGGCGTTGTCCGGCCCAAAGGCCAGGGGAGAGTTCAGTTTCAAAATCAACCAGCGACTCACGTTGCTTAACCGCAAAGCCATACACACGGTCATAAGCAAAGCGGATATCGTCTTTAACTTGTTGCGATAGGCGACTTCCGGCGGCTTCGATCTCTTCCGGCGTCACAACAATATTCCCAGTGTAACCGTCTAACTGTACGGCATATTCTGCACAGCGAGCTTCGCCACCGGCTTCAATTTCAGCCAGCATGGTGCTCACGATTTGGCGGGTATTGTCTTCGCCAGTCGTTGCATTTTTTGACGCTTTTTTTATGTAATGGATAGCCATTTTAAGAACTCCGGATTGTCATGTTTGTTGAATAAATGGGGCGAGCTCAGGTAATCGCCCACAGAGATAACGCTGGTATAAATGCTAGCATTCAGGTCCTCCTCGTATCGAAATGTAAGCGCTTGCATATTGTGATAGCATTCGAGGGCTGTCAATTCTTTTCGGTAAAAATTCTCACTAGTCCGGTATAATCGATGAACGATAATTGAGGTTACTATGCAAGATAAAAAGCCAACGTTGCAGGATGTTGCGGATAAAGTCGGGGTTTCTACCGCGACCATTTCCCGCTGCTTGAGTGATCCGCAAAAGGTAAAGCCTGCTGTGCGCGAGCAAGTGATGTTGGCGATTAAAGAGTTAGGCTATGTACCGCATGGCGCGGCCAGAGCGCTGGCTTCTCGGCGCACCCGTACCATTGGCGCTATCGTTCCTACGGTCGATAATGCGATATTTGCCAAGGCGATTTTATCCTTACAGCATGAACTGACTCAGGCGGGTTATACCTTGCTGTTGGCCAATAGCAGCTACTCGCTGGAAGAGGAGTGGCGTGAAACTCAAGCCTTGCTCTCCAGAGGCGTGGATGGCTTGGTGTTGGTGGGTGAGCAGCATCTGCCGGAAACTTTGGAAGCCATTCGACGTCAGGAAATCCCCTACGTGAATCTGTGGGTTTATAACCCGCAAGCGCAATACAGCTGTATTGGCTTTGACCACATTAGAGCCAGTCGGCAAATCGCCAGTCACTTGTTTGACCTCCAGCACCGTGAATATGGCGTGATCAGCGGGATGCTGAAACATAATGACCGCGCTGCACTTCGATTGGCGGGAATGCGTGAGTTTTTGAAAGAGCAGGCTATTGAACTGCCAGATGCGCGAGTGATTGAATGCCGTTATTCGGTAGAGCAGGGAAGGCAGGCAATGCATCAACTGCTGACGGAGCATCCTGATATTACAGCGGTGTTTTGCGGAAATGATATTTTAGCGCTGGGGGCTTTGTGGGGTGCTCGGGAGTTGGGGATTTCGGTGCCAGATCAGTTATCGGTGACAGGTTTTGATAATCTGGACTTTGCATTGGCATTATCGCCGCAATTGACTACCGTGAATGCGCCATCGCGTCGGATGGGCGAGCAGGCTGCGGAGTATTTACTCAAGCAGATTGAAAACAAATCAGCCGAGATTGAGCATATTGAATTGGAGGCGGAGTTGATTGTGCGGGAGTCGACTAGCTTGGCGAGAGGGTAACGGGTCTGTCTGTACGAACAGAGCATGGCTTTAAATTTGGGCGGCAGTGACTCCTGAATCTATAGGTGGGGGCTATAGGGCGTCCGGTTGTTTGGCTGAATTTGCGTATCAGGATATACTTTCAACCATCTAATCAAACAACAAACCATCAACAAAGGACCGAACCATGATCGAACGCACACTGACCGGCCCCAAGCCTAAATACCCGCTGCCCGCTGGCACAATTGATACCCAAATGCATGCGTATATGCCGGGCTTTCCAGCAGTAGAGGGCGGCCCAGCCGTGCCATCGGGAACGCCAGGGCCAGCTGAGTATCGTCAGGTGATGGAGTGGTTAGGCATTGATCGATTAGTGGTCACGCAGGGTAATGCGCATCAGCTGGATAACAGCAATTTGCTGGCCAGCCTTGACGCCTTTGGCCCGATTGCACGTGGTATTGCGGCTATCGATGGAAATGCGACTCGCGAAGCACTGCAAGCATTGCACGATGCTGGCGTGCGTGGCACACGAATTATGGATTTACCCGGTGGCGCGATTGGTATGACGGGGTTGGAAACCGTTGATGCGTTAGCTGCCGAAATGGGCTGGTGCGTTGCAGTGCAAATGGATGGTGGCAAACTGCTGAGCCACTTACCGCGCATGCTGACCATGCACAGCCGTTATATCTTTGATCATCATGGAAAGTTTCTTCAGGGCGCTACGCCAGATTCACCAAAGATCGATGCCGTTAAGCGCATGCTTGATCGTGGAAATTGCTGGTTTAAGTTTGCCGGTTGTTATGAGTCTTCACAGGCCGGAGCGCCGGATTATGAAGATATTGCTGCGGTAGCGCGTGAGATTGCCGCTTATGCGCCGGAGCGTATCGTGTGGGGAACTAACTGGCCGCACAATATGACTGAGACCACCGCAGACTACCCTAATGATGTCGCGCTGCTGGATCTGGTCATGGAGTGGGTGCCGGATGAAGCGACCCGCCAGAAGCTGTTTGTAGATAACCCCGCGGATCTATTTGATTTTTAATTCAAGCCCGAGCGGTGCTTCGTATCCCGCGCAGATGACTGCTAAAAGCCACTGCCGTCAATACCATGGCGAGCAGTGTGCCTGAAATAGCATAGCCATAATGGCCAAAATCTACCGACGCCGTATAGGCGCTTGAACTCACTGCAGAAAAATAACTCAACTCAGACAGTGCACCCAACAACAAGGCCGTGTGTACCAAACCCCAAACAATCCACAATACTGAGGACGCTTTTAACAATGGCGAATGTGATTGTTGAGGCATGGCTTGCGTTCCTTATCAGTAGTTTGTGCGGTTAATCTTTTTGGCTTATTTCAAGTTATTGAGTGCAGCGCGAAGCTGTTCCATAAGCTCTGGGTCAATTAATTTGCCTGCATTGACATCAAACTTTGCAGAAAACGGGCCGACTGAAAAACTGCCTCGCACATCTGCGGTAAAATAGGGTGCCGAATCAGTTGCCACTTTCAGTACGCTGGCAGCACCACCTGGGCCAGGTGAGGCAGACATAATCAGCATTGGCTTACCCTGAAAGACTTTCGGATTGATTCGTGACGTCCAGTCGAAAATGTTTTTATAGGCAGCCGTGTATGAACCATTGTGTTCAGCATAAGAGATGAAAATCGCATCTGCCGCGCCGATCTTGTCATGAAACTGCTGCGCGAGTGGCTGCACGCCGCTTTCTTCTTCACGATCCACGCTGAAAATCGGCATTTCGTAATCATTCAAATCCAGAATTTCAATCTCAGCCTGAGTGTCGATTTCTGTTTTGTAAACATCGGCGGCATGGCTAACTAATTGCTTATTAATGGAGTGACGGCTGTTGCTTGCGGCAAAGGCTAAAATTTTCATAGGTGTACCCTTAATATCATTGTGTGGTTGTTTGAGGCTTATCAGTGCCTCTGTTTATGGGAGTACTATAGTCTGCTGCAAAAATTGATACAATGCGCTAGTTTCAACAGTATGTGTGCGTTTTTGCAAAGGAGCTAATACGGCAATGAATCGATGGACTGAAATCAAAACGGCGTATCAAGTCGCGCGCTCCGGCACTATTAGCGCGGCCGCAGAAGCGCTCGGTGTGCATCGGGCCACCGTACTTCGCCACATCGACTTATTAGAAAAAGAATTTGGTGAAAAGCTATTTCAACGCAATGCGCGGGGCTACGTCCCAACTGAAGCGGGCTTAGACTTGATGCGCGTGGCACAAGCAACCGATGAGCAATTTAGCCAGCTATTAGGCCGTACCCGTGGCCGCTCAGCAGAACTGAGTGGTGAGTTTATTGTGACCTCATTGAGTATGGTGGCACCGGCTTTACTGCCTGCACTCAAACAGTTTCAGGAAAACCATCCCAAGATCATTGTGCGCTATTTAACCAGCGATAAGCTGTTTAAATTGGAATATGGTGAAGCGCATATTGCGGTGCGTACCGGCCCGAAGCCCGACCAGCCGGATAATGTGGTTCAGCCATTTATGACTCATCGCATGGGTATGTTTGCGCATAAGGATTATGTTGCTAAATACGGAATTCCTACTGATGAAACCGAGTTTTCCAAACATACCTTTATTGGCTTGGATGATCAGAACAGCAAACCGGCATTTCATCACTGGATGCTAAAACATGTGCCTGCTGAAAATGTGGTGTTTCGGTATAACGACTCGCTAGTTGGATTGCAGGCTGTGCTCAATGGGGTGGGGATTGCGTTTATGCTGACGCACCAAGCTAGTAGCTATCCTGATTTGGTACAGGTGTTTGAGTCGAAGCCGGATTGGGATATTGAGCATTGGTTAGTGACACATGGGAGTTTGCATCGGAGTCCGAAAGTGCAGGCGTTTTTGGCTATTTTGAAAGCAGGGAATACAGCGGCTGCTTAGGCGGTTTCTTTAGGAATCCGTATGAAGTCATTCATTTGGAAAATGGGATATCACTCAGGAAAACCCTGAGTTAAAGTAGAGCTTCACACTCAGGATAGGAAAAATGGAAGTAAAGCAAATAACGCTGCATAATATCGGGCGCTTTTCCGAGCTAACGCTGGATCTTGCTCCGCTTGAAGACTTAAAGGGCAATGTCACCGTACTGGTTGGCAATAATGGCTCAGGGAAAACGTCGATTCTGAAGTCTTTAGCAACCTCCCTAAGCTGGTTAGTCGCGCGAATCCAAAGTGAGCGTGGCGTCGGTACTCCAATTCCTGAGTTGGTCATTAAAAACGGAAAATCGTCTGCAGCTATTGAACTGGAAGTCTATAACGATCGTGGTGATCCGTTTTGGGAGGTTCTTGAAGATGACTCTGTTGAGTATCCTACCAATCCTCGTACTAACGTAAGTTGGAGCGTAACAAAAGCGCGTAAAGGCCGTAAGGGTGAATTTAAAACGGATCTCTTGGGTGCAACCAATCTTGCAGGTTATTACCGTAGTTTACTCACTGAAAATGAAGATGCATCGCTGCCCTTAATCGCATTTTACTCAGTGGAACGGGTAGTTATTGAGATCCCGCTAAAAATTCGAGGCAAACACAGCTTTCGTCAACTCGATGGCTATGATAAATCGTTGAGTCAGGGAGTTGATTTTCGACGTTTCTTTGAATGGTACCGAGAGCGTGAAGATACCGAAAACGAGTCGGGTCTTTCGGAAGATGTATTTGAAAAAATTCGGGCGGTACTCGGTGATAATGAAGAAACTTGGGCAAAACTCAAAGAACTAAAAGCGTCAACCAAAGATCGACAATTAAACGCAGTAAGGTCGGCTTTGTACAATTTTATGCCTGAGTTTTCGAACCTTCGTGTTAAACGCAAGCCGCGTCTACACATGGCCATTGATAAGGGAGATCTGACACTGGATGTCGCACAGCTGTCACAAGGCGAAAAGTCTCTGATGGCCTTAGTTGGTGATATTGCACGACGCTTGGCCGTTATGAACCCCGCCTTAGATAATCCCTTAATGGGGGACGGGGTGGTGCTGATTGATGAAGTGGATATGCATCTGCACCCGAAGTGGCAGCGCACTCTAGTTCAACAATTGACTACAACGTTTCCCAATTGCCAGTTTGTATTGACAACCCACTCGCCATTAGTAATCAGTGATAGTAAAAATACCCTGACGTATATGATTGATGGCGACGACATTAAAAAGCTGCCTCCTTTGTATGGTGAAGATGCCAATACTGTGTTGTTGGAAATTATGGATACCGATGTCCGCAACGCTCAGATCAATATCAAACTGAATAATTTACTCGATGCGATTCATGATGCCGATATTGATACAGCAAATGAACTACTGGACGGGCTGGAGGCTGAATTGCCCGCAAGTAATATGGAGCTGGCAAAAGCCCGGCTAATATTGCGTAAACAGGCGTTACGTCATGCGAAGAATCCTTAAACGCGAGGGCTTCGAGCCAGAGTTGCTGAGGCAATGGAAACGACATAATCCCAATGGCGATTATAAAGGCCTGACTGGTAAAGCAGGTCGCGAAGTACGTGTGGCGATTAGAAAAGCTTGCCTCGAAGAGCAGCTCTATCTCTGCGCCTATTGTGGCCAATCACTCTCTGGTGATGGTGACAGCATGAACGAACATGTTGAAGCACGGCGGCTTGCTCCAAACCGAAACCTGGACTTTACGAATATTGTTGCCAGCTGTAAAACGCCAAAGCAGTGCGACGATGCACACGGCTCATTCCCACTGCCGCTCACCCCCTTTATGCCTGAGTGTGAATCTGAACTAGTGTTTAAGCTAAGTGGTCGGGTAGTTGGTACAACACAACGGGCAACGGAAGCAATCAAAGTTCTGAATCTTGGTGATACGGAGCAAAATAACCGTAGCTTGATTGAGAAGCGAAGGAATCTTGTGAATGTCCTGTTGTTTACCAATGGAGTGGACCCTGAAGAGGGCTTGGAAGATAACGAGTTAATTGAGCTTATCATTGATGATATTTCACAAGCTGTTGATGGAAAGTTAGAGGCTTTCGCACCTGTGGCCGTGAACATCTTAAATCAATGGATTGCGGAGTAATGCCCATAATCCCTAGGGTTGTTGTTTAGAAAATCAGTATGACTAAGGTTGATCTGTATTACAAAAGTGCGTCTGCGGCCACTATCAGAATCCTCAGTGTTTAAATAAACCACCAAACACCCAGCTAGTCGGGAAAAGTTGAGTCCGCGCCACTCATAGTCTCTAATCCCGATTAGTTATAAACCCCAGAAAAATAAAATGATAAGGGAGTTTTTGTTTGGAAAATCAGATCCGTGTCGACTGCATCGATTGTGTCGAGCAGTTTCGTGCACTTCATTCGCAGTGGAATACGCTGGTCGAGCAGTCTATCCATCCGCAGCCGTTTCTCCTATGGGAATGGATTTTCACGTGGTGGGAAGTCTACCAAAAGCCTGATTATCGCCTATTAGTTTTAGCGGTTTACGATGGCGACAAGCTGCTGGCGATTGCGCCATTTTATATCGATAACTCCCATTGGATGTTGCGCGGTCGTCTGCGCATGTTAGGTGAGGGCGAGCATCGCGATGATGAGGTCGTAAGTCACTATCCTGATGTCATCTCACTAGCCGAGTCACGCCCCGTGGTCGTCAGTGCGCTGGTGGAATACTTACTCACCCATGAGCAAGATTGGAATATCGGTCAGTTCCGTTTCATGCTGGGAAACTCTGTCTTATCCGACATGCAGCAGAAGCTTTCCAAAGCCTTCGATCATTATACCGTGAGCAGTAGCAACTCCTATGCGATCCAATTGCCGGATAATGCGGAGGAGTATGTGCAAAGCCTCAGTAAATCGATGCGCAAGCAGTTCCGTTCACGGCTAACGCGTATGCAGAATGCTGGTGATATTGAAATTAGATCAGCCAATGACTTTGATGATCCGCATGAAGCGCTGGAGATTTTAGAGCGACTGCATCGCGACCGCTGGCAGGATAGGGATAGCTCCAGTATTTTCGACTCAGGGCCGTTTAAAACCTTCCATCAAACCTTGTTCAATCGATTGCTGGATAAGGGCATTATTGATATTCGAGTAATGTACCACGACGGTGAGCCCATCGCCGCGGTCCATAACTTTAACTTCAAGCAGCGCTGTTACAGCTATCAAAGTGGTTTCAGTAGTCAGGATGACAAGCGATTTTCACCTATGGTGGTGTTCGATATTCTGGAAATTCAGGCAATGGCCGATGAAGGTTATCACCAGTACGATTATTTGAGTGCCGATGGTGATCAGTCGTACAAGTCTCGCTTTAAGTGCGAGTCAGAGCCCGTGTATGAAACCTTATGGCTTAAGCGCGGTTGGCAGTCGATTACTATGCGCAGCTACCGCCGTTTACGCGCTCTGGCAGGGCGGCAGTTGCGAGCCTTAAAAGCCGCAGAGCTGCCAAAGCCAGTTGCTAAACTATTGGCTAGCTTTCATCACTAACGGGTCTAGCCGTTAAACGCTTCAACACTTCAGAGACCGCCAGCAATGCAAAGCTTGCGGTCACCGTCATACAAGAGCCTAAGCCGCCAGCACAGGATAAGTTCGTGCCGGTTCCGGAGGGCTTATTATAACTAAATGAGCCCTCATCTGTTGCATAGCGCTGCGCTTCCTCAGAGTACACACACAGCACCCCAAAGCGACGTTTCAAATTAGTACTAAAGCCATACTCCATCCGTAGCAGTTTTCGGGTTCTGGAGAGCAGGGGATCTTGCTTGGTTTGGCTGAGATCTGCGACCTTAATTAGGCTGGGGTCTATCTGCCCGCCGGCACCGCCTAAGGTAATCACTTTAATCTTCTTACGTTTGCAGTGATTGATCAGTGCGGCTTTAACCCGCGAGCTATCAATGCAGTCAATCACAAAGTCCAGATTCTCCCCCAGAAAGGTCGCGGTATTTTCTTCAGTAATGAAGTCGTCTATGATGTTAATCGTGCAGTTCGGGTTAATTTCACGAATGCGATCGGCCAGAACGGCGGTTTTATCTCTACCTAAGGTGCTGGTCATAGCCGGGAGCTGGCGGTTAATGTTAGACTCCGCCACCACGTCCAAATCAATCAGGGTAATTTCGCCTATGGCGCTACGAGCTAATGCCTCGCAAGCCCATGAGCCAACACCACCAACCCCGATGACACACACGTGGCTATTGGCTAATTGTTGTAAGCCGTGATCGCCATACAGGCGGGCGATCCCACCGAAGCGGCGTTGCCAATCGGCATTTTGTGTCATTTGACTCTCCATTTGTGGTAAGGCGGCGGATTATTTTTAAAAATCTTGCCAATTACAACATAATTTCTTAGCACTGGAGGGTGGTTTTTGGTTAGAATACCCCGTTTTCCAAGCTGGACAAACAGCCACCTACGTTAAGCGATTGATTTACTTGACGGTTGCGGGCTGGGTTGTTGAGAGTATTAAACAACTTACAACAGCGCCAGTAATTTTTTTCGCCTGACAATATTTAGAGTACAGACATGAAAGACCTAACGCGTTACCGCAACATTGGTATTTTTGCCCATGTTGATGCGGGTAAAACAACCACTACTGAACGTATCCTGAGCTTGACTGGAAAAATCCACAAGATCGGTGAGGTTCATGACGGTGAATCGACCACTGACTTCATGGAGCAGGAAGCGGAGCGTGGTATTACTATCCAGTCTGCAGCAGTAAGCTGTGAGTGGAAAGGCCATCGTTTAAACGTTATCGATACACCGGGCCACGTTGACTTCACAGTTGAAGTTTATCGTTCTCTGAAAGTACTTGATGGCGGCGTAGGTGTATTTTGTGGATCTGGTGGTGTAGAGCCACAGTCAGAGACTAACTGGCGCTATGCGAACGATTCAGAAGTAGCTCGTGTTATCTTTGTTAACAAATTAGACCGTCTGGGTGCTGACTTCTTCCGTGTTGTAAAGCAGGTTGAAGATGTACTGGCTGCTCGCCCGTTAATCATGGTTCTGCCAATCGGCCGCGAAGATGATTTCGTTGGTGTGGTTGACCTGTTGACTCGCAAAGCTTGGGTTTGGGATGGTTCTGGTGACCCAACTAAGTACACAATCGAAGACGTTCCAGCCGATATGGTTGATCAGGTAGAAGAGTACCGTGAGAAGCTAATCGAAACAGCTGTTGAAATGGATGATGACGCAATGGAACTGTACCTTGACGGTACTGAGCCAGAAATGGACGTTATCAAGAAGTGTATCCGTAAGGGTACTCGTGACTTGTCATTCTTCCCAACATACTGTGGTTCTGCGTTTAAGAACAAAGGTGTTCAGTTGGTATTGGATGCTGTTGTTGATTACCTGCCAGATCCTATGGAAGTTGATCCTCAGCCAGAAGTTGACGAAGAAGGTAACGAGACTGGTCAATTCGCAATTGTTGATCCAGATAAGCCATTGCGCGCATTGGCATTTAAGATCATGGATGACCGTTACGGCGCCTTGACCTTTATCCGTATTTACTCTGGCCGTCTTGAAAAGGGTCAGACTATCCTGAACAGCTTCACTGGTAAGACTGAGCGTATCGGTCGTATCGTTGAGATGTCAGCGGATGATCGTATCGAGCTAGACTCTGCACAAGCTGGTGACATCGTTGCTGTCTTGGGTATGAAGAACGTTCAGACTGGTCACACTTTATGTGATCCTAAGTTCCCAGCTACATTGGAGCCAATGGTGTTCCCAGAGCCAGTTATCTCTATCGCAGTAGCGCCTAAAGATAAAGCCGGTGCTGAGAAGATGGGTATCGCGATCGGTAAGATGGTTGCTGAAGACCCTACGTTCCAGGTTGAGACTGACGAAGATTCTGGTGAGACAATCCTTAAAGGTATGGGTGAGCTTCACCTGGACATTAAGATTGACATCATGAAGCGTACTCACGGTGTTGACGTTGTTGTTGGTAAGCCTCAGGTTGCATACCGCGAAACAATTACTCAGTCTTGTGAAGACAGCTACACGCACAAGAAGCAGTCTGGTGGTTCTGGTCAGTTCGGTAAGATCGACTACATCATCGAGCCAAACGAGCCAGGTGCTGGCTTTGCATTCGAGTCTAAGGTTACTGGTGGTAACGTTCCTCGCGAATTCTGGCCTGCTGTTGAGAAAGGTTTCAAAACAAGCATGGTTAAAGGTGTGCTTGCTGGATTCCCATGCTTAGACGTTAAAGTAACGTTGATGGATGGTGCTTTCCACGCAGTTGACTCCTCTGCACTAGCGTTTGAAATCGCTGCTAAAGGCGCATACCGTCAATCGATCCCTAAGGCTGGTCCTCAGTTGATCGAGCCAATCATGGCAGTTGACGTGTTTACTCCTGAAGATCACGTTGGTGATGTTATCGGTGACCTTAACCGTCGTCGCGGCATGATCAAGTCTCAGGAATCTGGCCCAACGGGTGTTCGTATTAAAGCGGAAGTCCCATTGAGTGAAATGTTTGGTTACATCGGTGACTTGCGTACTATGACTTCTGGTCGTGGTCAGTTCTCTATGGAGTTCGCGCACTACTCACCATGTCCTAAGAACGTTTCTGAAGCAGTAATCAAAGAGACTAAAGAGCGCGAAGCAGCTAAGTAATAGCGGCTAAACGTTTGAGTTAGACAAAGGCGGCCGGATTTATTCCGGCCGCTTTTGGTTTTGGGGTTAGGAGAAAAGCTTATGAATACAACAGTAGACCTGCATCCGAGCTGGTTAGCGGTGATTAAATCCGAATTTGATCAGCCATACATGCAACAACTCAAAACTTTTTTGGCGCAAGAAAAAGCCGCCCACAAGACAATTCTGCCGCACAGTTCATTATGGTTTAATGCGCTGAACAGCACGCCGTTTGATCAGGTCAAAGTCGTGATCTTAGGGCAAGACCCATACCCAACCCCCGGCCATGCGCATGGCTTATGCTTTTCGGCAATGCCGGAAGTCAAACCCTTACCCAAGTCGCTGCAAAATATTAATAAAGAACTAATTGACGATTTAGGTATCAATAATACACACACCGCGTATCTGCAGCCGTGGGCTGAGCAGGGCGTGTTGCTATTAAATGCTGTTCTGACTGTTGAAGCAGGCAATGCCAATTCGCACCAAGGGAAGGGCTGGGAAGGCTTTACGGATGCGATCATTCGTGCAATAAATGAACAAGCCGAATCAGTGGTATTTATTCTCTGGGGTAGCTACGCACAGAAGAAAGCCGCCTTTATTGATGCTGATAAGCACTGTGTAATTAAAAGCGCTCACCCCTCGCCATTAGCAGCTTATCGCGGATTTTGGGGCAGCAAACCGTTTTCAAAAACGAATGACTACCTGCAACAGCATGGTAAAACACCCATAAACTGGCAGCTGTAAGCGACCTTCTATAGGAAAACATAGCCATCAGCCGCCATTAAAAATAAGGCCAACGCCAAGGATTAGGTAAGCGATGCAATATCGGGCAGAAATTGACGGACTCAGAGCAGTAGCGGTGATTCCCGTAGTGCTGTTTCATGCGGGCATTGCCGGTTTTGGTGGTGGCTTTGTGGGAGTCGATATTTTCTTTGTAATCAGTGGCTATCTGATTACCTCCATTATTCTAAACGAGCAAGCCAAGGACAGCTTTACGCTGGCAGGCTTTTACGAGCGACGAGCGCGGCGTATTCTCCCTGCGCTCATGCTAGTGATGCTCCTCAGTATTATTGGCGCATGGCAGCTGCTACTGCCGGAAGAGCTGGTCGATTACGGACAAAGCCTCGCCGCCGTGGGCCTGTTCGCCTCCAATTTTCTATTTTGGATGCAGAGCGATTACTTTGCTCAAACCTCTGAATACCTTCCTTTGCTACACACCTGGAGCTTGGCGGTTGAGGAGCAGTTCTATCTGGTCTTCCCGCTGTTTATGATCTGGAGTATTGCGTGGTTTAAAGCCAAGCGCTTAGCGGTATTGGTGCTGGTGGGTATCGCCAGTTTGCTATTTAGTGAATGGGCATGGCGTAATGCGCCGGAAGCCAACTTCTTCTTAATTCCATCACGCGCTTGGGAGTTAATGGCGGGCGTGTTCTGTGCTTTTTACCTGCAACATAGCCAGTTAAACAACGCCACATTCAAGCAAGTGGGCAGTGGCGCAGGCTTGTTAATGCTGCTGTACTCGATCACCATTTTCGATAAAACCATTCCATTTCCAAGCCTGTATGCCTTAGTGCCGGTGCTGGGTACGGCATTGATTATTCTGTGTGCGGATAAGCACACGTTGGTGGGCAAGCTGCTGTCATTCCCGCTGTTGGTTGGTATCGGGCTGATCTCTTACAGTGCCTACCTCTGGCATCAGCCAGTATTTGTTTACGCGCGTCTGAACGATATGCAAGCGTTGCCAGTGACTACCTTACTCGGGCTGAGCGTGCTGTCTTTTGTACTGGCCTACCTCAGCTGGCGATGGGTAGAAAAACCATTCCGTAATCGCAACTTCCTAAGCCGTGCACAAGTGCTGTGGATTGCCTTTGGCTGTAGCGTATTGCTAATTGCAATTGGCGGCGTGCTGGTATTGGGTGAGGGCTTTAGCGCCCGCTTTGCTTAACGATGAACAAGCTGGGTGACTGCTTTATAAATTACCAAATGGTCACCCAGATCCCTTGCCACTCACTGGTGCTTCAGGAATGATACGGATTCTTTCATTCAGAGGCATTGAGTTCCATGACAACAATAACGACGCCGGATACCACTCCTAATCTGGAATCCCATCTATATCTCGAAGAAGTACTGGGCGATAAGGCACTCAGCAAAGTGCGTGAGTGGAATGATGTATCGACCGAGCGACTGGAATCCGACCCTCGCTTCAATACCCTGCAAGCCCAGTCGCTGGAGATTCTAAACTCCAAAGAGAAGATCCCATTTGCGGCCTACCGTCATGGCAGAATGCATAACTTCTGGCAAGATGAAACCCATGTTCGGGGCATCTGGCGAGCGACTACACTGCAAAGCTACTTAAGCGATACGCCGGAGTGGGAAACTATTCTAGACTTCGATGCACTGGCGGAAGCTGAAGGTAAAAACTGGGTTTACGCCGGTAACAACACGCTCAGCACGGACGATTCTAAATGCTTAGTGAGCCTGTCGGATGGCGGTAAAGATGCCAAACAGATTCGTGAATTTGATGTCGCCAATAAGTGCTTTGTGGGGGATGGCTTTGTTACCCAAGAGTCCAAAGGCTCTGCCACTTGGCTAGATACCGATCACTTACTCATTGGCGTGGATTTCGGCGAAGGCAGTCTGACGGATTCTGGCTACCCCATGATTGTAAAGCTCTGGGAGCGCGGTACGTCACTGGAGAATGCCACTGAGCTAATGCGCGGCGAGCAAAGCGATGTGGCAGTGCAAGCTTATAGTCTTGAGCTAAGCGATGAGCGCCACGAGATCATGGTGCAGCGTGCGGTGACGTTCTACACCTCAGAAGCTTACTGGCTGCCACGTGACACTTTAAAGCCCGTCCGCTTACCCATTCCAGATAAGTCATCTACCCACGAACTATTCAAAGGCCAGCTGTTACTGAGCATCAATGAAGATTGGCGCGGCTTTCAAAATGGCGACCTGCTGTCATTCTCCTTTGATGCGTTTATGCAAACCGGCGAGATCGAAACACTGAACTTGGTCTACTCGCCGAATGAACGCTCCTCGCTGGGCAGTATTGGCGCAAGCAAATCAAAACTCCTGATCAGCATCTTTGAAAATGTGGCCGGCAAAGCCTATGCCTTTGATTGGGATGGCAGCCAGTGGAGTTCCGAGATTTTAGATTTTCCGGATACCGGTTCAGTCTATATCGGCGCGACCAATGACAAAGAAGACGAAGCATTCATTATCACCGAAGGCTTTTTATCGCCCAGCACGCTCTGGCTCTACAACACCGCCACGCAAGTACAGCGCGAAGCCAAGTCATTGCCCAGCTGGTTTGATGCCTCTAGCATGGTTGTGGAGCAGTTTGAAGCCGCTTCCAGCGATGGCACGCAAGTCCCTTACTTTGTGGTGCGCGATAAACACTGCAAGCTCGATGGCAGCAATCCCACACTGCTGTATGGCTATGGCGGGTTCGAGATTTCATTAACGCCGAGCTACTCCGCCGTACGCGGCAGGTTGTGGCTAGAGCAGGGCGGCGTGTACGTGATTGCCAATATTCGTGGCGGTGGCGAGTTTGGCCCAAAATGGCATCAGGCCGGATTAAAAACCAAGCGCCAATTAGTGTTTGATGATTTTATTGCCGTGGCCGAAGACCTGATCGCTAAAAAGATCACCTCGCCAAAACACCTTGGTATTGAAGGTGGCTCTAATGGCGGCCTATTAGTCGGCGTGATGTTTACCCAGCGTCCGGATCTGTTTAATGCCGTGATTTGCGCCGTGCCATTATTGGATATGTTGCGCTTTCACACGCTGCTGGCCGGTGCCTCGTGGATGGGTGAATATGGTAGCCCTGAGGATGAAACCGAAGGCGAATTCCTGCGCTCAATCTCGCCTTATCACAATGTCAACGCCGATACCGATTACCCTGAAATTCTATTTGTCACGTCCACCAAAGATGACCGTGTACACCCCGGTCATGCCCGTAAAATGGCGGCGCGTTTAGAAGATATGGGCTATGACTTTTTGTACTATGAAAATATCGATGGCGGGCACAGTGCTGCGGCGAATCTCAAAGAACGCGCCCGGCAACAAGCCTTGCAACACGTGTATTTACTACAGAAATTAAGCGACCCCGCTTAAGCCATTTGATACCCGAGCGGTCGTTCGTATCGCTCGGGTGTTGAAAAAACTTTCAATAATTAGAACTGATTGGCCAACTCATGGTCAGACTACATTCCATGAATTCGGGGACTTACCAATGATAAAAAATAAAAAATTCACTTCAGCTTCTGGACTAGCACTTGCGGCAGCCGGTGTTTTGTTTGCCACGCTCAGTTTAAATACGGCGCAAGCAGCCAGCCAAGACCTACTCAAAGCAGCAGATCCTGATGTAAACAAGGCTTATGTTCGGGCGCGCTTTGGAACGATTCAAAACAAAGCGTTTAACCCTGGCGATGGGCGTAAAAAGGTACTGATTATTGGCGATAGCCAAGCGCAGGACTTTTTAAACTCCGCGATGGAGCACGGTCATCTGAATGGCTATCAGGTGCGAACTCGCCACATTCCTGCGCAATGCCAGCTGTATTATGGGGATGCGTCCGGCTCTGGTGTGGAAAGTAAAGACGAAGCCTTATGCGCCAAATCCGAAAGTCTGGCCAAATCCAAACGCCAGATTGAAAATGCCGATGTGATTATCTTTGCCTCGCTATGGCGCAGTTGGGCCGTGGCAAAACTGCCGCAAACCATTCAAAACTTAGAGCTGCGTGATAATCAAAAACTGGTGGTAGTTGGTCGCAAAAGCTTTGGCCGCATTTCGCTACGCCATTATCTGCGCATGTCGGATGCTCAGCGCAAAGCCGTGCGTAATCCGATTAATCAGCAATTCTTAAATGACAATCGAAGCTTGAGCCAGCGTTTGCCTGCTGCCATGTTTGTCGATCAATACGTGTTGATTTGTGGCGCAGGGCAAAATACTTGTCCGGTGTTTACACCCGATGCTGAATTGATTTCCTTTGATGGCGGCCACCTGACCAAAGCCGGTGCGCAGTTTGTAGGCGATCGGATTTTTAACAGCCCGGCACTCTCAGGCTTATAATCCGCTCTGCACAATACACTTGAAAAGATGAATATATTCATCAATAATAGGTTTTTAATCTATTTTGATGGATATATTCATCTTTATGCTATCCGATATTAGCCAAACCATACGCACCGCCCGCAAAGCACAGGGCTTAAGTCAGCAGCAACTGGCGGATATCGTGCACCTTGATCGCACGACCATTGGCGCACTGGAGCGCGATGATTACTCGGATATTGGCATTCGTAAAGTTGAGCGAGTGCTAACCGCATTGGGTAAAACCTTGCACGCTAAAAATGTCGGCATGCCAACGCTTGAAGAGCTGGTTGCACACAATGAACGAGGTTGATGTTTACACGGTAGGCGAGTCAACGCAGCTTAGTGGCTGGCTAAGCGCTCGAAATGGCAATTACTCATTTAGCTATCACGACAAAGCAACAGAAGCACTTTCTCTCACCATGCCGACCCGGCGCGAAAGCTATCCGCAGGCTCATTTGCATCCTATTTTTCAAATGAATTTGCCTGAAGGTGCCTTGCGCGAAGCCATTGAGCGAATGACTGCAAAGCAATACGGCAGTGACGACCTCACGCTACTAACCATACTCGGGCGAAATCAGATCGGTCGGGCAGCTTATGCGCCTCCCGGACAAGCACTGGCTCCAAGCGGCGATCATGAGCTTAGTTTGCAGCAAATACTGGGCAATCAAAATGCTCAGTTGTTTGGTAGTTTATTGCAGCGCTATGCCAAATCGTCGGGGGTGGCTGGCGTTCAGCCTAAAGTACTGATTGAAGTCAAAGGCCATCTCACTCTGCCAGTTGAACATTACATTATTAAAAGTTGGGGCGATGATTATCCTCACTTAGCCTGTAACGAATTTGTGTGTATGAGCATCGCTCGGGATGCTGGCTTAGAAGTGCCCCTGTTTTACCTCAGCGATAATGCAAAATTGCTGCTGAGTCGTCGCTTCGATATTAGCGAACAGCATGAGCCTCTTGGCTTTGAAGACTTTTGCGTACTGCAAGCCAAAGGCACCCGCCAAAAATACGACAGTACGCTGGAAGCCTGTACCCACACGATCAGGCAATATGTATCCCCATCGCTGGTGACAACCGCGCTTTATGATTTTTACAAACTAACGCTGTTAAATATCCGTTTGCGTAATGGCGATGCACACTTGAAAAACTCCGGTGTTACCTACAAAAACCTACAAGGGCTGGCTCTGGGAGAAGTCCCCGCCATGGAGCGCCGTCTGGCACCCATTTTCGATGTGGTCAGTACCGTGCCGTACCTGCCAAATGACACCATGGCATTGAGCTTAACTGGTACAAAGCGCTGGCCAAAAGCCAAGGTATTACACCGTTTCGGGCTTAATCATTGCCAGCTGAGTAAGCAACAACTCGAACAAGCGGCTGAAGAGGTCGATTTCGCAATTAACCAAAACCTACCACTCCTCGAATCCCTCAGCCAACAACATGCAGGCTTTGCAGCAATAGCCGAGCGCATGCACGCACTATTCATCCAAAAACCCGCTTGACCTTCCAGTCACTGGAGGGTGTATAAAGACCACCTGAATACAATAATCGGTATGAGGTTGTTATGAACGCACCCGTTTCCAATTCGTCCAATAGTCATCTGTCACTCTCCGTGACCGGCATGAGCTGTGCCTCTTGCGCTAACTCCGTTGAAACCTTGCTTAATAAAGTCGGCGGCGTAGAGCAGGCCACGGTGAATCTCGCGCTTGAAAAAGCCGACATCAGTTTCGATGCCAACGCCACCAATGCCGCCCGTTTAAGTGAGGCCATTAAAGCCGGTGGCTATGGCGTGCGCGAGCAGCAATATCTGGTGCATATCACTGGCATGACCTGCAGTGGTTGCAGCAGCGGCGTTGAGAAAAAGCTCCGCGCGTTACCGGGTGTAATTCGTGCCGATGTGAATCTGGCATTGGAGCAAGCCACCATTAGCGTGATTCCCGAGCAGTGCGATCTTGAAACCATCATCAAAACCATTACCGCAGCAGGCTATGGCGCAGTGGCCGATGCTGATATTAAAAAAGTCGATCTCGATGAGGAAGCGCGCGTTACGGCTCGTCGCGATTTAACCGAGCTGGCGATTGCCTCCGTGCTCACGCTGCCGCTGTTATTACAAATGATTGCGATGTGGATTTGGCCTGGCGTACACATGTCGGTTTGGCTGGAGTTAGCGCTAGTGACTCCAGTGCAATTCTGGATAGGGCGTCGCTTCTACAAAGGCGCATGGCGAGCGATTAAAGCGCGCAGCGGCAATATGGATATTCTGGTGGCGCTGGGTACTTCTGCCGCCTACTTCTTTAGTCTATGGCAAGTAATCGCACGTGGAAGTGGGGCGGCTGGCCATGTCTACTTTGAAGCGGCTGCCGTGGTGATCACCCTGATATTAGCCGGTAAAGTGCTGGAGTCGCGCGCTAAGCGTTCGGCCTCTTCGGCACTGCGCAGCTTAATGGATTTGCGCCCTGAAACCGCACGAGTGATTCGCAATGCCGAAGAGGTTGAAGTGGCCATTAGTGAAGTCGCCATTGGCGATATGGTCGCCGTGCGCCCCGGTGAACGTGTGCCGGTCGATGGCGAGATTATGCGCGGTGAAAGTGAGCTGGATGAAAGCCTGCTAACCGGTGAGCCAATGCCGGTATTGCGTAGCAAAGGGGATGTTGTCGTTGCCGGAGCCATGAACGGCGCAGGTGCTTTACGCATTCGCACCGACCGCATTGGTAATGACACCACGCTAGCGCGCATCGGGAATCTAGTTGAACAAGCGCAAGCAGGCAAAGCGCCGATTCAGCGCTTAGTTGATCGTATAAGCGGCATCTTCGTGCCCGTGGTCTTGGTACTAGCCTTGCTGACCTTAATCGGTTGGCTGCTGAGCGGCGCAGGTTTTGAACAAGCGCTAACCACCGCCGTGAGTGTACTGGTCATTGCTTGCCCTTGCGCCTTAGGCTTGGCAACGCCGACTGCGCTAGTCGCCGGAACCGGAACGGCTGCCAAGTCCGGCATTTTGATTAAAGATATCGACACACTGGAACGCGCCAGCCATATCGATACGGTGGTCTTTGATAAAACCGGTACATTGACCCTCGGCAAGCCAGAAGTCACCGCAGTGACCGCCTTGAGCGGCACGCAGGATGAAGTACTCATGCTAGCCGCATCGGTACAGCAAGACTCCGAGCATCCGCTAGGGCGCGCGATCGTGAATGCGGCCCGCGCTCAATCACTGGCTCTTAAAAATGTAGATCAGTTTAAAGCCGTGATCGGGCAGGGCGTGTCCGCTACATTGGATGGTCGCGTGATTCGCATTGGTAAACTGGAATTTGCCGCAAGCGAAACCGATGCTTTGGTCGCATCAAAGCTTGCCGAGTTAAGTGCCGGTGGGCAAACCGTGGTCTGTGTGTCCGTTGACGATCAAGCCATTGGTTTAATTGCACTGGCCGATGAGCCACGCCCCGATGCCAAAGCGGCAATTGAAGCGCTCCATGAGCGTGGTATTCACACGGCCTTATTGACCGGTGATAACGTCGCCTCAGCCACTCGCATCGCTGAAATATTGGGTATTGAAACCGTCCGCGCCAACCTTAAGCCCGAAGATAAAGCCACTGAAATTCAGGTGCTAACGGCTCAAGGTAGACACGTGGCGATGATCGGCGATGGCATTAACGATGCGCCCGCGCTAGCGGCGGCAGCGCTGGGTATTGCCATGGGCAGCGGTGCCGATGTCGCGATGGAAAGTGCCGGCGTAACCTTGATGCGCTCCAAGCCAATTCTGGTCGCCGATGCGCTGGATATTGCCAAAGCCACTGCTAGCAAAATTCGTCAAAACCTGTATTGGGCCTTTGGCTACAATGCGGTGTGCATTCCGATTGCGATGATGGGTTTTTTAAGCCCCGCACTGGCCGGTGCGGCAATGGCATTCTCATCGGTGAGTGTGGTAACCAACTCGCTCATGCTAAAGCGTTGGAAAGCCACTGAGCGACGTGAGAGCAAGTAATATGAATATTAGCGAAGCCGAAAAGCGCAGCGGATTACCCACTAAAACCATCCGCTATTACGAAGAAATCGGGCTAATCCAACCGGCCCGCACTGCCAACGGCTATCGCGACTTTGGTGATAAGGACTTGCACGTGCTGTCATTTCTGGCACGTGCTCGTTCGCTGGGGTTTCCGATTGATGATTGCAGGGCCTTGCTGGGGCTTTACGAAGACCGGCAACGCACCAGTGCCGAGGTCAAGCAAATTGCCCAAACGCACCTTGATACCATTGAGATCAAGCTCGCTGAGCTGCTCGCTATGCAAGCGACACTAACTGAATTGGTGAACCGCTGCCATGGAAATGACCGACCGGAGTGCCCGATATTGGAAGGCTTGGCGGGCGAAGATCAATAGAGACCTTACTGATTAGCGTGATGGGCTAGTAGGCTTGGTTAAGCCTGCTCCACTTCAAACCCCACAATATTCCGGTTAGCCTTACTAAACTCCACGCCAATCAAATACATTGGCTGGTTCAGGGCACGGTATTTATCCGCATACTGCTTGTCTTTAATCTGCTGCAAGGCCTTGCCTTTCGGAGCCAGCTCTACCACCTTAAACTCAAACAAATACACTTGGCTGTTAAACTTCAGCGTCATATCCAAGCGGCCATGATTGGTGCAGTCCTCAACGGTGACATCCAGGCCCAACGCCGCAAAATGCGAGTAAAACACACTTGCGTAATACCCTTCAAAGCTCTGAATATTATTACTGGTATACCAGTGATGCGGGATGCTGGCAAAGAACGCATGAAATAGGGTTTTAAGCCCTTCAAAGTCATTTTTTATCAGCAGCTCATACAAGCGTATACGTTGACTTACCTGAGCCTCAGGCGCATGAATCAGGTGTTGCAGCAGGCTATTATTCAGGCTTTGGTACACCTCACGATTGGGGTAACCCAATTGATAAAACAAATTCCCACCTAAGTTGGTGGTTTCTTTGATCGTAAGATAACCGGTTTGAAACATCACCGCTTCAAGTGGCATCTCATCAATATCAAACGTCGATAATAGCTCGGCGTCGGTATTGCGATGCGCCAGATTTGGGGTGGCTACCTGTCGCTTGCTAATTAAATCAATCAAAAATGTGGGCGTGCCGGTTTCAAACCAGTAGTTTTTAAACACACGTGTTTTGAATAACTGGAGAATATCAAATGGGTTATAAACGCCTTCACCTAACCAATTATAACCGTTGTACCACTCACGAATCTCATCCCGGTCTAATCCCGCCAGCTCAGCTTCAAAAACAGTATCAATATCGTTGTCGGTATAGCCGCAGATACTCGAATACTGGCGGTCCAACGTAATATCAAACAAGTTATTTAAACCTGAAAACAGGCTCACTTTGGAAAACTTACTGACGCCGGTTAAGAAGGTGAATTTAACGTGTGCATCGTAGTCTTTGATCGTGCCATAAAAGCCGCGCAGAAAATCACGATTCTTTCGAGCAAGCAGAGGGTCTTGGATGGCATCTAAAATAGGTTTGTCATATTCGTCCACCAAAATCACAACGGGTAAACCGGTTTGCTTATGTAAGTGGCGAATTAAATACTGGAAGCGTTCAGGGCAGGTGTCGTAACCAGACTCCGAGCCTGCCTGAGTTTCAAGTTGGTCAAGCTGTGCCATCAAGTTGCTTTGCAAGTAGCTGGAATCAGAGAAGTTCCCACTACCGAAACTAAAGCGCAGCACCGGATACTTCACCGACCAATCCCACTGATCATGCACAGCCAAGCCCTGAAACAATGGCTCATTGCCTTCAAATAGCTCTTTTAGCGTATCTAAAAACAAACTTTTACCAAAACGGCGTGGGCGAGAAAGGAAGTAGTGCGAGCCGCCGTCAATCAACTCCAATGCTAGTGCTGTCTTATCGACATAATAATAGTCACCGCTACGGATCTTAGCGAATGATTGAATACCAATGGGTAATTTACGTCGGTTCATAGTGTGTCTGGTCATGAGTCATCAGAGCCCCAAGTTTAGCATGAAATACTATGACGCCAGCCTTAGTTGTTAGTCGTCCCAGTAGGGCGCTTTTTCCGGAATAATCCAGCGAATGCCACCGCGCGGATCGGCAATATCACCCGTAAAGCGCGGGATGAGATGAATGTGTAAATGCATCACCGACTGGCCCGCGACTTCCCCGATATTCACCCCGACATTGTAGCCATCCGGCGTAAACTCAGCCTCCAGCACCTGCTTGGTTTGTGCCAGTACCTCGTGCAGTGAGGAAAACTCCTCCTGAGTCAGTTCAAACATATCCAGCATATGCCGCTTGGGAATGATCAGCGAATGCCCCGGTGAGATTGGGTACAGATCGCGTAGCACGAAAAAGTGCTCGAATTCGGCTGCGTAGGCAGCGGGTGGAATGGTGCAGAAGGGGCAGTTGGTTTCGCTCATGGTTCTCACTTGGTGTATTTGCTTTGGAATACTTCCCGAATATGCCAGTCGGTGAAGTCTGGGTTGGGTAAATAATCTTTGTTTCGCGGTGTGCGCAATGGCTTACCTTCGAAGTCTAACACCCATTCCTGAAAGCCTGCATGTCCGTTGGCTTTTTCTGAGACCAAAATATTAAGGTCGCGATTAATCGCCATGACACCACGATCCAGCAGTTTGTGATGCAATGAGCAGAGCGCCAAGCCATTGGTTTCAACGTCTGGTCCACCAGCCTGAAACCATTTAATGTGCGCTGCTTCCAGTGCAATCGGTGTGTGCTCCATGCGAACGCTGAAATCACAAATGGCGCAGCGGTATTCGTAAGCTTCCATGATGCGCTTGCGAAATGCCGGATCGCGCTTGGCTTTGCGTGCGCCACTGACAGATAAATCAGCCTCAAAATCCAAACCCGCCTCATCCAAAATATCCTGCCGGATTGAGGGTGGGAAGTGGTTATCTAAAATGATATCGCTGATGCGCTCGACCAGTTCTGGCTGTGCTCTAAGCAACTCGTAAACCTCAGTAGTGAAGCCACCTTCGACATTATTATCGCGTAGGAATTTACGGCTGATGCTGCCTGAGTCAGTGAGCACACCTTCAGGCTTGGGAATTTCCCAGAAGCCGTCAGACTTTAAATGCCAGAAGGGAAGGTGTGGTGTTTTTCTGGCGCTGACAGGGCCGAAATCAGAGAGCATCCTGACTAGCTTTTCTTCGATATCAGCGAAGGACACCAAGCGCGGTTTACCGGCTTGTACCCGCGCTAGGTTTAGTAGGATCAGCAATGGCTTGTGAGGTGAACGTTTGTCGCCATTGGTGCAGACGTTGATTTTTGAGATTTGAGTTAAAAATGTATCTTTTAGGTTTGCCATAGTTTTTGTATTTATTATGAAATGAGGTATTAGGCTGGGCCTTTGAAAACTTGCTTCCTTTGCCAGTAGGTATATTCAGGGTTAGGCATAAAATCTGAATGAACAGGTGGTAATAGTGCTTTTTCATGCAGAGACTGTACGGCTTTAATCGAATCATTTTGGCCTTTGACCAGATCTGAAACAATGAGCTTATGATTATCGGTAATACCAATGATTCCTGAATCAAGTAGCTTGTGATGAATCGAACACAAAGCCAAGCCGTTATCTTCTGTATTTGGCCCCTTAGCTTCAAACCATTTTATGTGAGCCGCTTCAAGAGCTATATGTTTGTCATGCATTTGAAGATTAAAGCCGCAGATAGCACATTTATAATCATATGCCGACAATATACGCTCACGAAACTTTCGGTCTCTGCGGGCAAGCTTTTGGATGTAATAGTAGCTTTGAGGCTCGGTATCCAACGAAATATCATCCCTGATATTTTCCCATTGCGAAGGATTGAAGTGTGTAGCAAGTAATTTGCTAGCTACTTTCTCTACCATGTCGGGATCATTTTTGAGAATGTTATATACAGCTTCGGTGAAGCCACCTCTCACTTTGTTCTCTTTGAGATACGCTTGGCTGTAACCATTGGATGGGTGAGGTAGCGATAGCTCTGGTGTTTCCCATATGCCATCATTAGCAAGCCTCCAGAACGGATCTGTTGGATTGTTTCTTGCGCTCCATGGACCATAGAGACTAAGAAGTTGTACTAAAGCAGGTGCAGTATCTTCAAAGAGCACCAATCTTGGTTGATCGGTACCGACCCTTGCTAAAGCTAGTAATAGCAACAACGGTTTGTGAGGTGAACGACTCTCACCATTTATATATATTCTCAGGCTGTCTATTTTGTCTAACAAAAGCTCAGGAGTCATTTATACGCCATATATTTTGGATGATTTGCAAGCAATAGTGAGCTTATGCTCTCCTGTTTTCCATGTCGAGTAATAGTTAACTCTATGAATACTCAGCTGGGCTAATTAGCTTGTCAGGACCTTTTCATTGATAGCTTGCATTGAGTTCTCGTGATAAAGCTTGCTGCTATTACAGTTCGCACATTCCTCAAAGAACCGAAGACCTTGCTTTCTGATGCGAGGTTTACACTCATCAGTGATGCACTTCAGTTTGATGGCGGTATTTCCATCGCAATCGCCACACTTAAAATAGTAGCCATATCTTCCGTAAACAATCTCGGTATTGTCGCTACTGCATTTTGAGCAGACATGATGACTCGGAGGAGCAACAATTGCTGGTGCTGGTGCTGGTGCTGGTGCTTTGGCGACTTTTTCCGTTAATGGCATTGGTTTTTCGGTGATTCCAAACTTTGCAGCGTAGTCAATAGTAATGGGCTTGTGTGAATACTTAAGCTGGCGGCCAATCTTCTCCAGCGTTTCCCTTGATATTATCTTGCCTAAGCTTCCGAAAAGATCGACCACGCCCATGTTATCTGCATCAGCTCGCATCGTTTTGTAAAAGGCATCACACTTGATCACAGAGCTGCTATCAAAGCCTTCTGCACGATCTATCCGAGCATTTTTTGAGACCAAGACATAAGAAATCATTTTAGGTTTGAGAGTTATGCCTACACGCTTAGGGATTGCTATTTTCTTGATGACCTCCCTGAGCACATCAATGTGTCGCTCATTTTGCTCAATTGGCGAGGGTATTCCTTCATAGCATTTCTTGTAGCTATTCCAACTTACAAACTCCCCAAGTTCGTTTATTTTAACGCCTGAATTGAAGTGCTTGGTTTCCAAAACATACACCTCCAAAATTCGATTAATAAGCAGGTGGTCAATCTGCGCGACACGACCATTTATTTCAAATCTCAAGTCATGAAGTAAGATGCTGTTCTTGCTATCTTTAAAGTGAAAATCAAGCTCATAAGCGGCTTCTTTCTCGCCTTTAATACCAGCACGCATTATTGCTAATTCTTTGATTATGGCTTTGCGCTGAGTGGCGCTCAGGTTTGAGCTATCAAGAAACTGCTGTAGCGTTTCGATAGCAGGGGACTTGTCATCGGCAGCTTTGAGTAGCATGTTGATTCCTTGGTTTTATATTTTATAGGGAATCCCTAAATCTACGCTCAAATACTAATCAGCTGATAGTGAATTCCTATGAGCGGCACATGAATTTGATCGTTTTTATGTGTTTGTAATTAATACGGTTTTACTTAAAGTAAAGAGACAACCTTGTCACTATCTCAAGGTAATACCCCTGTAGCGTTAGGCTGAGATTGTAAATATCTTTACTTTGTGAAATATTCTGTAAAGTTTATAAACAAATAGTTGTCAGAATCCAACTTAGCTTTCCAAATTAATGTATTCCTTGAGTTTTCCTAAGCCGGTCTCTGTAATATACTTTCCTGCCGCGAGTTGCGTAATGAGGCTATAGGCAAATCCACAATGATTTACGATCCCTCCTCGAATAATTTACCCGAAAATTACCAAGACGATCCGGAGTTTCTGGAGTCGTTTGGCCGCTACGCCACGCAAAAACACATGCTAAAAATGGAACTGGTGCCATACCAAGCTGAGCTGATCAAATTGCAACGGCATTTAGAGCGTTACGGTCGTAAGCTGATTATTTTGTTTGATGGCCGCGATGCCTCAGGCAAGGGCGGCACTATTCGCTGCATTACGCGCTATATGAATGAAAAACACTATCGCACCGTGGCTTTGGGGAAGCCGAGTGAGGAGCAGAAAACTGAGCTGCACATGAAGCGCTATATTGAGCAGTTTCCGAGTGCGGGTGAGGTGGTGTTGTTTGATCGCAGCTGGTACAACCGCGCGATGGTGGAGCCGGTGTTTGGCTTTTGTACGCAGCAGCAGTACACCAAGTTTATTGCGAATGTGAACACCTATGAGCACAACTTTCTGGAAGACGACAAAACGACGCTGATTAAGCTGTATTTTTCGGTGTCTAAAAAAGAACAGAATTCGCGCTTTGAGCGCCGTAAAAACGACCCGCTGCGCCAATGGAAGTTAAGCGAGATTGATTTGCAGGCGCAGGAGTATTGGGATGAGTTTACGGAAAAGAAGTATCACATGTTGCTCAAGACCAGTACCGATTATGCGCCGTGGTCGGTGATCCGTTCGGATAATAAACACAAGGCGCGGCTGGAAACCATTAAAACCATTTTGAACTCGATTCCGTATCATGGTCGCTCGCGAGAGTTGGATTTTACGGTGGATGATCGGGTGGTGATCACGGCTAAGCGCGAGCTGGCGTCGATGCGTTATCAGCGCAATAAATACGGTAAGTTCCGACGCTAGTCTCGCGGGGTGCAGACCACTGCTTTGAGGGCGAGGTGGCGGCGCTGTTGAACCATGTGACAAACTGGCTGACCAAACAAGAAGCAAACTAGTAATAAAAATTTAAAAAAAGGGAGACATCATGAGGTTATTCACGAGCCTGCTTGTATTGAGTTTGATGGGGAGCATTGCGCACGCCGAATCGCACACGGCAACGACCGATGCCGCAGCGGAGAAGCCTGCCAGCGAGGCCGCTGCAGTCACAGAGATTGAAACCACGACCATTGCCATTCGTGGCAAGCCTGCGTATCCGCCGGAGTTTACGCAGTTTAAATATGCCAATGTGGATGCGCCGAAAGGTGGCTTGTTTACTGATTGGGTGATGGGGACGTTTGATAATTTTAATCCGTATGCTCAGCGTGGTGATGCGGCAAGCGGGTCGGGTACCCCCGGCGCTCGTAGCAGCCAGATCGGGCCAATTGGTGTTCATGAACGCCTGATGCAGTCATCCAGTGATGATTTGTTGAGTGTCTACTATCCCTTTATCGCTGAAAAAATTACTTACAACAGCGACTTCTCAGCGATTACTTTTCACCTTGATAAGCGCGCGCGCTTTCACGATGGCGAACGCATTAAACCCTCTGATGTGAAATTCTCCTTTGAAAAGCTAACCAGCGAAGGCCTGCCGGGCCTGAAGCAGTACTACAGCTTTGTCGAGAAGATTGAGGTATTGGACGATACCCGCGTTAAGTTTTCCCTAAATGTAAAAGACAAGGCTCGCATGATGGCCTTATGTGGCTTTACCGTATTTGCGGAGCATTTCTGGAAAGATCACCGTTTGGATGAGCCATTGAAAGAGCCACCGGTTGGCAGTGGTGCGTATAAGGTGTCGGATTATAAATTCGGTAAGTATGTGAAGTATGAGCGGGTGAAGGATTACTGGGCGGATGATCTGCCGGTGATGCGTGGCATCTTTAACGATGCGGAAGTGCAATACGACTATTACCTCGATGGCACCGTGGCGTTTGAGGCATTCAAAGCCGGTCATATCGATATTTGGGAAGAGAATACCTCGAAGCGCTGGGCAACCGGTTATGACTTTCCGGCGGTTAAGGATGGTCGGGTTAAGCAGTTGAATGTGGTGCATAAGAACCCATTACGCGCTCAGGGCTTTGTGTTTAATGTGAAGCAGCCAATTTTTAGTGATCTTCGGGTGCGCAAGGCGCTGACTTATCTGATGGACTTTGAGTGGATGAATAAGAATCTGTTCTATGGTCAGTATATTCGCGTTGATAGCTACTTTATGAATACGGCGTATAAAGCGACTGGCTTGCCTTCTGAGGCGGAGCTAAAAATTCTGGAGCCGATTAAAGATAAGATTCCGGCCAGTGTGTTTACGGAGGAGTTTAAGCTGCCGACCACTAAGGGCGATGGCAATATTCGCAGTAATTTACGCCAAGCTTTGCGCTTGTTTAAACAGGCTGGCTGGACGGTGAAAAACCAGAAGCTAGTGGATAAAGACGGTAAGCAGTTTGAGTTTGAATTGCTGCTGGGAAGCTCGTCAATGGAGCGGGTGGCCTTGCCGTTTCGCAATAACTTAGAGCGCGCCGGTATTAAGATGAATATCCGCACGGTGGATAGTAGTCAGTATATGAACCGCAGCACGGGCCATGACTATGACATGGTAGTGAGTGGTTACGGGCCGTTTGCCTATCCTAGCTCCGGGACTAATCAGCAGTTCCATTCTGATAGTGTCGACTCCAGTTATAACCCGGCTAATCTTACCGATGATGCCGTGGATCATCTGATGGAGGAGATGCTGAAAGTGCAGGATGATGATGAGAAGTTGATTCCGCTAGGGCGCGCGATTGATCGGGTGCTGATGCACAGCTACCTGATGATTCCGCAATGGAATAGCAGCAGTTACCGCATTGCGCATTGGGATAAGTTCGGCAAGCCTGAGCTGCGTCCTGATTATGGCTTAGGGCATGAGGCTTGGTGGATTGACGCCGACAAAGCCGCGAAACTCAACGCTAACTAATTAGTCAGGAGCGCGTGTGACGGCTTATATTGTCCGACGGTTATTGCTGATGATCCCTACCTTGTGGGCGATCATCACGCTTAACTTTTTTATTGTGCAGATTGCGCCCGGTGGGCCGGTTGAGCAGCAGATGGCGATTATGGCGGGGCTTGATAACTCCGGCCTTGATCGGGTGAGTGGTGCGAACCAAAGCGACTTGCCAACTTCGGGTGGTCAGGGCGATGGCGCGACGGCTTACCTTGGCGCGCGCGGGCTTGATCCGGCCGTCATTGCAGAAATCGAGCGACGCTTTGGCTTTGATAAGCCACTGATGGAGCGTTATTGGATGATGCTTAAGTCCTACCTTACCTTTGATTTTGGCGACAGCTTTTTTAAAGGTGCGTCGGTGATGGAGTTGGTGAAGGAGCGAATGCCGGTCTCCATTTCGCTGGGGCTGTGGAGTACGCTGATTATTTACCTGATCAGTATTCCGCTGGGGATTTATAAAGCCCGTCATCACGGTGCGCGCTTCGATACGGGCACCACGACTTTACTGATTGCGCTGAGTGCGATTCCGGGCTTTTTGTTTGCGGTGTTGCTGGTGATTGTGTTTGCCGGGGGTAATTATCTGGATTGGTTCCCGCTGCGCGGGCTGGTCTCGGATAACTGGGATGATTTGAGTTGGTTCCATAAGGCGACGGATTACCTGTGGCATATGGTATTACCAACCATTGCTTTGACCATTGGCGGCTTTTTGGGCCTTACCTTGCTCACTAAAAACTCCTTTTTGGATGAGATCAGCAAGCAATATGTAATGACTGCGCGGGCTAAAGGTAATACTGAGCGGCAGGTCATGTATCGCCATGTGTTTCGCAATGCGATGTTGATTATTATTGCAGGATTTCCGGCGGCGTTTATCGGCATTCTATTTGCAGGCTCGCTATTGATTGAGGTGATTTTCTCGCTGGAGGGGATTGGCTTGCTGGGCTATGAGGCACTGATTCAACGCGATTATCCGGTGGTGTTTGCGACGCTGTATGTGTTTACCTTTATCGGGTTGATCTCGAATTTGATTGGTGATTTGATGTATACCGTGGTTGATCCGCGCATTGACTTTGAGGCCCGCTGATGAGTTTATCGACGATTAATCAGCGCCGCTTTGAGCGCTTTAAATCCAACCGGAAAGCGGTTTGGTCATTCTGGATTTTCTCCATTTTATTTGTACTGAGCTTGTTTGCCGAGTTTGTAGCAAATGATAAGCCGCTGCTGGTTTCTTATGATAACGAGTGGTATTACCCGGTGTTTAAGTCCTACCCTGAAACAGCGTTTGGCGGCGAGTTTGGAACTGAGGCGGAGTATACCGACCCCTTTGTGCAGGAGTTGATTAACGAGAAAGGCTGGATTTTGTTTCCGCTGGTGGGTTACGACCATCAGACACAGATCAATAATTTGTCTAGCCCCGCACCATCGCCACCGGATGCGCAAAACTGGTTTGGTACCGATGAGCAAGGGCGGGATTTGTTTGCCCGCATTTTGTATGGCTTTCGGCTATCGGTGTTGTTTGGTTTTAGTTTGACTATTGCCTCGGCGTTTATTGGGGTGGCAGCGGGGGCGGTACAGGGCTATTACGGCGGCTGGCTGGACTTGATGTTTCAGCGCTTTATGGAAGTGTGGGGCAGTATGCCGCAGCTGTTTATCCTGATTATTTTATCGAGCATTGTGCAGCCGAGTTTTTGGATGTTGCTGGTGTTTATGCTGCTATTTAGTTGGATGGGCTTTGTGGGCGTGGTGCGCGCCGAGTTCTTCCGTTGCCGTAATTTTGATTATGTGAAAGCGGCCAAAGTGATGGGCATGAGTGACCGGCGCATTATGTTTAAGCATATTCTCCCCAATGCCATGGTGGCGACCATGACCTTTATGCCGCTGGTGTTAAGTGGCTCGATTACCGCATTGACCGGACTGGACTTTTTGGGCTTTGGCTTACCACCAGGCTCGGCGAGCTTGGGTGAGATATTGGCGCAGGGTAAAAATAATCTGCAAGCGCCGTGGCTGGGTTTATCGGCCTTTGCGGCGGTGGGGATTATGACGATATTGCTGGTATTTATCGGCGAAGGCGTTCGGGATGCGTTTGACCCAAGGCAGGTGTATTGATGACTGCGGATATTAAACAGGCGTTTGGTGCGCCATTGGTTGAGATTGATCGCCTCACGGTGCAGTTTAAAGTGGGCGAGGCGGTGAACACCGTGGTATCGGATGTGAGTATGACGATACGCCGTGGTGAAACGCTGGCTTTAGTTGGAGAAAGTGGCTCGGGTAAAACTGTAACCGCGATGTCGATTTTAAAGCTATTGCCATCCCCGCCTGCGCTCTGGCCATCGGGTGAAATCCGTTTTGATGGTCAGAATATGCTGACGATTTCAGACAGTGTGCTGCGCGAAATGCGCGGTAATCGCATCGGCGTGATTTTTCAGGAGCCGATGATGTCGCTTAACCCGCTGCACACGGTGGGTAAGCAGATTGCTGAGGTGTTGCAGATTCATAAGGGCTTGTCGCGCAAGCTGGCTGAGCCGTTGATTTTAAAGTGGCTGGATCGGGTGGGGATTCCTGATCCTCAGGCAAAGATTAATGCTTATCCGCATCAACTCTCGGGCGGCCAGCAGCAGCGGGTGATGATTGCGATGGCGCTGGCGAATGAGCCGGAATTGCTAATTGCGGATGAGCCGACTACCGCGCTGGACGTAACCATTCAGGCGCAGATTCTTGATTTGATTGATGAGCTGAAGCAAGAGCTTGGCATGTCGGTGCTGTTTATTACGCATGACTTGGCCATCGTAAAGCGCTTTTCAGATCGCGTGGTAGTGATGAAAAAAGGGGAGGTGATGGAGCAAGGGGATACCGCTACTGTGTTTGCCTCGCCGCAGCACCCGTATACGCAGGAGCTGCTGCAAACCTTACATGTGCGCCGCACAGATGTGATTGCCGCCGACGCGCCCACGCTGATGCAGGTGGATAATTTTAAGGTGTGGTTTCCGATTCAGAAGGGCTTATTTCGCAAAACGGTAGGCCATGTAAAAGCGGTGGATGACATTAGCTTTACGCTGAAACAAGGCGAGTCGCTGGGCATTGTGGGCGAGAGTGGTTCGGGTAAAACCACGCTGGCGCATGGCTTGTTGAAATTGGTGAAAAGTGAAGGCGAGTTTAGCTTTGATGGCCACGCGATGGCAGGTATGGATAGTAATACGCTGAGGCCATTTCGACGCTCGATGCAGCTGATATTCCAAGACCCGTATGGCAGTTTAAGCCCGCGGATGTCGATTGAGGAAATTATTGGCGAAGGCTTGGAAATTCATAATATTGGCACGCCGGACGAGCGCAAGGCTAAAGTGATCGAAACCATGAAGTTGGTGGAGTTAGCCCCTGCGTGGAAAGACCGTTATCCCAATGAGTTTTCCGGTGGACAGCGTCAGCGAATTGCCATTGCGCGAGCGTTGATTATGGAGCCTAAGTTGGTGATTTTGGATGAGCCAACTTCGGCGCTCGACCGTACTATTCAGTTGCAGATTGTCGAGTTGTTGTTAAAGCTGCAACGTGAAAAGGGGCTGACGTATATCTTTATCACGCATGACCTGATGATTGTGCAAGCCATGTGCCATAACACTTTGGTGATGCGCAAGGGGCAGGTGGTTGAGCAGGGTAGTACGCGGGAGATTTTTGATAATCCACAGCAGGCGTATACGCAAGAGCTGCTAAGTGCGGCGCAAATTGCTTAGCGCCGAAAACTTGCAGCGCTGGCAGCGGCATCGCTTAGTCACGGTGCTGCTAATTGTGTTGTTTAGTGCGCTGGTGCTGTGGCAAACCGCGTATTGGACCACTCGCATCGCCAGCGATGAAATTCGCAATCGTAGCCAAAATACCTTGCAGCTGGTGGTGGCTAATTTAGAAGCGGAGTTGCGCCGGTTTCAAGCTTTGCCGGAGTTGGTCTCTGCTGAGCCTGATTTGATTGCGGTGCTGGAAGGCTCGCAGGATAACCACCTGCTTAACCTTGAGCTGGAGCGCATTAATTCCGTTTTAGATTCCAGCGACATCTACTTGATGAATCCCGATGGGCTAACCATTGCGGCCAGCAATTGGCGCTCGCCACTGACGTTTATTAATCGTAATTTCAAATTCAGACCGTATTTTCAAGATGCCATGGCTGATCAACGCGGTAGTTTTTTTGGCTTGGGGACGACCTCCAAAGAGCGCGGCTATTTCTTTTCTTATCCGGTGAAAGTTAAAGGCAAGATTCTGGGTGTGATCGTGGTGAAAATCACCGTCGATATGCTGGAGAAAGAGTGGCAGCGCGCGGATGGTCAAGTGTTGGTGGTGGATGATAATGGCGTGGTGTTTTTATCAACCGATGAGCGCTGGCGGATGCATTTGCTATTCCCGTTTTCTGACGCTGAGCGCAAGGCCTTGCGGGAGACTGCGCAGTACCAGCAGAAAGATGACCCGCCATTGGCGTTAGTGCCAGCGATTGAGTGGCAGTTTAATGATGCCAATCAACTGCAGCGCATTCGTATTAACGAGACAGTGAATCGTAAGACCCGCGCCATTGATTATTTGGTTGAGCAGCGCGTTATGGCCAATCAAGGTTGGCGCGTGATGTTTCTGGCTCGGGGTAATGAAGTCTCGCGGCAAGTACGTGAGGCGCTAATGGTGGCCGCGTTAATGCTGGCCAGTGTGTTGCTTACCGCAGCTAATTTATTGCAACGTCGCCGGCGCTTAACCGAAATGATGGCCATGAAAGATGCCACCAGCCGTGAGCTGGAGCGACGAGTTGAAGAGCGGACTATTGAACTGCGCGAACGCACGGTTACCTTAAATGAAGTGAATGAGCAGTTGCGTGAGCAGATTAAAGAACGCGAGCAGGCCGAGGCAGATTTGCGCGAAGCTCAAGCGGGGTTAGTCCAAGCCACTAAGTTGGCTGCGCTCGGGCAAATGTCCGCTGGTGTGAGTCATGAGCTTAATCAGCCACTCGCCGCGATTCGCTCTTATTCGGATAATGCCAAAGCCTTTATCGAACGCGGCAATATTCAAACGGCTAGCGATAATTTACAACTGATCACCGAGTTGGCTGATCGCATGGATCGCATTATTAAAAACCTGCGCACCTATGCGCGGGATGAGTCGATTTCGATGCGGCCGGTGGTGGTTGAGCTGCCCTTAAAAGAGTCGCTGACTTTATTGCAAAACCGTATTTTAAATGAAGCCATTGGGATCGATTTGCAGTTACCCGATGAGTCACCTTCGGTTATGGCCGGTGATGTGCGCTTGCAGCAGGTGTTTGTGAATATCATCTCCAATGCCTTTGACTCGATGCGCAATAGCCCGCAAAAAGACTTGAGCATTCGTGTGAGTGAGCAGGGGGAGCAGGTGTTAGTGAGTTTTGCCGATAGTGGCCCTGGCGTGCCGGAAGCCTTACGGGCGCATGTGTTTGATCCGTTTTATTCGACGAAGTCGGTGGGCGAAGGCATGGGGCTTGGGCTGTCGATTACCTACGGAATTGTTGACCAGTTCGGTGGTAAGATTGAGATCAGCGATGGCCCTGACGGTGGGGCTGTGTTTACGGTGATTCTAAATAACGTTGCTAGAGATATTTAGAATCACCGTCAACACCAAACAAATACAGGAGAGTTCATGAGCAGTCCCGAGCGCCAACAATCCATTATTCTGGTTGATGATGAAAAGCATCTTCGCCATGCCTGTACGCAGGCGTTGGAGTTGGCAGGGCTGTCGGTGCAGAGCTTTCCTTCGGCTGAGGGTGTGCTGGATGAGTTGAGCAGCCATTGGCCGGGCATTGTAGTGACGGATATTCGTATGCCGGGGCAGGATGGCTTGGCGCTGATGGCGGATATTTTGACACGTGACCCTGCGATTCCGGTGATCTTAATCAGTGGCCATGGCGATGTGCCGATGGCAGTGCAGGCCATGCGCGATGGCGCTTATGACTTTATCGAAAAGCCATTCCCCTCCGATATGCTGGTGGATGCCGTTAGGCGCGCACTGGAAAAGCGCCGCTTGGTGCTGGAAAACCGTGCTTTACGCGAAGCGCTGGATACGGGCGCGGAGCTGAGTAAAAAAATGATCGGCACGCAGCCTTCCATTGTGCAATTGCGCCAGCAAGTGTTGGACCTTGCCAATGTGCAGGTGGATGTCTTAATTACCGGCGAAACCGGCGTGGGTAAAGATCTGGTCGCGCGCAGTTTGCATGAGCAAAGTACCCGAGCCGATGCGCGCTTTGTGGCGATCAACTGCGGTGGCTTGCCGGATAATGTGATTGAGAGTGAGTTATTTGGTCATGAAGCCGGGGCGTTTAGCGGCGCAACCGAGCAGCGTATTGGTAAGTTTGAACATGCCAATGGCGGCACCTTATTTCTTGATGAAATAGAGAGCATGCCGCTGGAGTTGCAAATCAAACTGCTGCGCGTATTGCAGGATAGGGTGGTGGTACGCCTTGGCTCTAATCTGGAAATTCCGGTTGATGTGCGCGTGGTAGCAGCTAGTAAAATTGATTTGCTCGCGGCCTGTGCGGAAGGCTCGTTTAGGGAGGATTTATATTATCGTTTAAATGTGGTGAATATTAGTGTGCCGCCACTGCGCGAACGGCGTGATGACATTCCTTTGTTGTTTCAGGCCTTTGTGGACCAAATTGCCAAGCGCCATCATAAAGAAGCACCGGAGATTTCAACGGATACGATTGCCTCGCTAGTGGCTCATGACTGGCCGGGGAATGTGCGGGAGTTGCAAAATGTAGCAACCCGTTTTGCACTGGGTTTGGCGATTGAAACCACTGCCAGCCAAGTTGAGCTCATGCCAGAGCATAATACGCTGGCGGAAAAGGTGAATGCTTTTGAGCGGCAGGTGATTGAGTCGACCATACGCGAACATCAGGGCAGTTTAAAGGGCACCTATGAGGCGCTTGGGGTCTCACGCAAAACGCTCTATGATAAAATTCAGAAGCATGGCATTCAGTCGGAATCGGCCTGAAAAAACGGCCCGCAGTCATGATCAACGGATATCGTGTAAGCTTCTATACACATAAAAATCCTCAATGGGTAAACTCCTACCCATGCGCGTACCTGTCAACTCTTCTCTGCTTCGATCAAAACGCCTAAAAAATCATAAATTACAATAACTTAATTTGATATTTTCTTTATTTAAGGGTTCAGCTTTCTGAATCCTGAATGGCTTGCTACTATAGTGAGAGTTTCGTTTTTCATTCGAAACCGATCGATATATTCTTTTAAGAGGAGAGGATCAATGCGTAAATCTTTATTAGCTGTGATGATTAGTGGTGCATGTTTAATGGGCTCAAACGCGGCATTTGCTGCTGACGCTTGTGACGATGGTGAAGTGGTAATCAAGTTTAGCCATGTAACTAACACCGACAAACACCCTAAAGGCATCGCGGCTTCTTTGCTGGAAAAGCGTGTAAACGAAGAAATGAACGGCAAAGTGTGCATGCAAGTATTCCCAAATACAACGCTGTACAACGATGACCAAGTTTTGGAAGCCATGCTGCAAGGCGATGTACAATTAGCCGCTCCTAGTCTGTCTAAATTCGAAAAATTCACTAAAAAATACCGTATCTTCGATCTGCCATTCATGTTTACCAACATTGAAGCGGTTGATGAGTTCCAGCAGTCTGAAGCTGGCCAGAAGATGAAAGACAGCATGAAGCGTCGTGGCCTGCAAGGTCTGGCGTTTTGGCACAATGGCATGAAGCAAATGTCGGCTAACAAGCCACTGCTACTGCCTACCGATGCGAAAGGCCTGAAATTCCGTGTTCAAACCTCTGACGTGTTGAAAGCACAAATGTCTGCAATGGGTGCAAGCCCACAGCCAATGGCATTCTCTGAGGTTTACGGTGCACTGCAAACCGGTGTTGTAGATGGTCAGGAAAACACGTGGTCTAACGTGTTCGGTCAGAAGTTCTTCGAAGTACAGGACGGCACGACTGAGACTAACCACGGTGTATTGGATTACATGTTGGTGACGTCTACTGAGTTCATGGATAGCCTGAAGCCAGAAGTACGCGATGAGTTCCTGAAGATCGTTGCGGAGGTGAGTGCAACCCGTAATGCAGCCTCTGCAGAAGTTAACCAAGAAGCTAAAGCGTCAATCATCGCTGCTGGCGGTAAAGTGGTTGAGTTGGATGCAGAGCAACGCGCCGCTTGGATCGCCGCAATGAAGCCAGTTTGGGCGGAGTTTGAAGGCGATGTAGGTGCAGATAACATTGAAGCCGCACAAAAGATTAATGAAGCCTTAGCGGCCAAGTAATCTGTTTAGATTTGACGGGTATATCGCATACCCGTCGGTGGCGCTGGTGGATTCCTGCCGCGCCACATTCTCATGTTTACCTCTAGGGAGTAGGGATTATGAGCGCTCCAACTCAGAATACATCCCAAGGATTTGTTGGCCGCACCGTCAATGCACTGGAAGAAAATGCCATTGCCCTAATTCTTGGTTTGATGATTGTCATCACATTTACCAACGTTGTTTTACGCTACACCATGAATACCGGCTTGGTCTGGGGGCTTGAAGCCACTGCGGTTTTATTTGCCTGGTTGGTGTTATTTGGAATCAGCTACTGCGTTAAAACGACATCACACCTTGGTGTCGATGCGTTAATTATTTACTTTAAGCCGTCAACCCGCCGCGTGATTGCCTTGATTGCGGGCGCTATTTGTATTGCCTACGCCATGTTGCTGATGAAGGGCGCATGGGATTATTGGGCTAACTTTGCCAATCTGCCGGGAACCACGGGCCGCATTTTCCCAACCGGTTTTGAAGAGAAGTTTTTGGCCAAAGGCTGGTACGAAATGAATGATGTACCGCTGCCGGAATTTATGCGCTTTCTGGAGCCAATAATGAACGAAGGCGAAGCTTATGAGAAATTCCCACGCTTCTTGCCATACATTATTTTACCGATTGGTATTGCCTTGCTGTTGTTCCGCTTTATCCAAGCCACAGTGCGCATTTACAAAGGAACTGCTACAGGACTGATCGCCAGTCATGAAGTGGAAGATGAGATTGAAGCGCTGGAAGCGGCGCGCGTTGGAGGTAAAGACTAATGGCCGTCGCACTCTTATTTATTGTCATTATTACGCTATTGCTGTTGGGTGTGCCGATCGCTGTGGCGCTCGGATTTAGCTCCGTTTTATTCCTGCTGACTCTTTCTGATACGTCTTTGGCTGCGGTTGCGCAAACGTTGTTTCAGGCGATGTTTGGTCACTACACGCTGCTGGCGATTCCGTTCTTTATATTGGCTTCGACCTTTATGTCGACCGGTGGTGTGGCGAAGCGAATCATTCGTTTCTCGATTGCTTGTGTGGGTCACTTCCACGGTGGTTTGGCGATTGCGGGTGTGTTTGCTTGTATGATGTTTGCCGCCTTATCGGGCTCCTCACCGGCAACGGTAGTGGCTATCGGTGGTATCGTTATTGCCGGTATGCGCCAAGTCGGTTACACCAAAGAGTTTGCTGCGGGTGTTATTTGTAACGCTGGTACATTGGGTATTCTGATTCCGCCATCGATTGTTATGGTGGTTTACGCCTCAGCCGTTGATGTGTCGATTGGACGCATGTTCTTAGCCGGTGTTATCCCAGGCTTACTGGCAGGCTTTATGCTAATGCTAGCGATCTATGTGATTGCGCGTATTCGTAAAATGCCAAAAGGTGAGTGGACGGGCTGGAGAGAAGTATTCTCCGCAGGCTCGGCGGCAGGTTGGGGATTATTCCTGATCGTGATCATTTTGGGTGGTATCTACGGTGGTGTATTTACGCCGACTGAAGCCGCTGCGGTTGCGGCAGTGTATGCCTTCCTGATCTCTAACTTTATCTATCGCGATATGGGCCCATTGGCGGCGAAAAATGAAGATGAGAAGCCACTAAGCTTATTGAGCAAGCCTTATGCGCTGGTCACGGTGTTTTGGCATCCGGATACGCGCAAAGCCTTGTTTGAAGCCGGTAAGCTGACTATCACACTGATGTTCATTATCGCCAATGCGCTGATTTTGAAACACGTGCTAACCGATGAGCAGATTCCACAACAAATCACTAGTGCCATGTTGGCTGCCGGTTTAGGGCCAATTATGTTCCTAGTCGTGGTGAACGTGATCCTATTGATTGGTGGCCAGTTTATGGAGCCATCCGGATTGCTGGTAATCGTTGCGCCGCTGGTGTTCCCGATTGCTATGGAGCTGGGTATTGACCCGATTCACCTCGGTATTATCATGGTGGTGAATATGGAAATCGGGATGATAACGCCGCCGGTAGGACTGAACTTGTTCGTTACCAGTGGCGTGGCAGGTATGCCGATGATGGCGGTTGTGCGCGCGGCACTGCCATTCTTAGCGATCCTGTTCGTGTTCCTGATTATGGTGACTTACATTCCTTGGTTATCAACCTTCTTACCGACCTACTTTATGGGGCCGGAGGTGGTGATTAAGTAGTTTATGTAAGCTGCTGAGTGAAATTGAAGAGCGCTGCCTGTGATGGGTAGCGCTCTTTTTTTATGTCTGAATTTACACATTTGTACATTTGATGTTATGTTAAAATCATCAAACAATTGGATATTAAGTTATGAGCCGATTAACGATTGAAGTCACTCCTGAACAACATCAACGCATTAAAGTGATGGCGGCCATGCAAGGTCAAAGCATAAAAGACTATGTGATTACTCGTGTGTTATCCGATGAGCAAGCATCGGAGACGGCAGCATGGGAACAACTCAAAGTATTGCTAGCTGAACGTATCGACGATGCCCGTATGAGAGGAACCTCTCCAAAAACGGTACAGGAGATTACAGAGAGCGCATTGCAGTCGCTGAATAAAACATGAGCTATACCCTAAGCGTTGCGGCTGAAGAGGATCTCTTCAATATCGTGCTATATACCGCCGAAAATTGGGGGGCAGAGCAAGCACGAACCTATACCCAGAAGCTAGCAGACTGTATGGAAAAGCTATCAGCCGGACAGGGAGCATGTAAACAACTACATGACTTTAGTCCGCCTATACGAGTGAAACACTGTCAGCATCATTATCTGTTTGGGCAAGAGGCAAATGACACCTTTCTGATTCTCGCAATACTGCATGAGAGAATGGATTTTATGACGCATTTGCATGGGCGGCTTACTTAAACGTAAGACTTAAAAAACCAAGTGAAGCCAGTTCGCTTGTGAATCAAGCTGTAAGCACTATAATAATGCATTAAACATTATCAAAAATAAGAGTGGAGCCCACCGGATGCTAAATTCTGCAACTGCGAATGCCGTGATTGATCATGCGCTTTCCCTCGGCGCTGATTTCGCCGAGTTATTTATCGAAAAACATCGTACCTCATCAATTGATACCCTCAGCGACCATGTGAAGTCAGTGGATTCCGGCATTGATTTTGGCATTGGCCTGCGCATTGTGTTTGGTGGCAAAGTGCTTTACGGCTACACCAACCAAACCGATGCTGACACGCTAAAGCGCATTGCCTCCAGCCTTGCCGCACGTGACCAGCGTGAGCGTATTAATCAGCTAATGAGCTTTGATTTTACAGTGCCACAAGAGCGCCATCCTGCAAAAGTGATCTTAAGTAAGGATGCAGCGATCGACAGCAAAGTGGAGTACTTGCTAAAAGCGGATGCGGCAGCACGCGCGGTGAGCGACAGCATTACTCAAACTCGCGGCTACTGTATGCAACGCGAGCAGATGATTGAGATCTTCAATAGCGAAGGCTTACACGCCACTGATACCCGTAACTACATTCGCGCAGGGCTAACGGCCATTGCCAGTGATGGTACGGAGCAAGCCACCGGCGGCTGGAATGATGGCGGTTTATTGGGCTGGGAGTTACACGATACGCTAGACCCGAAATACACCGGCGAAGAAGCTTCGCGCCAAGCGCTGGTTAATTTGGGCGCAAAGCCTTGTCCTTCCGGGCACATGCCAGTGGTGATTGGTAATGGCTTTGGTGGCGTTATTTTCCATGAGGCATGCGGGCACTTGCTGGAGACCACGTCGGTGGCTAAAAAGGCCTCGGTATTCCACGATCAAATGGGCGAGATGATTGCTAATCCGGTGGTGAATGCCGTGGATGATGGCACCATTCACAATGCTTGGGGCTCAATTAATATTGACGATGAAGGCATGGATACCCAACGCACGCAACTGATCACTAATGGCAAGCTCACCAGCTTTTTGGTGGATCGTTTAGGTAGTGAAAAAACCGGCTATGCGCGCACTGGCTCAGGCCGTCGCCAGTCCTACCGTTATGCGCCAGCGTCTCGTATGCGCAATACTTTTATTGAAGCGGGCACCAGTGAATTGGATGAAATGATCGGCTCGATTGAGCGTGGTATTTATGCTTCGCACATGGGCGGTGGCTCGGTACAACCGGGTACCGGCGAGTTTAACTTTGCGGTGAATGAAGGCTATTACGTTGAAGATGGCAAGATTCAATATCCCGTGAAGTCGGCCACGCTAATCAGCACAGGGCCAGCCGTACTTAAAGAAATCAGCATGGTGGGTAAAGACTTTGCGCTGGCTTGCGGCATGTGCGGTTCGGTGAGTGGCGCGATTCCAACCACGGTGGGCCAGCCTGCCTTAAAAGTGAATGATATTCTGGTTGGAGGTAATGCCTAATGGAACAGTCAGCAATTAATCCGGCATTGATCGCAGCCAGTGAGCAAGTCTTTGATCGGGTCCGTAAAGCGGGCGCAGAAGCGGATTTAATCATTTTAGAATCCGAGTCGCTGTCTTTAAAGGCTAGCCAAGGGGAGTTGGAAGAGCACTCCATTAGCCAAACGCAAACCTTTGGTGTGCGGGTGATTAAAGATGAGAAAGTCGGAATTGCCTACAGTGAAGCGTCCGATGCGGAGTCTTTAAGTTGGATAGTGGATCAGGCATTGCAAAATGCGACGTACTCCGCTGCAGAGCCAAGTGAGCGCATTGCCACGAATGCACAAACTTTATTTACGGATGACTCCTACTTTTGCCCGAAGGATTCCATCACTATCGATCAGCAGATTGATATGGTGTTAGGACTTGAGCGTGGTTTGCTAGAAAAGCCTAAGGTTAAAAACGTTCCTTATAACGGCGTGTCAGAATCATTAAGCGGCCGCTATTTATTCTCCACGGCGGGCTTAAGCGCTGCCAGTCGCCAACGCGCGGTGTATGCCTATGCTTACGCGCTAGCTGAAGATGGTGAGAAGAATGCGATGGAAGGCACCGGCCAAGTCTCACGCCTGAGTACTGAGCTGGATATTCCCAAACTAGTGGAATCGGTAGCGGGCTTAAGTTTGGATATGCTGGAAGGCAAGGCTATTCCATCTGGCCGCTACGATGTGATTTTTGATCATGAATGTCAGATCAGCCTGTTTAATGTGTTCTCCATGGTGCTTTCCGGTAAAGCGGCTAAAGATGGCATTAACCCTTGGCGCGAGAAAGTAGGGCAGTCGGTTGCCGATCCACGTTTGCAGTTATCCGATAAACCTTTAATGATGGATGGCTTCGGCTATTCCTTATTTGATGATGAAGGCACGGCCACTGCCGATACCCCATTAATTATTGATGGCGTACTGCAAACGCTAATCCATAATACGGTCACAGCCAATCACTTTGGCGTGACCACCACCGGACATGCTTCTCGCGGACCACGCTCTAGTTTAGGGGTTGGCTATCATCAGTTAATGATCGAAGCAGGCAGCGCTGCAGACTCTGAGCTTAAAGCGGGAGAATATCTGGAAGTGACTAGCATGGCGGGATTGCACTCTGGTGCCAATGCGATTTCCGGTGATTTTAGTCTGGGTGTTTCTGGGTTCTTATGTCGGGATGGCCAGCGGATTAAACCAGTGCGTGGCGTTACCGTCGCGGCTAATTTCTACAAGCTACTCAATCAAATCCAATGCATTGGCGATACCTTGCACTGGAACTGGGAACGTTCTTCAGTGATGCCGTCCATTCGGTTTGCTGAATTAGCCGTGTCTGGCGAATAACGATGTTCTTTTTTGTCGATACACTCAAGCGTCTGCGGACGCTTCGGGTGCTTAAGGAAAATAAGCGATTGCTGCTATTTTTCTTGGGCATTTCGTTATTTTTCGCTGGGTATATGTGGCAGGTCGAAGGCCTGTCGCTGATCGATACCTATTATTTTCTGATTACAACCGCCACTACCGTTGGCTACGGTGATCTCTCTCCTAAAACTGATTTCGGAAAAGTGCTGGTGACCGTGTATATGGTGGTCGGCATTGCCTTACTGGGTTTATTTCTCGGTAAAGTCACTGAATGGATGGTGGATGTGAGTTCACGCCGCAAAAAAGGATTACTACGCATGAAAGGTCAGGTTGATTTGATCATTGCCGGCTACCCCAGCGATGACAAGGTACACACTATTATTACCGAGCTGCGTAATGATGACCGCTATCGCGAGGCTCGCATCGTGTGTGTTAATAATGAACTGGAAGAGGCGCCGCCTTGGATGGCTCTTTTGCAAGTGGGCTTCGTACGCGGCGCGGCTTCAGAAGGGCAGGTGCTAAAAGCTTGCGGGATTGATACGGCGCACACGGTACTCATTCTAGCCAATGACCCAGCGCTGGTAGAGTCGGATGATCATTCTGCCTCGATCTGTGCCGTAGTGGAGCGTATGCATCCTGAGATTCGTACCATTATTGAAAAGGTGCGTAAGGATACCTTGCTGTTTGATGTGGTGAATACCGACACCGTAGTGGATGTGGCTTCACCCAGCGTATTGGCTCAGGAAGTTCTGGATGCTGGTGCGATCGAGTTGCAAAATGCGATTTTCTCTACCCATACCGAAGGCACTCAATATAATTACCACTATACGGGTGAGGATACGACCTGGTCGGCAATTGCTTTAGCACTATTGGATCATGATGCGATTCCGGAGGGGTTTAAGAACCCTGGCGATCGTCATTTTAAATTATTGCCGAAGCGTGCGGATGTGGTCAGCAGCCAAGCGTTGATCAAGTATCGCGGCACTCGTTTATTGGATGAACTGGTTATTTAGACCTGTTATGCAAATAAATTAAAAAAAGACTTGCGCAGTCGGGGTACCCTCCCTATAATGCGCACTTCTTCTGGTGCGGGATGGAGCAGCCAGGCAGCTCGTCGGGCTCATAACCCGAAGGTCGTAGGTTCGAATCCTACTCCCGCTACCAATTTTACAGAAGAAAATTAATACCCTTTCCCCAGCTAATCTAATTAGCAATTCTAAATATTTACCTCATAGTAGTTTCTATTATCTAAGTTTGTTGTATGCTATTGCTTATGGCGTCGGATAATTTTGCTGCGAACGAAACCAATCCCATTACGTCTGGTCATAAAGTTTACAGGTCTGGTTTTAAATTAACCTGCGCTTAAACCCGTTTGATGCTCTACCGTCTGTCAGAATTTGTTTGTTTATTATACTTCTGTGACGCTATATGGAGGTCGTACCTCTAATCAGTATTTCGTGTAATTCAGCGACTCAGACGCTATATAAAACAACAAGCACGGTCATTAATCTAAAGAGGTCTCTCCCAACACTGGGTCCGTGGTTCGTTAATCGCGAGTCATATAAGGCCAAACTATAAAAAGAAACGCTAGTCTAAAATTTGGTGGTAAATAACATGAGTATTTTTGATCATTATCAATCACGTTACGAGTCTTTAAAGGAAGAAGAGTATTCACTACAGGAGTATCTTGACCTGTGTAAGAGTGAACCCTTAACTTATGCCACCGCTGCCGAGCGCATGCTGAAAGCGATTGGCGAGCCAGAGGTTATCGATACCGCGAAGGATCCGCGTCTCAGTCGGATTTTCATGAACAAAATCATTCACCGTTATCCTGCCTTTGAAGATTTCTACGGCATGGAGGATAGCATTGAGCAGATTGTGTCTTTCTTCCGTCATGCGGCTCAAGGCCTTGAAGAAAACAAGCAGGTGCTTTATCTCCTGGGCCCGGTCGGTGGTGGTAAGTCCTCACTGGCAGAAGCACTTAAAGCACTAATGCAAAAGCAACCCATTTACTGCATTAAAGGCTCTCCCATTAATGAATCACCTCTCGGCCTGTTTGGCGATGAAGATGCGGTGATTCTGGAAGAAGACTACGGCATTCCAAAGCGTTACCTCAATACCATTATGTCGCCATGGGCCTCTAAGCGCCTGAAAGAGTTTGGCGGTGATATTAGCCAGTTCCGCGTAGTACGTCGTTATCCTTCGACGCTGAATCAGATTGCGATTTCCAAGACGGAGCCGGGTGATGAGAACAATCAGGATATTTCATCGCTGGTCGGTAAAGTTGATATCCGCAAACTTGAAGATTTTCCACAACACGATACCGATGCCTATAGCTATTCTGGTGGTCTCTCGCTAGCCAACCAAGGCTTGATGGAGTTCGTGGAGATGTTTAAGGCGCCGATCAAAGTGCTGCACCCATTACTGACGGCCACTCAGGAAGGTAACTACAACGGAACTGAAAGTATTGGTGCGATTCCATTTGATGGTGTGATTTTGGCTCACTCCAATGAGTCGGAATGGCAGACCTTTAAAAATGACCGCAACAACGAAGCATTCATTGACCGTGTTTCCATTGTCAAAGTGCCTTACTGCCTGCGGGTGAGTGAGGAGATTAAGATTTATGAAAAGCTCATGCAGCACAGCTCGCTATTTGAAGCCCCTTGCGCACCCGATACGCTGAAAATGCTGGCGGAATTCTCGATTCTGTCACGCTTGAAAGTGCCTGAGAATTCTAGCATTTACTCGAAGATGCGCATCTATGATGGTGAGACGTTGAAAGATGTCGACCCTAAAGCCAAAACCATGCAGGAATACCGCGATGCGGCGGGCATGGATGAGGGCATGAACGGAATCTCAACTCGTTTCGCTTTTAAGATTCTCTCCAAAGTATTTAACTTTGACTCCAGTGAGATTGCGGCCAACCCGGTTCACTTGATGTATGTGCTGGAGCGCCAGATTGAGCGCGAGCAGTTTAGCGAGGAAGTTCAGGACCGCTACATGGGCTATATCAAAGAGTACCTCAGCCCGCGTTATGTCACCTTTATTGGTAAAGAGATTCAGACGGCTTATCTGGAGTCGTACTCTGAGTATGGCCAAAACTTGTTTGATCGTTATGTTACGTATGCTGATTTCTGGATTCAGGATCAGGAATTCCGTGACCCTGAGACTGGTGAAATTCTGGATCGTACGTCATTGAATACCGATCTTGAGAAGATTGAGAAAGCAGCCGGTATTAGTAATCCGAAAGACTTCCGAAATGAGGTGGTTAATTTTGTACTGCGTGCCCGCGCTAATAATGGTGGGAAAAACCCTGACTGGACCAGCTATGAAAAACTTCGTCGCGTGATTGAGAAGAAAATGTTCTCAAGCACCGAAGAGTTGCTACCAGTGATTTCATTCAGCGCCAAGTCGTCTACGGATGAGCAGCGTAAGCATGATAACTTTGTGAATCGCATGGTAGGTCGCGGTTACACCGAAAAGCAGGTTCGCTTGCTGGCCGAGTGGTATTTGCGGGTTCGTAAATCACAGTAATTAAGGGATTGTAGTAACTGATTAAACACGCATGAGGGGCTTATGCCATACATAATCGATCGACGTCTGAATAGCAAAAATAAAAATACGGTGAATCGCCAGCGGTTTCTGCAACGTTACCGCAAGCAGATTAAGAAAGCCGTATCAAAGGCAATCGGCAAACGTAGTATCACCGATATGGATCGGGGTGAAGACGTAAGTATCCCTCGTGATGATGTGAATGAGCCGGTGTTTTCACACGGCCCGGGTGGTCGGCGCGATTTTGTGCTGACCGGTAATAAAGAGTTCACCACCGGAGACCGTATTCAACGGCCTCCGCAATCTCAAGGTGGGGGCGCGGGTGAAGGCGAAGCCTCTGACTCGGGTGAGGGCGATGATGATTTTGTTTTTCAGATCTCTCAGGAAGAGTTTCTTGAGTTTATGTTTGAAGATCTGGCCTTACCGAATATGGTTAAGCGCCAGCTGGCTGACAGCAGTGAGTTTAAAACCGTCCGCGCTGGTTATAGTGAAGCCGGTAGCCCCAGCCAATTAAATGTGGTGCGTTCTTTAAAGAGTGCCCATGCTCGTAAAATTGCCTTGGGTGGTAAAAATCGCCGTAAGCGCAAAGAATTACGTGCGGAGCTAGAAGCCTTTGTCGAACCATTGAGCGATCAGGAAGTTTTGCGCAAGCAGGAGATCTTGGAAGAGATTGAAGTCTTATCGCGCAAGCTCAATGCCATTCCGTATATTGATGAGTTTGACCTTAAATATAACCTCACGGTGAAACTGCCTCAGCCATCACCTAAAGCCGTGATGTTTTGCCTGATGGATGTGTCCGGCTCAATGACGGAAGAAATTAAAGATACCGCTAAGCGATTCTTTTTCTTGCTGTATTTATTCTTGCAGCGCAATTACGAGAAAATTGAGCTGGTATTTATTCGCCACCATAATACGGCTTCTGAAGTGAATGAGCATGACTTTTTCTACTCGCGTGAAACTGGTGGAACCGTGGTGTCCAGTGCGCTGGAATTAATGGATGAGGTGATTCAGGATCGTTACTCGCCAACCCAGTGGAATATCTATGCGGCGCAAGCCTCAGATGGTGATAACTGGCAGGGCGATACGGAAAAGTGCGTTGATTTACTCAACAATAAAATCTTGCCGTGTGTGCAGCACTATTCTTATATTGAAATCGGCAAACGCCCGCCGCAGGAGCTTTGGTATAGCTACAAAGAAATCCAGAGCGGTGTATTTGGTGATCGATTCGATTTAAAAGCCGTGCAGGATAATACGCAGATTTATCCGGTGTTCCGTCAGCTATTTGAGCGAGGTGTGAAATGAGCAGAAAGCAACCCATTTCAACCGGTCCGGATTGGACGTTCGAGCTCTTAGAGCAATATGATCAGGAAATCTCGCGGATTGCTAAAGAGAAGTTTAAGTTAGATACCTATCCTAATCAGATCGAAGTCATTCGTTCTGATCAGATGATGGATGCTTATGCGTCGGTGGGTATGCCGGTGAGTTACCATCACTGGACTTATGGTAAGAAATTCGTTTCCACGGAGAAGAATTATAGCCGTGGGCGCATGGGCTTGGCCTATGAGATCGTAATTAACTCTAACCCCTGTATTGCGTATTTAATGGAAGAGAATTCCATGACAATGCAGGCGCTAGTGATCGCACATGCCTGCTACGGACATAACTCTTTCTTTAAGGGGAATTATTTATTCCGTACCTGGACGGATGCCGACGCCATTATTGATTATTTGGTGTTTGCTAAAAATTATATTGCTGAGTGTGAAGAACGGCATGGTGTTGAGGCAGTTGAGGCAACATTGGACTCTTGTCATGCCTTAATGAATTACGGGGTGGATCGTTATAAGCGGCCGGTTCCAATTTCAGCGGAAGCAGAGCGGGTTCGTCAAAAAGAGCGCGAGCATTATATCCAAACGCATTTGAATGATTTGTGGCGCACGATTCCGGATAGTGTGAAGGCTGAGCAAGAGCCAGAACGGCGAACTTTCCCGGATGAGCCACAGGAAAATATTCTGTATTTCATCGAGAAGAATGCCCCGCATTTAGAGTCTTGGCAGCGTGAGATTGTGCGCATTGTGCGGAAAATGGCGCAGTACTTTTACCCACAGCGCCAAACTCAGGTAATGAATGAGGGCTGGGCCACGTTTTGGCATTACACCATTCTCAATGAAATGTATGACGAAGGGTTGGTGACTGAGTCATTTATGATGGAGTTTCTCACCTCGCATACTAATGTGGTGATGCAGCCAGAGTTTGATAGCCCGTATTACTCCGGCATCAACCCTTATGCGCTGGGCTTTGCAATGATGACGGATATTCGTCGTATTTGTGAGAACCCTACTGAAGAAGACCGTCGTTGGTTCCCGGAAATCGCAGGCAGTGACTGGTTAGAAACCTTGCACTACGCCATGCAGAATTATCGCGATGAAAGCTTTATTGAGCAGTATTTATCGCCGACGGTAATTCGTAACTTCCGCTTCTTTGCACTGGAAGATAACGAGTACAAGTCAACGATTGATGTGACCGCGATTCATGATGATGAAGGCTATCGTCGGGTGCGTGAAGTGTTATCCCAGCAGTATAATCTGAGTAGTAACGAACCGGATATTCAGGTGTATAATGTGAATGTACGCGGTGATCGCTCTCTGACCTTGCGGCATTATCAGCATAATGGTCGTCCTTTGGATGGGCAAACCTCTGAGGTATTAAAGCATCTACGCCGATTGTGGGGTTACGATGTGCGCTTGGAGTCGTTTGGCGACAACCAACGTGCTTCGATTTTTGAAAGCGAGTAAGCGCTGATACCAGATAACTATTGCGACTCCAGAGTCCTTGCGGCACTATCATTCTAAATTAACTATGAGGAGTGTATTGTGCCTGGATTACTACCCAATATTGACCCGGATGGCTTGCTGGAATACTCAGTTGTTTATACTGATCGTGCGCTAAACCACATGTCGGGCTCGTTTCAGGGTGTGATGAAGGATATTTCATCGACCCTGAAGCATGTTTACAACGCACACTCTGTGGCGATTGTTCCCGGCAGTGGTACCTTTGGCATGGAAGCAGTGGCGCGTCAATTTGCTACCGGCAAAAAGACCTTGGTGATCCGCAATGGTTGGTTCAGCTTCCGTTGGACTCAAATCTTCGAAATGGGGAATATCCCTGCCAGCTCAACCGTGCTTAAAGCACGTATGACCTCGGATGAAAAACAAGCCCCATTTGCACCAGCACCCATTGAAGAAGTGGTTGCCACTATTTTAGCTGAGCGCCCTGAAGTCGTTTTCGCGCCGCATGTTGAAACTGCTGCTGGTTTGATCCTTCCTGATGACTATCTTAAAGCTGTCTCCGATGCGGTACATGAAGTCGGTGGTCTGTTCGTATTGGATTGCATTGCTTCCGGCACCGTTTGGGTGGATATGAAAGCGGTTGGGGTTGATATTTTAATTAGCGCCCCACAAAAAGGCTGGAGTGCATCGCCATGCTGTGGCTTGGTGATGATGAGTGAAATGGCTCGCCAGCGCATCGAAGAAACCACGAGCAGCAGCTTTGCCTGCGATCTCCAAAAGTGGCTACAAATCATGGAAGCTTATGAGAATGGCGGCCATGCTTACCACGCGACCATGCCAACCGATGCTTTAACCCGCTTCCGCGACATTATGGATGAAACCCGTGAATATGGTTTCAAAGAAGTCCGTGATGAGCAGTTGGAATTAGGCCGTCAAGTGCGTGAGCTACTGAGCAGTAAAGGCTTTAAAAGTGTTGCGGCGGAAGGCTTTGGCGCACCGGGCGTAGTGGTTTGTTATACCGAAGATGATGGCATTCATAGCGGAAAGAAATTCTCTGAAGTTGGTCTGCAAACAGCAGCCGGTGTGCCATTGCAATGTGATGAGCCTGCAGATTATAAAACCTTCCGTATTGGACTGTTTGGTTTGGATAAGCTGCACAACATCGATGCGACGGTTGAGCATTTAGCTAAAGCACTTGAGGCGGTTTCTTCTGAAGCCTAACCCCTCAAACTTGAAGCTCTGCATCTGGCAGCCCCGAGCGCAATCGGGTTCAGTGAATGAGGCTTTGATTAAGCTGGAGGCGTCGGCGACTATTGCAAGCGCCTCTAACGCTCAGTTGCTGATCACGCCTGAAATGTATCTGACAGGATACAATATTGGGGCTGCCAAGGTCCGCGAGTTAGCCGAGTCGCGAGATGGCTCTATGCTGACAAGTGTTTCGGAAATTGCACGCCGCCATAAGATTGCAATATTGGTGGGCTTTCCAGAGTTAGGTGCTGATGGCAGCATTTACAATGCAGTTGCCTTTATTGAAGGGCAGGGCGCTCTTCTTAATCTCTACCGTAAAACGCATTTATACGGCGACGTTGACCGCCAGCAGTTTAGCGCTGGAAGCTGTTTAGATACGCCATTTGAGTTTCATGGCTGGACCCTCGCTACCGCCATTTGCTACGACATCGAGTTCCCAGAAGTAGCACGCCATTACGCGCAGCTAGGCGTCGATGCTTTGCTAGTCCCAACCGCCAATATGACTCCCTTTGATTCCGTTGCGACTCGTCTAGTACCTGCCAGAGCGGAGGAAAATGGTCTGTATGTCGCTTATGCCAATTACACAGGAACCGAAGGCGAGTTTAAGTACTGCGGTCTTTCTTGCTTGTGCGGTCCAGATGGTGAGGATATTGCCAGAGCAGGCCGCGACAGCGAGCTAATCTTCGGTGAAATCTCTCCGCAAACACTTCAGGCTCGCCGCGAGCTATCGCCTTATCTTCAAGGTATTCGACCAGAACTTTATTAACACCAGAATGAGTGGGTATTATGAGTAATGCATCACAGAAGCCAGTCACCGCATTTGGCCCCGACTTTCCCTTTGCTTATGATGATTGGATTAGCCATAGCGCTGGCTTAGGCCAAATTCCTGCCGCACGCCACGGTGCGAAAGTAGCCATTATTGGATCTGGCGCGGCCGGTATGATTGCTGGCTATGAGTTGATGCGCTTAGGGGTTAAGCCGATTGTGTATGAGTCCGGTCAGTTTGGTGGTCGCTTACGCTCGCAACCGTTTGAAGGCGCTGAGGGTGTGATTGCTGAACTAGGCGGCATGCGCTTTCCGGTTTCATCGACTGGCTTCTATCATTATGTCGATAAAGTTGGGGTTAAAAGCGAGCCATTTCCGAATCCATTAACGGCAGCGGCAGGCTCGACAGTCATCGATTTGGAAGGCGAAACACTCTACGCTGAAACGCTGGATGATTTACCTAAGATCTATCATGAAGTCGCGCAGGCTTATCATGAAGCGCTGGAAGAAAGCGCCCAGTTTTCTGCCTTAAAACAAGCCATTCGCGATCGTGATCCTGAGCGCATTAAAGCGGTCTGGAATCCCATTGTGCGAGACTGGGATGAGCGGACTTTCTATGACTTTATTGTCGCCTCAAAAGCATTTCAGAAACTGTCATTCCGGCATCGGGAAGTGTTTGGACAGGTAGGCTTTGGAACGGGCGGTTGGGATTCAGATTTCCCTAATTCCATGTTAGAAATCCTGCGTGTGAATGTGAATGAGTTTGATGATAATCAGCGCTATATGGTTGGTGGCGTTGAACAGGTATTACACAAACTTTGGCAACGTGTGCCAGAGACCTTGGCGCATTGGCCTGAAGGCACTACACTCAAAACACTGAACGGTGGCGCACCACGCCCTGGGGTCACTAAGATTTCGCGCAATGAGGCCGGTGAGCTGTTAATTACTGATCGCTGGGGCAAAGTCGAAACTTATGATGCGGTACTGGTTACTTGCCAAAGCCATTTGCTGACTACGGCAATGGACACGGATGAGTCGCTATTCGATCAGAAATTATGGATGGCATTAGATCGCACACGCTTTATGCAATCATCTAAAACCTTTGTGATGGTTGATCGCGCCTTTTGGAAAGATAAAGACCCTGAAACCGGCCGCGATGTGATGTCGATGACCTTGACCGACCGTATGACGCGCGGCACCTACTTGTTTGATAACGGGCCAGATAAGCCCAGCGTGATTTGCCTGACTTATTCATGGATGACCGATGCACTGAAAATGCTGCCATTGCCAGTTGATCAGCGCGTTAAATTGGCGCTGTCAGCACTCTCTAAAATTTACCCAAAGGTGAATATTGCCGATCATATAATGGGTGATCCTATTACCGTGAGTTGGGAGTCTGATCCGAATTTCCTGGGGGCGTTTAAAGGCGCACTGCCGGGGCATTATCGCTATAACCTGCGTATGTACAGTCACTTTATGCAGCAGAATTTCCCGCAAGAGCAACGCGGCATTTTTATGGCGGGTGATGGTGTGAGCTGGACGCCAGCATGGGTAGAGGGCGCGGTGCAGACCTCACTGAATGCAGTGTGGGGAATTATGACGCACTTAGGCGGCACGACTCATCCTGAAAACCCAGGCCCGGGCGATGTGTATGACACGCTAGGGCCAGTTGATCTTCCCGAGTAAAGCGCATAAAAAAAGGCCCTGCGATGAGGGAGTCGCAGGGCCTTTTTTGTGGTTCATCAGTGAGTGACTAAAACACTCAGCGAGATGATTTACACACCAATCTCACCACCATCAACGCGAGAGATTACAACCGTGGTTGCACGTGGACGAACCGTTGTGCCAGTAGGCGTTTCTTCCGTTGCATCGTCGCTGTAAGGCCAGTTGCGTGGATGCTGGATATTCAGGAAGCAGTGCTTGTGATCAGGTGTAAAGGTTAAGCCGGTTACTTCACAGCCATTCGGGCCAACAAAGAAACGACGTAGCTCCGTTTGGTTATCGCTATTCACCACATCCTGATTATTGTCAGCATCGCGCAGCTTAGATGGAATCACTGCCAACATTTGGTCGTTGGTGTATTCCGTTACTTCGCTCGCGCCGTTATCGGTTTGAACCCATAGAATGCCGCGATCATCAAACACCATTCCATCTGGGCTGGCTAATTGGTTCAGCTCACTCAGGCTAGATAGGTTGGATTCGGTATCGCCTTCAGCTGGCGCACCAAACAGGAAGATATCCCAAGTGAAACCAGTGCCGGTTGCGGCATCATTCCAACGAATGATATGACCGAAACTGTTATCCAAGCGTGGGTTGGCGGCATTGGCTTCTTCACGGCTCGTGTTATTGGTAAGTGTTAGGTAAACCGTGCCGGTGATTGGGTCAACCGCAGTCCACTCAGGACGGTCCATTGGCGTTGCACCGACTAAGTCAGCCGCGCCAGCCGTATTTAAAATGATCTCAGCAAGGCTATCAAAATGATCAGCCAAGGTGCCGCCACCTTTTACTGCGCCTTCCATGCTCAGTGGTAACCAAACGCCAACACCGGCTTCATCAAAGCGCGCAACGTACAGCGTACCCTTATCCATGTACTTGGCACCCGTCGCTAAGCGATCAGTGCTGTTGGCATCGGCTGGGTCCCAAGTGGCTTCTGAAACGAATTTGTAGATGTACTCAAAGCGGGAATCGTGACCGGAGTAGAATGAAACTGGCTTGCCAGCTTCCAGTTTGCCATATGCACAGCCTTCGTGTCTGAAGCGACCTAAAGCAGTACGCTTAACCGCTTTGCTGCTTGCATCGTAAGGGTCGATTTCTACGATATAGCCGTGACCATTCGCTTCGTTGCGGTAGTCTTCAGTAGCACTTGCGCCAGTTGCTGTGGTATCAAAACGGGCGAACTCGCTGTTAACTTCGCTCGCATCGCCAGCAACATCATCCCAGCCATAACGCGTTCCGTTCGTGTCGATGCCAATACGCGCTTCCTGATCACTCAAAGTGCCGGTATTAACGAAGTAACCAGGCCAGTTCTCTTCACACGTCAGGTAAGTACCCCAAGGTGTGTAGCCGTTTCCGCAGTTGTTTAGTGTACCGCGCGCTTTCATACCTGTTGGTGCATAAGGCGTGATTAGGCTTGCGTGGCCAGCCAATGGGCCAGAGATATCCATTTCAGTTGCGCCGGTGAAGCGGCGGTTTTGAGCGGCATTTGGTACTACTTGCCACACGCCAGCAGCCAGTTGAATGTGTACAATAGTTACGCCGTGTGCATTGATTTCTTTGCGAACTTCCTCAACGCTGGTGCGCAGGCCAGCATCATCAACGGTTTTGCCCGTTGGGTGCAGGGCGTTTTGATCGATGTATTCGTGATTGATACACAGCAAGCCTTCGGTGCTGTCATCATTGAGCGGGAAGAAGCGCATGCCGTCGTGGTGCATACCCACTGCATTGTCTTGATCAATTGCAGAGTTGCTACCATCGGCTTTCCACTCGCTGGCGGTGCTGTTCAGTGGTGTGCCCCAAGGCGCTAGGATTTTTGCAACGTAATCCGCTGGAACGGCAACTGCATCCAACTTAGAGCCGGCGATAGACTGGAAACCAAGGCTCACATCCGCGCGTTTCTCAAGGTCAGGCACGTCATCTTTGCTGTCGCTATCACAACCTGTCAGACCAAAACCGGCTAGCATACTTAGGGCAGCCATGCCGCCACCAAATTTTAAAATAGAGCGTCGTGAAATCTCTTTTTCTAAGATCTCAGAAAAGGCTTCATTATTGCTTTTATTGTAACGGGTTGGATCAAACGTTGCTTTGCTCACTGTGAGTACCTGTTTTATAAATGTGAATTAACTTTGGGTGTCACCAAATTTGAGCCGGAGCTTATATCAGCTTTGTTACGGTTTAATTACAGCGGTGTTTTTTGTTCGTGCATAGCGGCGATTGGGTGCAGTATGATCAGGATTTTACCCCGGAGGATTGCTATGTCTGTGAACGAAGTCACCACCCCAGAAGATGCCGCACAACGACGTGCTGCGCCAGCAATCGTGTGCTATCCCGTTGAAAAGCTACCCGCTTACGATGCCGAGTTTTATAACGGCGTGCGTGGCGGGATGCGCAAAGTTTCCGAGATTAGAGTCGAGCCGCGCGATGCTGGGACCTTTACCGTACCTGCCGGCCATTTGTTTCGCATCGTCAGTACCGAAGGCTCCCAAGTCGGCGATCTGAACTTGTGGAATGCCAATGACTTAAATGAGCGTTTTTTCAGTGGGAAGACTCGCCAGCTGCATGCCACCCATGTCAGTACCGGTGACCGTTTATGGTCAAATCTACCGGGATTGCGCCCGATGGCCACCATCACGCATGACACACTGGCTTGGTATGGCTGGGATGAAGACGGCGGCGGAATTCATGATGTGATTGGCACGCGCTGCGACCCCTATACTAACTTCATGTTAAACGGTGTGGATTACCATCACTGCTGCCACTCCAACCTGACTCGCGCATTAGCCGCAGAGAAGGGCATTAGCGCACAAGAAGCCGAGCCATACGTGCATGATGTATTGAATGTATTTATGTGCACCGGCTTTAGCAAAGACACCCATCAATACTTTATGAAAGCCAGCCCGGTACGCCCCGGTGACTTTATCGAGTTTTTCGCGGAGATTGATTTACTAGGTGATCTATCCACTTGCCCTGGTGGCGACTGTGGTAGTAGCCATTCCGATGACAGCACGCCATGCTATCCTTTGATTGTTGAGATTTATGAACCCAAGCCAGAAGCTCTAGCCGGTTGGAAATCGCCTGAGCGTAATGGCTATAGCGGTACGCACGGCCTTTAATTATGGATAAAACGGAATGAATATAGAAAAGCTGTTTGAGCTACAGGGAGACTTCTTTGCACGTTTCCCTGATGGCTTTGAAGATCCTGAAATGCTGAAGATCATTAAGAAGCATAATGTTGGAAAGCTCTCAGATCAGGCGCTGGAAGCCTTTGATGAGATGCAGTTTGGCAAACCAGAATCCATCATTCAAAGCATGATCCAGATCATGTCGCGCTCTTCAATGATTTCAATGTTTGATAAGCCCAAGTTTCGCGATGCAATTGGTTCCCTGTCACCTGCTGAGCGTGAGGTGGCGGTTGATGCGTTACAGGCGATGTTGCATGGGGATGAGGAGCAGGGCTTTAATCAGTTTTTGGAAATATTGATTCCATTAAAGCTAGCGCGCTGGTCAATGATTAGTGCGCTGCCGTTTTATTATGCCCCGACTGAGTGTTGGTTTATAAAGCCGAATACCACGAAGTCTATTTTGAAGTATTTTGAGATGGATCAGGAGTTGGTTTATAAGCCGCGGCCGTCCTATGAATTTTATCGGGATTATAGTGCGTTTTTAGATTCGATGAGGGATGAGTGTGATCCGAAGTTGAGTTCGAGCAATGCCGCGTTTACTGGATTTTTGATGATGTCGATTAGGTAGAGATCTGGGTTTTGGAGTATAACAACGCTCCAAAACGAGGTATCAAGGACTTCCTCATCGAGTATTTTGACAAGGGGCTGGAAGGCTTTCCTAATTTTGCTTCGTCAATGAAAATAGCTTATCTAAACTACTACATGCTGGAACTTTATGTTGACTAAGCTAGTAATTCACATTGGAGGATTCTAAGATCCTTCTGTCAATTCAACTGTTCTAAGCTAGGTTATTTGCTAGGTGCTGTCCACTTAGCTTGAGATGGATATTGTCTTATTTGGGTTATTTCACAGTAGTCGAATATCAGTTGTAATGTATTCTCTGGGAATCCAAAAATATTTTCAGCATAAATGACTAGTGGAGTAATTTCCCTATCCTTCAAATACTTCATGGTTCTTTTTCTAATATTGTTGATAGCTAGTTTTGCGGACGTTAACTCCATCTCCTTATACACAAATCAGCCGTCCACCAAATCACTGGCCACCTGAATCGAATAAATACCATCAATCACCCGTGAATAGCCTATCCAGATACTCTTAGCGCCTGGCTCCCCCCCCCCTTTTTCTGCCTGGAAAGCCGCCTAGCATGGCCAGGTTTCTGACCACGTGATTGAGCGTGGGTATGCCATCCGGTAAGGCTTTTTGCCCAGCCTGAATGAAAGCTTCCATTCCAGTGGATCAAACACCAGATCAGCAGGTAAGTCAGGGCAGGTGCGTCCCAAACGCATCAAAAACATAATGCGCCAAGCGACGATAATGTACAATGCAAACGCCTTCTCAAGGCGCTCTTTGGTATCGAGTTGCAGTTTTTCGACACGACAGCCCACTTTGAGTACCTCAAAAAAACAGCTCGATTTCCCAACGCGCACGATACCAGTCAATCAGTTCACTGGCCTGTGCTGCCGTCGTCACACAACGGTTGGTTATCAGTCGCCAAATATGGATTGTGGCGATTTTAGCATCGCATTGAGCATGTGGGCGGCGCGCTTTTCGAGACGTTTGTCTCCCAAGTCAAGATCGTTCAGCTCTGTGGACAAGCAATTCATAAGAGAAATCGTCTATCTTACAACAACTTGCTGACTTATGTATAACGAGATGCGTTCAGCTGGTTTGACACATGACCGCTTTTAGCTTGATCTCTTGGGGCTCGGCTATAGCCTTCGACCCTCACCGACCGCGCTGGGCACCCTTCAAGGATTCAGCACCGCCTTTGTTATAAAGCACAATCCAACTTTCTAAAGTGGAAATGTGCACACCGACAACCCGAGCAATATCTTCACGTTTATTCCCTTCTAAATGCAGGCGTATTGCTTGATCACAGTTATGTTGTTGTATTTCGGTGTTTTGTTTGCGAGTATCGACTTTTTCCATAGGTCATTATGGACTATGGCCTATTTGATTACTGAGTTAACAGGGCAATCGGGCTTAAATCATTCCCAAGATTTTGAGCAAGAACTGATTGTCCCAACCCGCTTTAGCTCGCTTAGTTTTTACACCGACCTTGCTACTCTTCTCACTTTTGATGAGATTGAGT
>Ga0193958_1000012_pt1 | contig 154094 bp, 133 predicted proteins | sample FB_1_MG_FD_140320 | JGI IMG/M metagenome (GOLD analysis project Ga0193958, IMG submission 140320) | Microbial mat bacterial communities from the Broadkill River, Lewes, Delaware, United States - FB_1_MG | ecosystem: Environmental > Aquatic > Freshwater > River > Microbial mats | place: USA... | reverse complement strand
TCATCGGTTGACAGATACGACCGACATTCGTAATATACGCCACCTCGACGCGGGAATAGCTCAGTGGTAGAGCACAACCTTGCCAAGGTTGGGGTCGCGAGTTCGAATCTCGTTTCCCGCTCCAGAGATGATAGGCATTATGATTTGCTTCGGTTTACCACACTTAGCAGAGACATAAAGCACCAATACCACGTTTTAATTGTTGCGGGAATAGCTCAGTGGTAGAGCACAACCTTGCCAAGGTTGGGGTCGCGAGTTCGAATCTCGTTTCCCGCTCCAAATTCTTCACCTTTGTAAATATTTTAAGGCTGGATGGCAGAGTGGTTATGCAGCGGATTGCAAATCCGTGTACCTCGGTTCGATTCCGGGTCTAGCCTCCACAATTTACGAAGTATCTTGCAGTACAGTTCAGTATTGCCTGGATGGCGAAATTGGTAGACGCAAGGGACTTAAAATCCCTCGGTGGAAACACCGTGCCGGTTCGATTCCGGCTCCAGGCACCACTTACACTACATAAATACCCCACTAATCAGTCACTTGCAGGAATTAGGTTTTATTGTCCTATATAAGCACAAGCTTATGCGGGGGAGTAATTTCTCTTGTTGGGGGAAAGTTTACCTATCTTGGCGAATCGAACCAGTCTACGTTAACTTTGTATCGTTTTTGCATTGCTTCGGTTTGACCTGCTAAAGCTTTGTCATCGGCGTCACTTATGCCTTTGAACTTCAAAGCATGGGCAGTGAAATACATTCTTTCCAAGCCCAGCCTTTTCATTTCCATTCGAACTAACCCCATGCATCGTCAATTGTTGATTTTGTGATCGACTCCTCTTTGTCATTTACAATGATATTACTGCGCGGGTCTGGTTGCTCGGACCTGTGGCGAGCTAATGATTTACCTCATACCTCCCTTAGTCGGCTTGTTCATCCTATACCTGTGTCTAGACTTCCTTTTGTCCGCGTTACAATAACTACTATTAGCATTTAGGCAATGACTGGCCACACTTCGCGTGTTATTCGGTTGGTGATTGGCCAGGTATTGTCATTTAATCTGGTGAGCTCAGTAAAGACTCCTCGAGAATCGAGGAGTGCTTGAAGTTGCTGCACGACTAGTGGGGTACATTGGTTCAACAATCACCGAATATTGAGACACATTGGCGGCTCTTTAAATTGCGGTTGATTTGTTTTAGGAATCAATGTTGCTTGCTAAAAACCGTAAGGCAGCTATTCAGCTTTGGTTGAGGCTAGGGGGGGTATGTTGGTAATAACGTGCCTATAACTCTGTTTTTATGGCAAATTTTAAATGACAAAAATAAACTTATTTATCGGCCACTGAAAATATATCGGATATGAAGGTAATAATGAGTGATAGAAATAATTTAACGAGTTCATTGTTCGTGACTTTTTTTGTGTTGTCATGCTTGCTGCTAAGCGGTCAATCACATGCTGCAACACAAATCATTAATAGCAATGGTGGCCAGTGTGCATTCGACAGCAGTAATGGGGGTCTCAAGGTTTACGTGGGGGATAACTCGCAATTTCAGGTTGAGCGTTGCTCTGCTGATGGCGTTAATAGTGGATCAAGACAGTATTATAGTACTAGTGCGATACCTCCTTCAGGCAGCGTATATAACTCAATATATCTTCGTGTAGGAAGCACCGTTTTTGGTGCGAGTGGCTTGCAGGCTGTAAATACTGCTTGGACCAGTATTTCTAGTAGTGGGGGATCAACGCTCGGTGATGGTTCTGTTATCACCGTTTATAGTGCAGTTACGGGTGGTTTAACGTATACCGTGACGCAAACCGTTACCTACATTTTCCCCAATGATTTTTACTCTGTGAAGCTGGACGTAGGCGTGCCAGTAGGAAATACACAAGACGTGAGATTGTACAGTTGGACAGATCTTATGTTAGATGGTAATGACAATGGGACATGTTCACGAATTGCGGTTTTCCCTGAGTATCTTGTTGCTGATAATACCGCAGGGACAATGTATGCAGGCTATCGTCAGCGTTCTGTAAGCAACCATTGGGATCGCTATCAATGCGGCAATTGGAGTGCTGCTCCGAGTACCTATATCAACAGTGCGGGAAGTGGCGATTTACCAAATGACGCAGCCCCTACATATACTGATGTGGGGGCTGCGGTACAGTGGAATATTGGTAGCGTTTCAAATACGACTTTCACAGCAGATTACGACTTTGTTTTTTCACTGACTGAGCCAACATTGACCAAGCGCTATGGCCCTGATGATGGTGATGTAGATCATACGATGGGGGTTGGAGATACCACAACGTTAACCTTTGATATTACTAATCGTCCTGGAAACCCGGCTCAGGGGCCGTTAAGTTTTACTGAAACTCTACCTCTTAATGTTACCATTGTAGGTACGCCTGCAGCATCTCAATGTGGAGGAACTGTAACCACGGGCACTAGCGGAGGAAGAGGCACCATCACCCTAGCAGGAGGGCAAATGACGGGGGGTACCCAATCATGTACGGTTGTTGCCGATGTAACCTCTGTAACCGCTGGTGTGTACGATGACCCTAGTACAAATATCAGTAATATTAATGAACTCAAGAATATCGCACAGGCTGAGTTAACGGTAACAGCAGCGGTCGAATCTTCCGCTTGTGCGACAGGGGTTGATACCGATGGTGATGGCATCGCCAATGCGTGTGATCTGGATGATGATAATGACGGTATTATCGATAAAAACGAGGGCGTAACTCGCAACTATCAATGGACGACTTGGAATGCATCATCTGGCAATGCAATTACCGGGACGGCATTTGGAATTGGCGTAAGCTATACCTCTTCTCAAACAGTAGAAACTACCTCATCACTGTATCATCATGCCACTGTGCCCTCTGAATATTTGGTTCCTGATTCAACGAGTATTAAGAATACGGTTGCGTCTGATAATACGATTACATTCAGTCAACCGGTTGAGAATCCTTTGTTTGTATTTACCTCTGTGGGTAATCCTTCAACATCTGTTCCTGTGATCTTTAATAAGGATATTCAGGTGCTGTGGGGAACGGGTGAGGCGGGTGGTGCCTACACCGTTGATAGTCTGAGGCAATTTACTGCTAATGAGGGTTTCTTAGTGGTTCGGGTGCCGGGCACTCATTCTAGTGTTAGCTTTCAGTATACAGCCAACGAGAACTATGCAAACTTCACTTTCGGCTACGCTGCAACCACTGCGATAGATAGTGATGGTGATGGAATTGATGATTATCTCGATCTTGATAGTGATAACGATGGTATTCCCGATACCATTGAGGCACAGACAACCGCTTCTTATCTCGTAGCCGTCAATATCGATACGGATAATGATGGTCTGGATAATGCTTTTGACCTAGATGATAACAATACGGCAGAAGCGGCCTCTGCTGGCTTAACTCCGGTTAACACAGATGGGGATACTCAGAATGATATCTTGGACCTTGACAGTGACAACGATGGTTTAACCGATTTAGCGGAAAGTGGGCTGTCGCTACTGGATGCCGATGCTAACGGGAAAACGGATGGAGTCGTTGGTACGAATGGTTTAGATAATGAGGGAGAAGCTGCTGATACCTATGTGGATAATAACGGATCATCCCACGACGGGACTAATTTCCTGTTGGCCGACTTTGATAATGATACGGCAGCCAATGGCAGTGATGCGGTTCCTTTAACTAAGGATCTTAGCTACCGTGATATTGAAAGAGACCGTTCCGATGCGCCTACAAGTTTTGGTGAAGCAACACATTCATTAGTGTCTGGTCTGAAGCTAGGGGTAACGGTTGACTCGGATGGCACGAGTATTGAGAGTAATGATGCGTCGGGCGATGGTAGTGATGATGATGGTGTCTTTACCGATGCAGCATTAACTACTGGTTTTCAGGATGCTTCACTTAATCTTGAGGATTCTGTGACTTTGTATGTGCCAGTGACCGGTAGTGGAAAGCTCTCTGCTTGGATTGACTGGAATGGTGACGGGGACTTTGCCGACTTAGGTGAGCAGATTGCCAATGCCGTTGCTGGGGCTGACGAAACGTTAGCTGTCGTAGTCAATGTGCCATTAAGTGCAACACTTGCTACAGCCTATGCTCGCTTTAGATTCTCCAGTGATACAGCTGCCTCAACACCCACTGGTGCCGCTAGTGATGGTGAAGTTGAGGATTACCAAATCATCATTGCAAATAATGCGGTAGCACCGACGGCACCTGCTATTGCTTATTGTAGCAATACTTGGGTGTTAGATAATGGTGTCTATAGGTCGATAACCAATCAGGGTGTTGTGATTTCTGCGAGTACGACAGCTTCGTCCGGAGCAGCGTGGTCTTTTTCTCCGAATGATGCTTTTAATGAAACGGGTAGCTTTAGTTTGTCAACGTTGAATGGCTCACCATCACTGAGTACGGTATTCACTTGGGATACCTCACCCGAAGATGGCCGCTTAGCCAATGCCGCGACGGATGCGGCGACAGGAACGTTAACATTTGCTTTTGGTGTCCCTGTAAAGAACCCAATCATTCATATCGATCGACAAGGGGGCTACGGTAGTAGTTCGGCCGCAACGCCGATGGGACTGAGTAACTCATCAATCATTACACCGAATACGGCCAACTCTGCCGCAACCTTTACCCGACTTGCAGGCACGACCCATTTTGATGTGACCACCAACACGATTCAGCGTACGCCGAATGAAACCATGCAAGAGACGGGGGTTACAGGATTATCGGGAGTGGATAGCTCGGTCCATACAGCAATGGGCTCCGTGCAAGTGAATGGAACTTATAACAACCTAAGTTTGGATTTTTCAGGTGTTGGCGTCGAAGGGGCTGGTGCAGACGGTATTGAGTTCATCGTGTGTGCAGAACCTTACGATTATGGTGATGCGCCCACTAACTACGGCGAGGCAACTCACAAAATTCCTGAAATACCTATTGTGTATTTAGGAGATATTGCCCCTGACCATGAGCCACAGATTCAGAATACGGCAAATGGCGGAGCAGATGGCTTGGGTGATGATCAAAATGACAGCGATGATGAGGATGCTTATGATACGTTACCGGCAATCTGGACGACTCAATCACAGTATCGTTTAAAAGTGGATTGTAGTGATCAAGGGGCTTATGTTTCAGGTTGGGTCGATTTTAATCAGAACAATCAATTTGATGCTGGAGAGCGAAACACTGATTATCCGACACGTTGTAATGTGAGCGGCAATGTGACTCTGAACTGGACGGGACTCTCCGGTTTGAGCCCAGGTACTACGTATGCCCGGTTACGTATCGCTTCAGACTCTGTTGAAGCCTCAACCGCAACCGGCACCGCCACCGATGGAGAGGTGGAGGATTATCCTGTCATCATTCAAGCACCGGGAGCTACGCCGGGAGTCTGTGTGGGCGAACCGAGCTGGCTAAATACTAGTGGGCAGTCTGCTGACCCGACATCAAACTGGGCACTAAACTGGGCTGAACGTGGTATTAATGCCAATGTGAGCTTTAGCACTACGATGACGGGTAATAATGCAAAGTGGACAGCGGCTCCTGCAAAAGCATTCACAGAAAGCGCCTTTGCTAATCGGTTTGGTTCACCGGGATATGGGGTGAATTTGAACTACCCTGAGGATCTTAGTGGGGCGGGGGAAACAAGTGCTTACTTCACTTTTGACAAGTCCTTACCGGCCAATACTTATATGGTTATCAGAGATATTGATGCCACTGATGAATCAATCACCTTTTCAGGTAATAACTTGGGGTCGCTACCTGCACCGAGTCTGTGGGAAACACAAAGTCCTTTGAATGCGACTGCGAATAGCCCGAGTCTTTTTGCATCTTGGGATAGTGTGAGTCAGCAAATTGTTACTTTGTCTGATGGCCCAAATAATGATCAGGAAGCGTATGTCTGGCCAGTCACTGGTTTAACCAGTATCCGAGCGACTTATCAAACGTATGCAGGTTCAGCGAATATTGGATTTGTTAGCTGTGTACCCCAAGATTACGGTGATGCACCGGAAAGTTATAAAACCAGCAAAGCCAATGCTGGCCCGCGGCATGGCATCATCAATGGTGTGTATCTGGGATCGAATACGCCAGATGCTGATATTGATGGACAAGCTTCTATCGCGGCTAACGGTGATGGTGCTGATGAAGACGGTATTAGTACGTTGGCTGCACTAACAACATCTGACCGTACTTACAGCGCCACCGTCAAAGCAAGTAATGACACATCATCTCAAGCGACTTTAACTGCTTGGATTGATTTTGATCGCAATGGCACTTTTGATGCCGACGAAGTGGCGATTCAACCTGTCCCGGCAGGTAGTAACCAAACTAGTTTCACCCTTAACTGGTCTAATATTCCGGTGGATATCCAGACAGGTGACACGTATGTGCGTGTTCGTTTAACCACGGATTCCTTGAATAACCGCGAACCAAACGGCCCTAAGCTGGATGGTGAGGTGGAGGATTATACAATCACGATCACCACTGCAGGCGTCACGGTGAGTGGTCGTGTGTTTAATGATGCCAATGTGAGTGCGGCGAATGATAGCGGTGAAGTCGGCGTCACTCAGTTGCCGGTCGTGCTGATCAAAATTGAGACAAGTCCCGTCAACAATCGCTGTGTGAGTGCGCGGACTGATGGCAATGGTAACTACCGCTTTGAAGATGTGGTTCCAGGGACTTATCAGGTGTATGAAGCCTCTCGCGAGAGTGTGCCGGTTCCTAGAAATTGTAGTATCGCCTCGGCTAAAAATCCGGGTAGTTACCGCTCAACGACTGACAACGTTCGTGCTGAATTTACCGTAACGACCAGTGACATCACCAAGCAAGATTTTGGTGATGTTAAGTTGCCAGTCTTTGAGCCAGACAATAGCGCTCAGATTTTACCGGGCAATGTGCTGTTCTATGCGCACAAGTTCACCACGCGAGCGAAAGGCAGTGTGAGTTTCGCGAGTGCTTCCAGCGGTAATCGCAGCAGCGGTTGGTCGTCGATTCTTTATCGCGATGCAAACTGTGATGGCAAGCTAAACCAAAGCGATGGCACTACACCGATAGGTACCAGCGCAATCTCTGTGAGTGCTTTAGATAACATTTGTGTGATCAATAAAGTCTATGCGCCTGCCAATGTGGCGGCCAATGACCAGTACATTCAGACCATTACGGCGGACTTCAATTATAACAATGCGATTGCGGGTACCTTGGCACTCAAAGTGCAGGATGTGACAGTGGCCCAACAGGTTCAGGCTCCCGCGCTACCGGCAACACCAGCGGTGGTAGCAGCCGATGCGGTTGAGGCTCAGGAAGAACAGCCCGCGACATCCGGCACTGCTGCCACGGAAACAACACCCGCAGTGCCTGCAACCCCTTATATTCCTGCCACCGATCCGATACCGGCCCAACCAGCCGCTGCGGCAACACCGGTAACGCCAGCTGTCGGGCCATCTCGATTAGAGTTGCGCAAAACGGTTCAAAATACCACGCAGAACACGCCTGAAACGTCGACGGTAAACCAAGCAGCGCCTGGTGATACGCTGAAATATCGGATTTATTACAGCAATACGGGTACTGGGCCGCTGACGGAGTTGATCGTGAACGATAATGCGCAGGCTTATACTGAAATTAAGGCTGGCACCGCTGTGTGTAATACGATGCCCGCTGAAATTACCTCGTGTACGCCGGTGATCAGTGGTGACCGTGTGAGCTGGGAGTTTGACGGGCCCCTGATAGGGGGGAAGTCTGGTTTTGTGAGCTATGACGTTGTTATTGATGAATAATTAATTCCAAGTTGGACAAACACTGTTCGACGGCTTTGCTGCTTACTAATTTACAACTTAGTAGGTAGCTAGAAGTAGCATGCCTTATGTATCTACTAGGTCATTTATTGTAAGTAATTTAAGCATCCCGTATTGTACAGAGGAAGCAGATATACTGCTTCCTTTGTCTTGGCGAAAAGCTTATCCAATCGATAGTCGCCGTCTGATAGAATGAATTCACAAAACACAGCATTTTTAAGGTAACGAACCGTTTTGATAGTTATCAATAAGCAGAGTCTATTCGGCTACCGATAAATAGTTAGTACACGTTATGGAGATACAAATATGGGTTATTTACTTGTCATTGTTGGGGCGGCATTGCTCTCTTTTTGGGGAATTAGTGTTAAAAAGCCTGAGGAAGCACGCCCAAAGTTGATCAATGAAAAAGGTGGGTTAATTCTTACCTCTGGTTTAGCTTTAGTAATTATTGGTTTTCTCATTTAATTGAATGCTATTTTTTCGGGTTTTCTGAGGTTACTCCACTACTAACCCCTTGCAGTGGTTGTTCCTTATTGCGCTGCTTTGTAACGGCTAGGGTAGTCGATTTTGGATGCTACTTGTTAGCGAGTGAGCAGAATAGAAATAATTATGGCAAGAGTGAATGCTGGGTGTTGTCTGTCATCTTAGGTTTATATATATGAAAGGGCATCCGCACAACGCACGGATGCCCATCAATCTTAACGAGCCAACGCAGCCACTACCGCATCACCCATTTCTGTCGTACTCACTTTCCGAGTACCTTCCTCATAAATATCCGCTGTACGCAATCCGTTAGCCAATACCTGCTTCACGGCCGCTTCAATACGATCCGCCAGCTCACCTTGCTCAAGGCTATAGCGCAACATCATTGCTGCAGACAAAATAGTCGCTAATGGATTGGCGATACTCTGGCCTGCGATATCTGGCGCAGAGCCATGGCTAGGCTCATACAAACCTTGCTTAGATGCATTCATTGAAGCCGATGGCAGCATACCAATCGAGCCAGTCAGCATAGACGCCTGATCCGATAAAATATCACCGAACATATTAGTAGTAACCATTACATCAAACTGCTTTGGTTTCAGTACTAGCTGCATCGCCGCATTGTCGACATACAAGTGGCTAAGCTCGACTTCAGGATATTCTTTGCCGATGCGCTCCATGACTTCACGCCACAGCTCAGTGGCTTCCAGTACGTTAGCTTTATCAACAGAGCACAGGCGCTTGCCGCGCTTCATGGCGATATCAAAGGCAACGCGTCCGATGCGCTCGATTTCACTTTCTTTATAAACCAGTGTGTTATAACCGAAACGCTCGCCGTCTTCATTGACTTCGATGCCACGTGGTTGGCCAAAATAAATGCCGCCCGTTAGCTCGCGTACAATCATAAGATCCAGATTGGCAACAATTTCAGGCTTCAGGCTAGACGCATTTGCCAGCTCTTCATACAAAATCGCAGGGCGCAGATTGGCAAACAATTCCAAGTCGGTACGGATTGCCAGCAAACCACGCTCAGGGCGTAGTGGACGATCCAGTTTGTCGTATTGTGGGCCACCGACTGCGCCAAGTAGAATCGCATCGGCTGCTTTTGCCAGCTTTTGAGTGGATTCAGGATAAGGTGAGCCTTCCGCATCGTAAGCGCTGCCGCCCAGTTTCGCGAATTGCAGCTCCATATCGAGGCTACCTTCTGCTTTTAAAGCATTCAGTACTTTTACTGCTTCATCAATGATTTCCGGGCCGATGCCGTCACCGGGCAGAATGAGGATATTGTGGCTCATGTGTATGTACCGTTAGTTAATTCAAGGTAAAAATGCTGCCAGTATCATAAGTAGCGGCAGGGTATAAATCAAATTCATTGCATTCATTCAAACCATTCCTAATGGTTTGGAATTCAGTTTGCGCTTAGGCAAGCCATTCCGTCATCACAATGTGGGTGGTGACTTTGCCAATATTGGGTATTTTATCCAACTGCGCGCGAATTAGGTGCAGGTCAATCATGGACTCGGCTTCTGCATACATTAGCAAATCTAGATCGCCGCTAATGCCATGAGAGTATTTAATGCCGGGGATTTTCATCGCACGTTCGGCAATTGCCACGCAATGATAGCCGCCATGGCGCACTTCAAAATAGGCTTTTACCAACCCCCGAGTGCTGGGTTTACAAATGACCTGATAGCCGAGTATTTCGCCAGTATCTTCCATGCGCTTGATGCGATCGGAAACCGCCGAGCGCGATAAATTAACGGCTTCAGCAATGGCCGACACGCTTTGGCGGGCATTGCGCTGCAATTCACTGAGAATTTTCTGATCAAATACATCCATCTGTTAAACCTGACGACGTTATGGCGTGCCCGCCGCTGAAATTAAAGCAAATTGCCGGTGTATTCCGTGAATGTGCCGCGCAAGGCAGCCGTATACTGAGGCCATTTTTAATGAAGGGAATAATAACATGGGAAGCCTAAATCAAACGATCACCCGCTGGCAAGGTGTTGGGCTTATGGCGACAACTTTATTAGGTACCGGTGTGTTTATTCTCCCTCAGCTGACGATTGATAGTGCGGGCGATTTAGCGGTTTGGACCTGGGTGTTGTTGGTGTTGGCAATTTTACCCTTGGCGTGGGTGTTTGCAGAATTAGGGTGTCGTTTTTCACACGCAGGAGGTCCAGCGTTTTTTGTGCAGGAAGCATTCGGTGTTCGCTATGGTCATATGGTGGGTCTGATGTTTTTGTGCGTGGTGCCATTGGGCGCACCTGCCGCGCTGATGATGACCTTTGAGTTTTTAAAGCCGTTAATTAGCTTGTCACCGTTGCAATCCATCATTGCGCAAGTCTCGGTGATCGGTGTGCTATTTCTGCTGAATTTACGAGGCTTGCAGCTTTCCGGCAAAGCGCAATTACTGCTGACGGTAGCGATCCTAGCCGTTGTCGCCGCGATGTTGTTGGCGCTGTTTTTTAGCGAAGTCACACCCGTTGAGCCAGTCGCTAGCGGCAATCTGAATGGTGCCATGGGCGCGGTTGCATTGGCTATCTGGAGTTTTCTGGGTATTGAAGCGGTCACGCATTTATCCGCCGAGTTTAAGGATGTTAAGAAGGACTTTGTGCCGGCGGTAATGATTGGCATTGTGCTGGTGGGTGGTATTTATATTCTCTGTACCTATCTGTCGCTGCTTGCGCCTAATGCTGAGTTATCGATGGTAGACGCCTTTAGCCTGTTGCTCGGGCCGTATGGCAATTGGATTATTCCAGTGCTGGGTGTGGCTAGTGGTTTAGCGACGGTGAATGTGTATTTTGCCAGTGCTGCACGCTTGGCGTGGGTATTGAGTAAGGATGGTATCCTGCCTTCACAGCTAACCACCTTGAATCAACACGGCGTGCCACGTAATGCGTTGATGGCAGTTCAATGTGTGGCGGTGAGCATTATGGTCGGTGCTTATTTGATGTCGCAGCCGTTTGAAGCCATGGTGCGTTGGACCAATGGCGTGTTTGTGTTTATTTACGCGGCTTCCATGTTATCAGCTTGGCGCTTGTTGCCAACAAAGCATCGTCCAATGATTATGCTGGGCTTAGTGGTCTGCATTATCTTTGCAGCCTGTTTGGGGATGTCGATGTTATATGGCGGTGCCTTGGCGTTAGTATTACTTGCATGGTTGCTGGTGCGTCCGGCAAACGTTAAAGTGGCCGTTTAACTCATCCAGCTAGCGTATATGCCAATGCAATGTCTTTGTCCGTCCGGTCGATTATATGTCGATTGTTGCCAGCCTTATCACAATGGTAAGGCGGCTCCATCCGCTGAAGTACTAATGCGCTCACGCTATAGCGCCTATGTGTTAAAGGATGGGGCATATTTATATAAAAGCTGGAGCAAGCAAACCCGTCCCTCTAAAAAGTCGCTAAAAGAAGATAATGATACCCAATGGTTAGGATTGGAAATCCTGCGCACAGAGCATGGCACTGCGCTGGATACGACCGGCGTGGTGGAGTTTATTGCGCGCTATCAAGCGCCGAATGGGGCGGCTGAGCTGCATGAAACCAGCCGTTTTGTGCGGGAGAATGGCAAATGGGTGTATTTAGACGGGGATTATTAAGCGAATTTTTGGCTTGACCGGTCACTTATTTTTATTATACGGTTGCTCTCACTTACCAAATTGAACACGTAAAACACTAATGAACTCATCGCTAAACATCATCAATTCAACACACACTCTGCTATCAGCAGTAGTGGTCGTGGTGGTGTCTGTCGTGGTCTACGAGGCTATGCCGTAGCGGTTTATTAGACATCAAATTCTAAAAACCCTTCGGCGAAAGTCGAAGGGTTTTTTTTTACCCGAAATTTTAAGAATAGACACCAGAGGAAACAACGATGGATTCAGCAAATAACCCACAGCCACAGGCGGCGCAGCGCTTATCCGGCTCCCAACTGATTATCCGGCTTTTGGAACGTCAGGGCATCACGCACATTGCCGGTATTCCCGGTGGTGCCAATTTGCCAATGTATGACTCCTTAGTGGGCAGCAATATCAAGCACGTACTGGCTCGTCATGAGCAGGGCGCAGGCTTTATTGCTCAGGGTATGGCACGGGTAACGGGTCAGGCGCAGGTTTGTTTTGCAAGCTCTGGCCCTGGTGCCAGCAACCTGATCACGGCCGTTGCTGATGCAAATCTGGATTCTGTTCCGCTAATTGCAATCACCGGTCAGGTTCCTCAGCAAATGATCGGTACGGATGCGTTTCAGGAAATCGATACCTTCGGTTTGATGCTGCCAATTACCAAACACAACTGGGTTGTTCGCTCGGCTGAAGAGTTATTACAAGTGATTCCAGAGGCATTCAGTATTGCGCTATCAGGTCGTCCCGGTCCGGTTTCTATTGATGTACCGAAAGATGTTCAGAATCAGCTGATCGATGTAACCGAGTGGCCAGAGCCAGGCGTTGCGATTCCAGCACCGGATTTTGATGTGCAAGAAGTTGAAGCGATGTTGGCGAAGATTCGCGAAGCGCATCGTCCGGTATTGATGATTGGTGGCGGTATTGTTTACTCCGGCGAATCGGCGTTGCTGCGTGAGTTTGCTGAAAAGTTAGATATTCCAACGGTTCAAACCTTTATGGGCTTGGGTATTTTGCCAGCAGACCATCGTTTATCGCTGGGTATGTTAGGGATGCACGGTGCACGTTATACCAACTACATCTTAGAAGAATGCGACATGCTGATTGGCTTGGGCGTTCGCTTTGATGACCGCGCCACGGGTAAAGTTGAAGCCTTCTGTCCAAATGCTGAAATCGTCCATGTTGATATCGACCAAAGTGAAATCGGCAAAATTAAGAATCCAGTGCTGTCTATCTTGGCAGATGTTGGTGAAGTATTGACGATTGCCAATGAGCAACTGGAAGCCGTTGAGCGCCCATTATGGCAGCAGCGTGTTGAGCAGTTAAAAGAAGCACATCCTTTAATTCTGGATGGTTCGGATGAGTTGTTCCGCCCTTATGGTGCGATTAAGAAAGTCGCCTCAATACTGGATGATAGCGCCAATATCAGCACGGATGTTGGCCAACATCAAATGTGGGTAGCGCAGGCTTATCCCATCAACCGTCCGCGCCAGTGGGTTAGCTCCGGCGGCTTGGGTACTATGGGTTTTGGTTTACCAGCCGCGATTGGTATTGCCTTGGCTCAGCCTGATCAGAAGAGTATTTGTTTCTCGGGTGATGGCAGCATCATGATGAATATTCAGGAGTTGGCTACAGCCGCTGAAGAAAATCTGGATGTAAAAATCATTATTCTAAACAATGGTCATTTAGGCTTGGTTCGCCAGCAGCAGACCTTGTTTTACGATAAGAACTTAAGCTCAGTAAAGTTTCAGCAAGGTGTTAACTTTGCAATGACGGCGCAGTCGATGGGCGTTAAGGGGATTGATCTTGGTCAGTCCGATGATCCGGAAGCAGATTTACGCGAAGCCTTGCTTGAGCATGGTCCTTGCGTAATCAATATTCCAATTAGTGAAACAGAGATGGTTTACCCAATGGTGGCACCGGGTGGTGCAAACCGCGATATGATCGGAGGAGAGGCATAATGAGCGCACAAATCATGGAAGCAGATACTACTTCAGCTGCGACGCCAACCAAGTCGGTTTTAAAGCTAATCGTCAATAATCATGCCGGTGTGATGTCGCATGTGTGTGGCTTGTTCTCACGTCGCTCATACAATCTGGAAGGCATTATGGTGATGCCTATTGCCAGTGAGCAGGGCGCGCGCAGTTGCATTTGGTTGTTACTGGATGAGAAGGAGAAATTGCCGCAGATTATTCAGCAAACACAGAAGCTGGTGGATGTATTAAGCATTGAGCGGCATCCGCTATCCGGTAGCGTGTTTGAGAAGACGAATGATTATTTTACGGCTTAGTCACGCGCTGATTTTTGGCGCTTAGTAAGCTTGGCGGGTGGTTTTTTTGAGCCATCCGCTTTTTTTATATTCTAGCTGTCAACGTTGTCACTTTTTAGTGATTAAATACTTATGTATTTACGATTGTTAGCATTACATCGGTGTTTTTTTAGCAGTTTTTTCAGGGTTCGCAGTTTTGATTGTTCCAGTGGTTGCAGGGTATTGGACTCTTCAATTTCGCCGACTAACTTTAGGTAGTTATTAAAAATACTACATTGCTGGTTCTGGTGGCGATGGGCACTTATCTTCATGGTTAACACTCTCATCTTGGGTTTGATGGCCTGCTTGGGGGAGCGAGGTCTGAAAAATTTCCAACAGATACAGTGTATACTTATTCGGCTTCAAGGGGAGTACCACTAGCCTAACGGTGGTACTCTGGGAGTTTGTTCAGCTGGTGTTTATTCCTGACATTGAGCGGGTACCTGATCTTCTGACCAGTCTGTCAACTTAGTCATTTTACCTGCGATCTTGAATGACTTTTTATCTTTGATTCCGCCGCCTGTTAACAAGTTAACATCGCAGCTTAAGCCGGCGCTCAAATCCAACGTATCGTAAGAATTATAGGTGTAGCCTGCGACCACAAATGCGCCTTTTCGGTAAGCCAGTGTTAGCTTTTGGCTCCAACGATTGCGCCCAATCGCTTCATTTTGGCTATGCACTTCCAACGAGCCGGATTTACCTATCGTTAGTGATGGCGTTGTTCCCCACATGGCGCCCGACCACACTAAATTGGGCTTAACAATCTCAAGCTTTGGTAGAGAAGATCCTTGCTCGCCAAGGTAGATATGCAGCGCAACGTCCGAATCATCATTGCCTGCTGGTGCGATCAAAAAGGCACGATCCATCATGCCATCCTTATTCCAGTCTCCTGTGGCAGTACTAATCACTCGTGCTAAGTCAATTTTTTGCTCTGCCGCTGTACCGCAAAGTGGGGCCAGAAGTGTGAGGCTCAATAATATCGGGGTAATTGCTTTCATAGGTTAGGCCTGTAAAGATAGTTAGGTCAAGTGTAGTACATTTTACTGAAAACTAGGGGTGCAGCATATGTCAGATACGATTGTTAAAACTATGCCATTAGAGCCGATTTGGCAAACGCCTGATCCGTTTCTATTTTGTGTGCATCATCTGGACTTTTACCCAAAAGCGAATGCGCAATTAGGGCCTGATGCGTCTTTGCAAGGTCATCAGCTAGGGCAGGACTTTATGCCAAGCAATAGTGATGACTGGCGCATGTATCATGGCCAGACGATGCCGGGCTTTCCGGCGCATCCGCATCGTGGTTTTGAAACAATTACTGTTACCACGCAAGGCTTGATTGATCATGCGGACTCAATGGGCGCAGCCGGTCGTTATGGCAATGGAGATACGCAATGGATGACTGCCGGTAAAGGCGTGCAACATGCTGAAATGTTTCCTTTGTTGGATGAAGCCGAGCCCAACCCGTTGGAGCTATTTCAAATCTGGTTGAATCTTCCCGCAGCCAATAAAATGGTCGAGCCACATTTTACAATGCTCTGGAGTGAGCAAACGCCACAACTGGTTTCAAAGGATGAGAGCCAACGCGAAACACGAGTAAAAATTGTGGCTGGGGATTTGGAAGGGCTGAATGCCTTAGCGCCTCCGCCAGACTCTTGGGCCAGCGGTGCGGATAATGAAGTCGCTGTCTGGATTATCAATATGGATGCTAATGCACAGTGGACTTTGCCAGCCGCCTCAGCGGGTTTGAATCGTCGACTCTATTATTACGATGGCGCAGGGCTTTCCTTGGACGAAAAATCCATGCCACTTAATCATTGCATCGATTTAATCTCAGATAGAAGCGTTGTACTGAAAGCCGGTGAGCAGGGGGCGCAATTGTTACTTCTGCAGGGCCGCCCAATTAACGAACCGGTTGCGCAATACGGCCCGTTCGTCATGAACAATAAAGCCGAGCTACAACAAGCCTTTGCGGACTATCAAGCCACTCAGTTTGGCGGTTGGCCGTGGCCTGAAACGGAGCAATCACATGGCAAAATACAGGGTCGTTTTGCGCGGTATGCCGATGGGCGTGAAGAGCAACCTTAGTGGTTCTGATCAGGCTTTGAATAGCCACTGATCGGCCATGACCTTGAAAACAGTAGATGGCGACAAAATTATCTGAGCATAGGGCGCAATAATGTGCCGAAACAGGATATTGATATGCCCGATACATCGACCATTTTAATGGCACTGATTGTGCTTGGTGCGATTGCCGCCTTTGCTTGGCCACGGTACAAGCTTTACAAAGCGATGAATGCACCATTTCCCGAAGAATGGCGTAAAACCCTACGGCATAATTTTCCGGTATTTCGCCGGATGCCCACCGATTTGCAATTACAAATGAAGCAACGGATTAAGCGCTTTTTGCATGATAAGCAGTTTATTGGCTGTGCTGATTTTGAAATTACGGATGAAGTTCGAGTCACCATTGCAGCTTCGGCGTGCTTGCTACTACTAAACCGGAATACGGATGTGTACTCTGGCTTGCGCTATATTCTGGTATATCCCGATGCTTTTTTGGTTGAGCGTGAAACGCGTGATTCGGCAGGCTTGGCCTTTTCGCAAAAGCGTGGCTTACTCGGCGAGTCGTGGAGTAATGGCAAGGTGATTTTATCGTGGGATGATGTGCTGCGTGGCAATCAGAAATTCGATGATGGCGCTAATGTGGCAATCCATGAGTTTGCGCATCAACTCGATCATGCAACGGGCGCAACCAATGGCGCACCATTTTTAGGAAGTTCTGCCAGATCCAAGCGCTGGGCGACTGTGCTTACCACTGAATTTGAGCGGTTACGGCAGGCGGCTTATCATGGCGATGAAACATTGATTGATCAGTACGGTGCGACCGAGCCCGCAGAGTTTTTTGCGGTAGTCACGGAGACATTTTTTGAAAAGCCAAAGCAGCTATTGCGCGAGCATCCAGCCTTGTTTGCAGAGTTGAAAAATTACTACCGAGTTGATCCCGGTGATTGGGTAAGCTGAGGTTAGTTATTCGCGAGTCGCGCCGGTGTAAGTGTGCATCGGCAGGTTCTGGTATTTCTCTACGAGTTCGTGGAAGTGGTTGTACATCCAATCCATGGTGGCAAACTGTTCGCCAGCTTGCAGATAGATGGTGGTAACCCGCTCAGGCTCAATGCGTACATATCTAAAGGATGCATTGCCTGCCATCTCGTTAATTTCAAACAGACTGTAATCCACATCGCTAATGGCTAACAGACTAGCATAGCCGGAGCGCGGTGAGCTGCTGACAAAGTCAGACGGTACCAGATTACTGAAATCGGCATAACCCAATTCAGTATCCAGTGAGAAGCGTGGCATTTTAACGCCTGCACGACGGTAGTTTTGCAGGTTTTCCTGCTCAGTTTGCAGCGCATCGGCTTCAAAGCTAACGCTGACCTCAGCATAGAAGCGCGTACCGCTTAGGTTGCCGGTGCCATCTTCCTGTAAATAGGCGCTATCGATTTCCCCGTAATACAAGTATTCAGCCATGGCTTCGCGGCCCCAGCTAAATACTTGGTATAAGGTTTTCACGTCGGTCGAGCTTGGCTCAATGGCATGAATCACCGTGGTATCGGGGTGATTCGGGTCGCCATCATCGATAACAGCCTGCGCGTTTTTGCCTTCGGCTAAGCGTTTAAGCAACACAGCGATAAAGGCACCGAAAACGGCGGCAATACAAATGACAGCGACAAGCATGGCTTAAGCGACTTTCCGACTGTGGTTTTGGTGTGCCAGATATTCTTCGTAAGTACCTTGGAAGTTGACCAACTTGCGGTCTTTAATATCCAGAATACGCGTTGCCAGTGATGAAACAAACTCACGGTCATGGCTCACAAAAATCAGCGTGCCATCATAATGCTTCAAACCGGCATTCAGTGCTTCGATGGCTTCTAAGTCCAAGTGGTTGGTTGGCTCATCCATGATTAACACATTGGTGTCCATCATCATTAGCTTGCCAAATAACAGACGATTTTTCTCACCACCCGAGCAGACGCGGGCTTTCTTGTTGGCGTCATCAGCGGTGAATAGTAAGCGGCCTAACATGGCACGTACTTTTAGATCGTCATGCTTAGCGGTGCGCCACTGTGACATCCAATCGAAAATCGTTAGATCATTATCAAACTCACGGCTGCTGTCTTGTGGGCAATAGCCAATCAATACATTCTCAGACCATTTGATTACACCGTCATTGGCATCTAACTCATTCATTAGGCAGCGCAAGAAGGTACTTTTACCTGAGCCGTTATCGCCCATGACCGCCATTTTCGCACCAGCTTCCAGAATAATATTGCCTTGGCTAAACAGTGTTTTGCCGTCAAAACCGTGTGCCAAATCTTCCAGCGTGAGCGCCTGACGGTGCAACTGCTTGGATTGCTTAAAGCTGATGGATGGTGAAATACGGCTGGAAGCTTTAACTTCATCCAGCTTAATTTTATCCAATTTCTTGGCACGTGAACTAGCTTGTTTAGCTTTAGAAGCATTCGCAGAGAAGCGGTTAACAAAGCCTTGTAGCTCGTCAATCTCAGCGCTTTTCTTGGCGTTCTCAGTCAGCAATTGCTCGCGAATCAGTGTCGAGGCCGCCACAAACGCTTCGTAGTTACCCGGATAAATGCGCAGCTCGCCATAGTCGATGTCGGCCATATGAGTGCAGACGGAGTTCAAAAAGAAACGGTCATGCGAGATGATGATCATGGTGGACTTACGCTGATTCAGCACCGTGGTCAGCCAGTTGATGGTGTCGATGTCCAAGTTGTTGGTTGGCTCATCCAGCAGCAAGATATCTGGATTTGCAAACAACGCTTGTGCCAACAATACACGCAGCTTTCTACCCGGCGCGACTTGCTTCATTAAACCAAAGTGAAGGGCTTCTTCAATACCGGCTTCCAGTAGGATTTCACCGGCACGGTTTTCCGCGCTGTAGCCATCCATTTCTGCAAACTGTACTTCCAGCTCAGCTACCGCCATGCCATCGTCTTCGGTCATATCTGGCTTGGCGTAAATGCGGTCGCGTTCCTGTTTAACTTTCCACAGATTTGCATCACCCATGATTACGGCATCAATCACGCTGTACTCTTCAAAGGCAAACTGATCCTGACTCAAAGTACCAACGGTTTCGCCAGTGCTGATGGATACGTTACCGGCAGTAGGCGCTAGCTCGCCGCTCAGGATTTTCATAAAGGTTGATTTGCCGCAACCATTGGCACCGATTAAACCGTATCGGTTGCCGTTGCCAAATTTGGCAGAGATGTCTTCGAACAATGGCTCAGAGCCAAATTGCATGGTGATGTTTGCGGTAGATATCAAAACTGAATTCCTGTGCGCGGATGAATAGGGCGATTAGCCCAAGGCGCTAATATGGGTGGTAAAATGTGGCGAACTATAGAGACTTATCGGCTTAATGTCGAGCCTAAAGCGTTGACCTGCCGGTGTTTTTTTATGGAGGGAGTCAGCGTGTTATGAAAGGCTTAGGTTTGGCGGTGAGTGGTCATCACCATGAAAAAAGCCTTCTTTTCCGTGTTGAAAAAGAAGGCCGTTTACCCGTTTAACTTACACCATCAGGTGTTAGTGACGACGTCCGCCACGATGATGTTGCTGTCCGTGAGAATGGCAGAACTTACTCCATTGCCCATGATGGTTTTGTTGGTCGTGACAGTGTGGTGGCGGGCGGCGTGGGCGATGTCGGTTGTGACCATGACCTCCGCGATTTCCGCCATTCCACTGTATACCGCCACGACGACCGTCACCAATAAAGATGCTGAATGAGCCACCTTTATGAGCACCGCCGGAGCGGTGATCGCCATTATGAGCAAAAGCCGTTTGGCCAATAAACAGCGAAACGATTGCTGCAATAATTGCTATCCTTTTCATGCTATATCTCCTCTTGGATTCATTAACACGGGTTTGAAGCTGTCTAGAAATAAAAGCACAGCCTCACAGAGATATGCGTGAAACTCTCCGTGGATGGCTCAAATCAAACATTACCGTCCTACGGAGAGCGTCAGTTAAACGGCCTTTAGGCGCTCTGCATGATAAGCAATGTGCTCACCAATAAAAGTCGCGATGAAGTGATAGCTATGGTCGTAACCTTCCTGCAAGCGTAGCTCTAAAGGCTGGCCTGCTGCTTCACACGCCGCTTTGAGATTTTCAGGCAATAATTGGCCTTCATCATAAAACTCATCGGCTAATCCAGAGTCAATCAGCAGGTGTGGAACACGAGCGCCGCCTTTGACCAGTTCAGTGGCATCGTAAGCGGCCCAGTTGCTTTGGTCTTCACCAAGGTACGCCGTAAAGCAACCTTTACCCCAGCCACAATTCACTGGGTTACAGATCGGTGCAAATGCTGAGACTGAGCGATAAGCATCTGGCTCTTTCAGTGCGCAAATCAAGGCACCATGGCCACCCATTGAGTGACCCGTTACTGATTTAACGCCCGGCAGTAATGACAGTTGCGCTTCCACTAAAGCCGGTAGCTCTTTAGTCACATAGTCATACATGTGGTAGTTATCAGCGTAAGGCGTGTGCGTGGCATTCACATAAAAGCCTGCACCTTGACCAAGGTCGTAACGCTCTGGCTCATCCGGAACCACATCGCCACGTGGGCTAGTGTCTGGAAAAATTAGTGCGATACCATGCTCTGCGGCATAACGCTGCGCTCCGGCTTTGGTACGTGCATTGTCATCCGTGCAGGTAAGTCCCGATAGCCAGTATAGTGCTGGTACAGGGCCATCGCTGGCTTGTGGTGGCAGGTAGACCGAGAAGGTCATCTCACACTGGTTAACGGCCGACTGATGGCGGTACCGGTTAAGGTAGCCGCCAAACTCTTTAACTGTTTCAATTTGTTGCATGGTGCTTCCTTACATCAGGATGACAGAACGGATACTCTTACCTTCGTGCATCAGGTCGAAGGCTTTGTTGATGTCTTCCAGTCCCATGGTGTGAGTGACCATCTTATCCAGCTCGATTTCGCCAGACATATAGCGCTCAACGTAGCCCGGTAATTCAGTACGGCCTTTAACGCCACCGAATGCAGAGCCTTTCCAAGTACGACCAACCACCAGGTTGAATGGACGGGTTTGGATGACTTGTCCCGCACCTGCAACGCCGATTACGGTAGAAACACCCCAGCCCATGTGAGTACATTCCAGAGCATCACGCATTACGTGGACGTTACCGATACACTCAAACGAGTAATCCACACCACCGTTAGTGATTTCCTGAATGTATTCGCTGACTGAGCCATCGATTTCTTTCGGGTTAACGAAGTCAGTTGCGCCAAGAGCTTTAGCCATTTCCCACTTTTCAGGGTTAATATCAACTGCCAGAATGCGAGAAGCTTTAGCCATAACTGCGCCCTGAATAACAGATAAACCGATACCGCCTAAACCAAATACCGCAACAGTAGAACCTGGCTCTACTTTGGCTGTATTTAATACCGCACCGATACCGGTAGTTACACCACAACCTAACAAGCAAACCTTATCCAAAGGGGCTGCTTTGTTGATTTTTGCCAATGCGATTTCAGGCACTACCGTGTACTCAGAGAAGGTTGAACAACCCATGTAGTGATAGATATCTTGGCCACGCGCTTTAAAGCGACGTGTGCCATCTGGCATGAAGCCCGTCCAGATAGTTGGTGCAATGGTTTGGCACAAGTTGGACTTGGTGCTGTTGCAATATTCGCAATCGCCACACTCAGCGATGTATAGCGGGATAACATGGTCGCCGACTTCCAGATTCTTAACGCCCGGGCCTACTTCAACCACTTCACAGCCACCTTCGTGACCTAAAATCGCTGGGAATACACCCTCTGGATCATCACCAGACATGGTGAATGCATCGGTATGGCACACGCCTGTGGCATGAACTTTTAGCAGAACTTCACCTTCACGAGGGCCGGCGACTTCTACTTCTTCGATTTCAAGCGCCTGTTTTGGGCCCCAGGCAATTGCTGCTTTACATTTCATGGTTTGCTCCTGTTATGGATTACTGGTTGGTTGTGATTAATGGATTGGAATTTAACGTTGCGATAGTGCGTTGTACTGCATCTAAAATATGTTGTGCCGGAAAGCCGAATGGGACGATTTGTGCCAGCTTTCCCTGACCATCAATGATAAACAAATTTGCCGTGTGATCGACAAAATAATGCGTGTCTGTGCGTTGGTTCTGCTGAACCTTTGTTTGTACATGATAAGCATCAGTCACGGTTTGAATCTGCTTACGGCTACCGGTGAGTCCGATTAAGCTGGAGTGAAAGTAGGGCACGTATAGATTCAGAATTTCCGGCGTATCACGCTCAGGGTCTACGCTGACAAACAGCCCTTGTACCTTATCTGCATCCTCTCCCAGTTGCTTTAATAGCTGAGCCATCCTTGCAAGCTCCGTCGGACAGACATCAGGACAGTGCGTGTAACCGAAGAAAATCAACGCGACTTTGCCACGCAATTGCGCCAGATTAAAAGGCTTGCCGTGGTGATCGGTGAGCGTAAAGTCCCCACCAACCGTATTGGCTTTTTGGTTTTTCGGCTCGCTAGCCTTGGTTGTTGGCTGCTTTGCTGGTGTAACCACCGTATCACCAATAGGCGCTGCGAAGGCATCGGAAACCAGTGTGTCGACATTGCTGCCAGTAAGACTTTGCAGAAATACGACCAGTTGATCGATTTCAGTGTCGTTTAAATTTAACGGCGTAATCAACGGATCAAGTCCGGAGTTAGCAATGCCGCCTTGATTATAAAATTCCACCACAGAGCGTAAGCTTGGTAGGCTGCCATTGTGCATATAGGGTGCGGTGATCGCGACATTGCGTAAGATCGGCGTTTTATATTTCCAGCGGTCGTCTGGGTCTTGGCTGACTTCATAATGTCCAAGATCAGCGATCGGTGTTTCACTCACGCTATCGATAATTTTGCTATCTACCTCTACAAAGATCCCGGGTGCCAGCATTACACGCTGGGTTTCAGGCTTTTGGCCCATGGAGTTTAAATAGCCTAAACCGGTGTTATGCAATGCATGATCGCTGAATAGTGCAGAGTCTGCACCAATTGTATGGCAGGTGCTACAGCGTGCTTTTCCGGTGAAAAGCTTAAAGCCTGCTTCGGCTTGTTTGCTGAAATTAGCTTGTGTCGGAGGTTGTTTAGCAAAATACCAGCGATCAAATGGCGAATCAGCGGAGAGTAAGCTGCGTTGATAAGCCGCTAGCGCAAGACCCACTGTTTGCATATTCGGGCCTTGTCCATCGAAGCTGGTTTCAAATAGATCTTGGTAGTCAGTAAATTTACGTAATTTATTAATCACATAGCCAATGGATGGATTGGCCATTTCATTAGTTGCCAAAAATGGCCCCCAAACTTGCTGCTCTAAGGAGTCTTCACGGGCATCGTGAAATAGGGTTTTGGCGTGTGCAACATTATATAAACTGGGTGTGTTGCGTCTGACACTACGGCCTTCAAAGCCAACAGCGGTGGCGATTTCATTGCTGGTAAAGCCTTGGTCTGGCACATGGCACATGGCACATGAGAGCGTGTCATTTAGGGACAAGCGACGGTCAAAAAACAGCTTGCGACCGAGGGCAATGCGGTCGGCGCTAAGATTTTTTTGTTGAACTCGATTTAGCGGTGGTAAGCCAAGTGGTGGTGATTGGGTTAGCGCCAATAAATCGGTGGCCTTACCTTGTCGTTGATGAATAGGCTGCTCGGCTAAGCCTGCAGTTGCAGTTGCAGTTGCAGTTTCTGTTTTGTTGGCTGCTTGAATGAGTTTTACTTGGGTTTCAGTCTCTGGCTTAGGTGCCGACTCCACTGAGTCTGGAGCTTGCTTGTTAAGCAGTCGGTCTTGCTGCAGCAGTGTTTTCAGGTCGTTGATAATAATGTCAGGATGTAAAAACTGTACACTGTAAATATTGCGAATCGCATTCTCAGGATCAATCAAATACACCCGCAGCACATGAGAGATCGCCGTACCCGCCTTGCCATTAACCGACATTTCACGCTGCACATCTTGCTCATAAGATTTCAGCAGCGGTTTCAGGCTGGCTTCCGAGTCGGTGGTGAGAAAATGCCATTCGCCATTCGGGCCAGCATAATCAAAATTCTTGCCATAAAGCTGCATGACTTTGGGTGTGTCGCGCTCAGGGTCAAAGCTCAGACTCATTAGTTGCAGATTATCCGCAAGCTCTGGATCTTTCTGCATTTGCGATTTGAGTTTGTAAAACACATAGGATGACAGCGGGCAGCCATTCAAATCGCCGCAATTGCTGTAGATAAAGCCGAGCAGTGTGTATTTCCCACGGTATAAATCGTGAAGCTGGCGTGGGTTTTCATTGGTATCCAGTACCGTGCCATCTGCTGCTTGCTTTAATGCCGGGAGTTGATAGCTCCCAACTTCTGGCAAGTCATAAGATAGCGTGCGGTAACCAATAGCCGGTGCAATATCGGCCGCACTGATCGTGATCGGCAAGCCGAATAGCACCAGCCAACACAGAACCCTTAAATGTTTCAATGAAGGTTGCATCACTCGTCACATCCTCTGTGTTGGCTGGTTAACATATTTCTTGGTCGGCGGTTTACTGAGCTAACTGGCTCAGTTTGGTTTTAGGTGTCACCGGGCTAGCATTGGCATACAGCGAGTAGGCCCCAAATCGCATTTGGTGAGCGCGTCCTAGCTTTTCTTTAGTAAAATCAATGCTGAATTGCTCGGTCAGTTCTTTGCCATCCCAGTTGTAGGCTTTGAAATATTGCTCGTTGTCAGCACCTTTTTTATCCCAGTTGGCGAGAAGCGATGAGGTGTAATACACGCGCTTGCCATCCCAACTGGAGGAGGCCATATTTACCTGCGCGCCGATTTGCTTTTCATAGGTTTGCTTAGGATTGAATGGGTCGCTCATATCAAAGTAACGAGTTTTGCCATCCATAAAGGTGTTTACCCATAAGCCTTGATCATCTGAGGATAATGAAATATCCACCGGTAACGGGATTTTTGAAGGATCACCAATATCAGCGACAGGTTCCGCTTTCCATTTGCCTTCAGTATTTTCGTGCACAATCCAGATTTTCGAGGTCAGGGCAGTCGTGGTGACGCACCAGTTATTGCGTGGTTGCCAAGCGCAGCGAACTTCCAGCGGCGCACCGGGTACATCAAACACTTCTTTGGGCTTTCTGGCGTGTAAATCCCAGCGCACCATGGTGTTACCAAAGCGCTTCATGGCCTCCTGATCACCCAGCATTTTACCGAAGTCCATCATATAGTTAGACCAGCCAGTAAATGATGAGGTAAACATGGCATTGCGACGAGGTAGCGCGCGAATGTCATAACCAAAGCCATCGGAATATTTTCCGGTTTTTACAGCGCCATTCAAATCCTGATCGCTAGGCATCCAATGGGTTTGAAGGTATTCACCAGCATTGCTGTATTCCACCAGTGCAGTGCGACCGCCATTATCCTTGTTATTGGATAGGGCAGTGATAATCATCTTACCGGGGAGCGCATAAGTCGTATGAGGGCCCACAGCACCGCCACTGGCGGATACAAAGTCAGTAATCACTTTATGCAACGTCGGTTTGGCAGGATCAGTATGCACATCAAATATAAAAATCTTGTTGGTATCCAGACCGCCAGCCCAGAGGTATTTGCGGTCATCAGTTAAGCCGGAGTGGTGCGCTTCATTGCGACCGCCAACCGACAAGCTATTAATTACTTTGCCATATTGTTCAGATTTCGGATTCACATCCACTGTCACCAGTTTGTCCTGTGCGTCGCCTAATCCCTCGACACCCAGCGTCCATATATACACGAAGTCTTCCTGACCGGTAATTTTGGCCATATAAGGAGACATGCAGGTTTCATCGGCCTGTACCGCAGTAATCGTTGTTGCGGATAGTCCGCAAACCATTAAAGCCAGCGCCAGCGCATTACGCACCGGAAATTTTCTTGTTTCGTAAGACATCATTTTCCTCCTCAGGAAATAACGTAGTGAATTCAAGGAGCAATCAGCAGCGGCTATTATTGTTTTATTTAAAATAGAATGAACCTTCACTTTTGTCAATTGATAGTTGCCTAATCAAATAGTACTATTCGCCTATGCCTTATCTAAAACGCCTTGCACCAGTACCTGAACCCATCGACTGTAAAATTCTTACGGCGGCTTTGGAGCTGTTTGTAAAAAAAGGCTACCACACGGTTTCAGTACATCAGATCCAAAGTCTGGCGAATGTCAGCATCGGGTCCATCTATAACCATTTCGGTGGAAAAGAGGGCGTGGCCAAGGCGCTGTACCTGCATTTGTGCATTGAATTTGATGAGTTGGTGAATGATGGAATTGCTAGTGGCGACTCACCGCGTGAGCAGTGCCGAAAGATTATTGAGCTGATGTTTGAGTACACCGAATCCCATGCCGACATCATGGCGTACCTGTTTAATATCCGACACACCGAGTTTTTGAGTGATCAGTTATTACTGTGTGAAGGTGCTGGTTTTGTGAAAATTGATCAGATCATTGAAGCAGGAATTGACGCAGGTGAGTTTCGCACTATGGAGCCGTTGGTGGCTTCATCCTGTATTTTTGGTGGGGCGATTCGAATGGTGCAGCTGCGATTGGATGGTTTAATTAAGCAGCCATTGCCTGAATTATTAGAGCAAACGATTGCTGGAATATTTGCCGGAGTTTGCGTTATAGAGGATTCTACTAATGCAATGCTGGGTGATTCTTTGGCGACAAAAGACGCGTCCGTTATTGCTTCAATTGCAGTGTAAGTCAGAGGTACAACTCAGAGCTTTAAAATTAAATAACAACGTCCAAAACCAAAATTCACAAACAAAAAAGCCGGACTGAAATAAATCAGCCCGGCTTTTTTATGCAGTGTAATCGAGCAATTAGCTAAGCATGCTGATCATCACACCGGCTGCAATCGCAGAACCGATAACACCTGCCACGTTAGGACCCATGGCATGCATCAACAGATGGTTATGCGGATTCGCTTCCAGTCCCACTTTATTGGAGACACGAGCTGCCATTGGCACCGCAGATACACCGGCTGAACCGATCAAAGGGTTGATCGGCGAATTGCTGTACTTATTGAGTAACTTCGCCAGCAATACACCAGAAGCCGTACCGATACAGAATGCAATCGCACCCAGTCCCAGAATACCCAGTGTTTCCCAGTTCAGGAACTTGTCAGAACTCATCTTAGAACCAACACCTAAACCTAGGAAGATGGTTACGATATTGATCAGTGCATTCTGTGCAGTATCACTTAAACGCTCAACCACGCCAGCTTCACGCATCAGGTTACCAAAGCAGAACATACCCAGCAGTGGTGCAGCTGAAGGCAGAACCATAGCCACCATGATCAGCAGTAATAGTGGGAAAATGATCTTCTCACTTTTTGTTACATGGCGCAGCTGTACCATCTTGATTGCACGTTCCTGCTCAGTAGTCAGGGCACGCATAATTGGCGGCTGGATAATTGGCACCAGTGCCATGTAAGAGTAGGCTGCTACCGCTACCGCACCCAGAATATCGGGGGCGAGCTTACTGGTAACAAAGATTGCTGTTGGGCCATCCGCACCACCGATAATACCGATTGCTGCCGCATCCGTAATACTAAAGTCCAGAATACCGAAGTGACTTAGGCTAACTGCACCCAATACCGTCGCAAAAATACCAAACTGAGCCGCTGCACCAAGTAGCAGTGTCTTTGGATTCGCCAGCAGCGGTCCAAAGTCGGTCATCGCGCCAACACCCATAAAGATGATCAGCGGGAACATCCCTGAAGCAATACCCATATTGTAGATGTAATACATCATACCGCCGGGATCTTGCAGGTGACCCATGGCGTCATACACCGGCTCGGCTTCAAAGCCTGCACCAGGAATATTCACCAACAGGGTACCGACGGCGATTGGTACCAGTAGCAGGGGCTCAAAGCCTTTCTTGATGGCGAGGTACAAAAGTCCCAAGCCAACGATCATCATGACTGCTTGTCCGGGATGTAGCTGTGCAATTCCCGAGTCAGTCCATAATTTGTAGAGGTTTTCCATCAGTCAGCTCCTATGCCAAGGTAACCAGTGTGTCGCCCAGTGACACGGCGTCACCTTCCTTAACAAGAACTTCAACCACAGTTGCACTTTTCGGTGCGACCACAGTGATTTCCATCTTCATGGCTTCCAGAATAATCATGATGTCGCCTTCTTCTACCATCTCGCCAGGTTGTACCAATACTTTGAATACATTACCTGCCATTGGCGCAGGGTAACCTTCGCCGCCAGTTGGAGCGGCAGCAGCCGGTGCAGAATCAGATGAACCAGAAGCAGCGCCAGCCACAGGAACGATACCCGTGATATCGCCGCCGTTGCCGACAGTGACTACATGGTCAACGCCATCAATTGTCACGGTGTAAACTTCTTCACCAGAGCCGGTAGTAACCGCTTCACTTTCTTTACCCGTTGGAATGGGTTCGAAAGCAGAAGGGTTGTCACGATTCTCAAGGAACTTCAAACCGATCTGTGGGAACAGTGCATAAGTCAGCACGTCATCGATCAGGCCTTCGCCTTCAGTCAGTTTAATGTTTTTCTCTTTAGCAATACCAACCAGCTCGTCTTTAAGTTTATCCAACTCAGAACCTAGCAGATCAGCCGGACGGCAAGTGATTAACTCATCATCGCCCAAGGCTTGCTTTTGCAGCTCAGCATTAACCGGAGCCGGTGTTGCGCCGTATTCGCCACGTAATACACCTGCTGCTTCACCTGTCAGTTTGCCGTAGCGCTGACCAGTTAACACGTTAAGCACCGCTTGAGTACCAACGATTTGCGAAGTAGGGGTTACCAGCGGAATGAAACCTAAGTCTTCACGTACACGTGGAATTTCTGCCAGAACTGCATCCAGCTTATCGCCAGCGCCTTGCTCTTTAAGCTGAGTTTCCATATTGGTCAGCATGCCGCCTGGCACTTGTGCAACCAAAATACGAGAATCGATGCCTTTCAGCGAGCCTTCCCATTTCGCGTACTTCTTACGAACATCGCGGAAATAAGCAGCAATCTCTTCCAGTAGCTCCAAATCCAAGCCCGTTGCGCGCTCAGTGTCTTGCAGCATGGCAACTACAGATTCGGTTGGCGAGTGACCATAAGTCATCGACATGGATGAAATTGAGGTATCGACATTATCGATGCCCGCTTCAATACATTTCAGGTAAGTACTGGTTGAAAGACCGGTTGTCGCATGGCACTGAATATGAATGGGTACAGAGACTGCTTTTTTCAGCTCAGTCACCAGTTCATAACCAGTGTAAGGCTTCAGCAGACCAGCCATATCTTTAATACAGATCGAGTCACAGCCGATGTCTTCAAGGCGACGCGCCATATCCAACCACAGCTGCAGATTGTGCACTGGGCTTAAGGTATATGACATGGCTGCTTGAGCATGTTTATCAACGGCTTTAACCGCTTTCAATGCCGTTTCCATATTACGGGTGTCGTTCATCGCGTCAAATACGCGGAATACGTCCACTCCGTTTACCGCTGCACGCTCAACAAATTTGTTGACCACGTCATCGGCATAATGGCGGTAACCCAGAATATTCTGAGCACGGAACAGCATTTGCTGAGGCGTGTTTGGCATAGCCGCTTTTAACTGGCGGATACGATCCCATGGATCTTCACCTAAAAAACGAATGCATGAATCGAACGTTGCCCCACCCCAAGTCTCGACAGACCAGTAGCCTACACTGTCCAGTTTTTCAGCGATGGGTAACATATCAGCAAGACGCATCCGGGTGGCAAACAGGGACTGGTGGCCATCGCGCAAAACTACGTCTGTAATTTGCAAGCGTTGCTTGGAATTGCTATCGGTGTTTGTATTCTGACTCATAGTGCTCTGATCATTCTCAAAAGGGTTGGAGAATTTCCCGTCGGGGAACTGATTACTTCCGGTTACGGTGCTGGTCGATCGCGCCCTGAATAATTTTCAGGGTGGCTGCTGACACAGGAGAGCCAGAAGTAGCCGCAGGGGTGCGTTTTTTCTTTGCTGTTGGCTCGACGATTTTCTCTGGGAACCAACGCAATATCACGCTTGACATGGCTCCGGTTGCGAAAATCAGCAACGTCAGGAACACAAAAACGGTTCCCATGCCGAACAACATCAGACTGAATCCCTGATCGATTATAGAGTTATCCATAGTACGTGATGCATCCTCGAAGTGACTTGTTAACAGCGTATGATACAACACTTAGCAGTTATCGCCGAACTGTGTATCAGTGTTTATGTCAACAAAATGGCAGACTAAAAGTTTGTGATTAACCGCATCAAGTTTGTCGAATTCAGCGGTTGCAAATTCGCGCTTTAAATTAGCGGTATTTCAGTGTGTTGTCAATTTAGCTGCACTGCAACATTAAAAAAAATTTACAGTATTGTAAATCCTGATTGTAAGGTTGTTCATTTTAGTGGGTTAACGATAGAAGCGCTCCAGAGAGTTCCGGAGCGCTATTCTTATAGCTTAAGCCGCGCTGATTCTGATTGCGCAATATTTGACTTCGGCGATTTTGGCGAATGGGTCTAAAGCCGCATTGGTCAAGGTATTCGCTGCGCCTTCGAAGTAGCAGAAAGGCATGTGTACCGTACCGCTAGGCGTCAAATCATCAATACGCGTTTTAATGGTGAGCTCACCACGACGGGTTTCCAGTTTTAAGTAATCACCGGCGCTTAAGCCCAGTTTGATTAAATCGCGCTGGTTGACGGCGACATAAGGCTCTGGTTCCAAAGCATCCAACATCGAAGCACGGCGTGTCATACTGCCGGTGTGCCAGTGTTCCAGCTGACGGCCGGTAATTAGAATGAAAGGGTAGTCCGCATCGGGTACTTCATCTGGCGAAACAATGCTGGCAGGTACCAGTTTGGCTTTGCCGCTGGCCGTCGGGAATTTATCCGTGAAGATGATTGGCTGACCGGGGTCGCCTTCTTTGTTACAAGGGTAGGTAACCAACTCGTGTTGTAAACGCTCCCAAGTGATACCTGCAATCGAGTCCATAGCTTGGCGCATTTCATTAAACACCGGCTCTGCACTGTCATACTGCCAGTCCTGACCTAAGCGACGCGCCAGTTCCTGAATAATCCACAAGTCTTGCTTGGCATCACCCGGTGGATCAATCGCTTGACGGCCAAGCTGTACTGAGCGGTCGGAGTTGATAAAGGTACCGGTCTTCTCTGAGAACGCAGAAGCAGGCAGCACGACATCGGCAAAGTATGCCGTTTCAGTGAGGAAAATATCCTGCACCACCAAATGCTCTAAATTTGCTAAACCAGCGCGGGCATGATTGCTGTCAGGGTCAGACATGGCAGGGTTCTCACCTTCCACATATAAACCCTTCAGATTGCCATTATAGGCTTCATTCACGATTTCAACCGTGGTTAAGCCCGGTACATTATTGAGCTTGGTATCCCACAGCGTTTCAAAGCGGTGCAGGGCTTTTTCATCGGTCACGGGTTGGTAGTCCGGGAATACCATAGGGATCAGTCCGGCATCCGAGGCACCTTGAACATTATTCTGTCCACGCAATGGGTGCAATCCGCTACCGGGGCGACCGACTTGTCCGGTGATCATGCACAGAGCAATCAGGCAACGCACATTATCAGTTCCGTGTACGTGCTGAGAAACGCCCATGCCCCACAGGATCATGGCATTTTTAGCGGTGGCATACAGACGGGCAATCTCGCGAATGCGGTCCGCTTCGATACCGCAGATAGGCTCCATCGCCTCCGGTGAGAAGGCTTCCAGGTGCTCAGCCAGCTCCTCGTAGTTCTCGGTGCGCTTTTCGATAAAGTCTTTATCGGTCAGACCTTCTTTGATAATGACATGCATCATGGCATTCAGCAGCGCCACATCGGAGGCCGGTTTAAAAGCGATATGATGCGTTGCATGGCGTGTCATTTCAGAGCGACGAGGGTCTAACAGAATGAGTTTAGTGCCATTTTTAATGGCGTTTTTCATCCATGTGGCACCGACCGGATGATTCACTGTCGGATTAGCACCGGTAATGATAATGACATCCGAATCCGACACATCGCCCATTGGATTAGATACGGCGCCGGAGCCCAGACCTTCCAATAGCGCTACGACCGATGAGGCATGGCAGAGTCGTGTACAGTGATCGACGTTATTACTCTTAAAGCCAGTACGAATAAGCTTCTGGAATAAATAAGCTTCTTCATTACTACCTTTGGCAGAACCCAGCCCAGCCAACGCATTACCACCATCGCGCTCAAGGATTTTTTTCAATCCGGCAGCGGCAAAGTCTAAGGCTTCATCCCAGCTGGCTTCACGGAAAATGGCTTCCGGTTTAGATGGGTCAAAGCCTGTCATATCGGCGGTTTTTGGCACGTCGCTACGACGAATCAGTGGCTTGGTCAGTCGCTCTGTATTATGTACATAGTCAAAACCAAAGCGGCCTTTCACGCATAAGCGACCTTCATTCGCGGGGCCATTACGGCCTTCCACAAAGACAATTTTGTTTTCTTTAACATTGTAAGTCAGTTGGCAACCCACACCACAGTAGGGGCAGATGGAATCGACCTGTTTGTCCGGAATAATCATGCCCGCACCTTTGGATGGCATCAGCGCGCCAGTTGGGCAAGCTTGTACGCACTCACCACAACCCACGCAGCTGCTATCGCCCATCGGGTCATCAATATCAAAAACAATTTTGGACTCTGCGCCGCGCTTGGCATAGCCAATCACGTCATTCACTTGAATATCTCGGCAAGCGCGCAGGCAGCGGGTGCATTGAATGCAAGCATCCAGGTTAACCGCGATCGCAGGATGTGAACTGTCGGCTTTTACCCGAGGGCGAGCCTCAAAGCGCGGGGTCTGAACCTCAAGGTGTTTAGCCCATTGTGTTAGCTCATTATTAGGGCTGAAGGTCTCCTCCGGCATATCGGACAGCAGCAGCTCCAGTACCATTTTCTGGGATTTTTGAGCGCGCTCACTGGCAGAGTTAATCACCATGCCTTCAGTCGGCTTACGGCAGCAAGAGGGCGCGAGTACACGTTCGCCATCAATTTCAACCATGCAGGCGCGACAGTTGCCATCGGTGGCTAAGCCATCTTTGTAGCACAGGTGCGGGATTTGAATATCACTGCGCTTGGCCACTTGCAGGATGGTTTCATCAGAGTGAGCTTCTAGCGTGGTGCCATTTAAACTGAAACGTACCACCGGGCTTTCCTTCATTTGTGCACTCATTTATGAACCTCCTTCGGAAAGTATTTGATCACGCTTTGCATAGGGTTGGGAGCCGCTTGGCCAAGTCCGCAGATGGAGGCATCAACCATCACTTCGGAGAGTTCTTTCATCAGTGCGGTATCCCAGTGTTCGTGTTGCATAAGCTGTACGGCTTTGCTGGTACCGACACGGCAAGGGGTACATTGACCGCAGGATTCATGTTCGAAAAACTTCATGGAGTTCAGGGCGCAGTCGCGGGCCGAGTCTTGATCGGATAACACCACCACAGCGGCAGAGCCGATAAACGAGCCATGCGCTTGTAGTGTATCAAAGTCCAACGGCACATCGCCCAAGCTGGCAGGCAAAATACCGCCAGAGGCACCGCCGGGGTAATAGCCGTAGAAGGTATGCCCCTCCGGCATGCCGCCGCAATATTCTTCGATTAATTCATTCATGGTGATGCCGGCGGGTGCGAAGTGCACACCGGGTTTATTCACGCGGCCACTGACTGAGAATGAGCGCATGCCTTTGCGATTATGACGGCCTTGATCGACAAACCAACCGACGCCACGCTCAATTAGATCACGTACCCAGTACAGCGACTCCATATTGTGTTCCAGCGTTGGGCGGCCGAACAATCCGACTTCAGCCACAAATGGAGGGCGTAGCCGTGGCATTCCGCGCTTGCCTTCAATGGATTCAATCATGGCGGACTCTTCACCGCAGATATAAGCACCGGCACCGCGGCGCAGTTGAATGGTTGGTAAGTCCAGCGGGAATTGCTCGCGTAATATATCCAGCTCAGTTTCCAGAATATGGCGAATATCCGCGTACTCATCGCGCAGATAAATATAGACATCTTTAATGCCAACGACATCGGCGGCAATTAACAAACCTTCCAGAAAACGGTGTGGGTCGCGTTCTAAATAATAGCGGTCTTTAAAGGTTCCGGGCTCACCTTCATCAATGTTCACCGCCATCAATTTAGGGTCGGGCATATCTCTGACAATGTGCCACTTACGACCCACTGGAAAACCTGCGCCACCTAAGCCGCGAAGATTGGAATCCTCCAGCATGGTTAATACATGCTCTTCAGTCACATGGTTCGCGCGGCAGGCTTTGTAAGTCGCATAGCCACCTTCGGCTAGGTATTGCTCGTAGCCGATATAAGGATCAGGGTGGTGCGTGGTGGTACCGGCATTCACACACTCGATCACTTTTTCAGTGGTGGCCTGTGCAATAGGCAACTGTCCAACAACGGCGACCGGCGCTGACTCACAACGACCCACACAAGGCACGGGTTGAATACGCACGCTATCGCCGTATTCGGCTTGCAATGAGGAGATAAGTTGTTCGGAGCCAAACAGCGAGCAGCTAACAGATTCACAAACGCGAACGGTCAGTGCTGGTGGTGGTTCATCGCCTTCTTTAACGATATCGAAATGATGATAGAAGCTGGCGACCTCGTAGACTTCGGTCTGACTGATTTTCATCAGGGTTGCCAAGGCATTGATCTGAGCGGCATGCAGACAGCCTTGATCATCTTGAATTCGGTGTAAGTATTCGATTAACAAGTCTCTGCGCATGGGTAAGTCTGCAATCAGGGCGCTCACTATTTCCAGTGCGTCCTGATCAAGACCGCGCCCACGCCACTTTTTAGCCTTTTGCTGTTTTGCCATGCTTCCAACTTCCTCGGTCAAGAATTCCTGAATGTTCGCGATAATAGAACGAAGCTTCACTTATAATCAAATGAAGGATACCGTGCGATAGACTTAGTTATACTTATCCATCATGGTAGCTTACAAAGCTGGTCGGGATTAGGTTCAGTTGCTAAAGTAATAGGGTTCCAGCATCAATATTCGACGATTTAACAGACGACATAAGGGTAGCAAACAACGATGACACATTCGGTAACAGTGGCGATTTTAGCCGGTGGGCAAGGGCGACGATTTGGTGGTCAGGATAAGGGCTTGGTGATGGTGTCTGGCCGTCCACTGATTGAGCACATTCTGGAGCAAGTGTCGTCAGAAACCTCGAACATCGTGATTAATGCGAATCGTAATCAGGCGCTGTATGCCGACTATGGCTATCCGGTAGTGGAAGATATTTTGCCTGATTTTCAGGGGCCGCTGGCGGGTTTTGCGAGTTTAATGCAGCAGTTAAATTGCGACTTTATTCTGACTTTACCGTGTGACGCTCCAACCGTTCCCGTGCAATATTTAGCGCGAATGAAAGCAGCTCAGGAAGCATCGAATGCGGACATTGTGGTGGCGAGTGATGGCCAGCGACTACAGCCGGTGCATGCCTTAATTGCCACGCGATTATTGCCCAGCCTGAAAGCCTTTTTAGAACATGGCGAACGCAAAATAGACCGTTGGTATGCTGAGCACAATATGGTAAGCGTTGATTTTAGTGATCAAGTTGAGGCATTTCATAATCTTAATACCGAGGCACAAAAACAGCAGCATGAAGCGGCGCAAGTGTCAGGGCCGGAGGTTAAAAACGGCATCACTTTTCCAATGCCAGTGATTGGCTTTGCGGCGTTTAGTGGTACTGGAAAAACGACCTTGCTAACTAAAGTACTGCCAATTTTGCGTGAGCGCGGTTTGCGGGTTGGTATGTTAAAGCATGCGCATCATGCAATGGATATTGATCATCCTGGTAAAGATAGCTATGAGCTGCGAAAAGCAGGCGCTGAGCAAATGTTGGTGGTCTCGCGCAGCCAAGTGGCATGGGTGCATGAATTACGTGATGGACGCGAAGAGCCTGATTTGCAGGAAGCATTGAATTTGTTAGACCCTGAAACATTGGATTTGATTCTGGTGGAAGGGTTTAAGCGGGAAAGCTTTGCTAAAATTGAGTTACATCGCGAAGGGTTACATAAGCCGCTGTTATATCCTGAAGATGACAATATCATCGCCTTTGCCAGCGAACAGCCTCCTGAAAACTTGCCTATCCCCTGGATTAACCTTAACTCACCTGAGGATATGGCGACGTTTATTTACCAGAAATATCAGGAGTCGTTATGAGCAGCCGGATCGAAACGGCCCCCAGTTGTGCCAGTGCCTTTGAACCGGGTGTGTTGCGGGTTGATGAAGCCTTGGCGGATATTCTATCGCAGATCGAGCCGCTAACCGATGCGATCAAACGGCCATTGAGAGATTGTTTGGGGCAGGTTTTAGCGCAGTCAGTAATCTCGCCGATTAATGTGCCGGGACATCGTAACTCTGCAATGGATGGCTATGCGCTGCGCGGGGCTGATTTACCCGATGACAGTATTCAAAGCTTTGAAATTGTGGGCACTGCCATGGCCGGTGCTAGCTTTGAGGGTGATTGTCAGGCAGGGCAATGCGTGCGAATTATGACTGGTGCGATTATGCCGGAAGGTACTGATACTGTCGTCATGCAGGAGCAGTCTGAGCGCGTTGATGAGGCGACTGTGCGTATCGGTAGCGGCCATAAGCTTGGACAAAATGTGCGCCAAGCAGGTGAAGATATTGCGCTGGGTACGACGGTATTTAATCCGGGTCGAAAAATTACAGCGGCAGATTTAGGCATTCTAGCCTCATTTGGTTTTGCTGAAGTCGCGGTGCACCGTAAAATTCGGGTAGCGTTTTTCTCAACGGGCGATGAGTTGCGTAGCGTTGGCGAGAGCTTAGTTGAAGGTGAGATTTACGACAGTAATAGATACACGCTGTACGGCATGTTGCAGCAGTTGGGTGTCGAGATATTAGATATGGGCGTGGTCCCTGATCAGCCGGAGCGAGTAAAGCAGGCCTTTGAGCAAGCCGCTGCCATGGCTGATGTGGTGATTACCTCTGGTGGTGTATCTGTCGGTGAGGCGGATTACATCAAACCAACGCTTCGTGAATTGGGCGAAATCAATTTCTGGAAAATTGCTATGAAACCTGGTCGGCCACTCACTTATGGCAAATTGGGAAAGGCGCATTTCTTTGGTTTGCCGGGTAATCCGGTGGCGGTTATGGTCACATTCTTGCAGTTTGTAAAGCCGGCATTGCAGCAATTGTCTGGTGCTGGAGTAACTGCGTCGTTGCGCTTTAAGGCGCGCGCTTGCAATGCAATTCGCAAGCGGCCAGGGCGCATGGAGTTTCAGCGTGGCATTTATTCTCAAGCGGACGATGGCAATTTACAGGTGCGGTTAACCGGTCGCCAAGGCTCTGGTATTTTAAGCTCGATGAGTTTGGCCAACTGCTTTATCGTGCTGCCAGATGAGCAGGCGGATGTCGCCATTGGCGATGAGATACTGGTTGAACCGATTTTATAAGATTAAGCTTCGATAATTTATGGACGTAGGGGCTATGGTTTTATAGCAGACCCTGTGTAGAATGAGGCTTATAACAGAGGATAAAATAGCGTATGTCTGAAGTGCAATCCCCCCAGCTAATAGATCGTTTTGGTCGCAAAATTAATTATTTACGAATTTCGGTTACTGACCGTTGCGATCTGCGCTGTGTGTATTGTATGTCGGAAGACATGACGTTTATGCCTCGTGCCAAGCTGTTAACGCTGGAAGAAATTGCCAGAATCGCGAAGCAGTACGTAGATTTAGGTGTTGATAAAATCCGTATTACCGGTGGTGAGCCGCTGACTCGTCGCAATGTGATGAAGCTATTTAATGACTTGGGCGCTATGGAAGGATTAAAAGATCTGACCGTGACTACCAATGGCACACTGCTGACCAAATACGCCGCAGAGCTCAAAAGCGCGGGAGTCACTCGTATTAATGTGAGCTTGGATACTCTGAGAGCCGATCGCTTTAAGGAAATTACTCGCATTGGTGATATTAAAAAGACACTCGATGGCATTGATGCAGCGGTGGCTCAGGACTTTAAACGCATCAAGCTCAATGCCGTGATTATGAAGAATCATAATGACGATGAGATTCTGGATTTGGTGGAATATGTGCGTGATCGTGGCATTGATATTTCTTTTATCGAAGAAATGCCACTAGGCGATACTGGCCAGCATGATCGTGATAAATCGTATTGCTCCAGTGATGAGGTGCTAAAACGCATTGAAGCGCAATACAGCTTGCTGCCAAGCACTGAAACCACCGGAGGCCCATCGCGCTATTATCGTACTGCCGATAGTGACTCACGCATTGGTTTTATCTCACCGCATAGTCATAATTTCTGTGATGACTGTAACCGTGTGCGAATTACCGCAGAAGGGCGTTTATTGCTGTGTTTGGGGCAAGAGCATTCCATGGATTTACGGGCGATTGTGCGGGCGCATCCTACGGATGATGTGGTGCTACGCCAGTCGATTATCGACTCCATGCAGATCAAACCGAAAGGTCATGATTTTGATGTGACCGCTAAACCTATCATTATGCGACATATGAGCGTGACCGGTGGCTAATTCAACGTCTATGACTGCAAAGCGTCCACAGCTAACCTGCGAAGGCCTTGGTGCTTCGATCTCAGTGGTAGCTTATGATGAATTTGGTGAGCCACGCGAAGGGCACATTGCCGCCGAGCGAGCGCTGACAATTTATCTGGATAAACGTGAAATTCTCACGCTGATGACCCTAGGCTCTCAGCCGGAGTTATTAGTATTGGGTTGGTTAAAAAACCAAAATCTGATTAGTGATATTTCTGAAGTTGAATCTGTGCAGATCGATTGGGAAGTTGAAGCAGCGGTGATTACTACTCGCGGTGGTGTCGATGGTTTGGAGAAAAAACTAGAGCATCGCACTGTGACGACTGGCTGTGGCCAAGGCACTATGTTTGGTCGCTTGATGGATAGTCTCGATCAAATCAAAATTCCAAAAGTGACAGTAAAGCAGTCCCAGATTTATGGTTTGTTAGATAGCTTAAATCAACATAATGAGGTCTATCGTAAAGCCGGTGCTGTGCATGGCTGTGCGCTATGTCATGGTACTGAGATCTTAAGTTTTGTTGAAGATGTGGGCCGTCATAATGCGGTCGATACCATAGCCGGTTATATGTGGCTGGAAGATGTTAGCGGTAGTGATAAATGGTTTTATACCACTGGGCGCTTAACCTCTGAGATGGTGATTAAAGTCGCGCAAATGGGTATTCCTGTATTGCTATCGCGCTCTGGTGCTACCCAAATGGGCTTAGAGTTGGCGCAACAGCTAGGCGTTGTGTTGATTGCTCGCGCCAAGGGGAAGCACTTTCTGGTGTATCAAGGCGCTGGTCAAATCGTTTATGATGCTCCGCCGAAGCAGCTCAAGTCTGGCAACTAAATTCCTTTCTATCTAATTTTCTGATGCCGTAAAGCCATGCAGCAATCCCTAAGTGCTACGATTTTAGACGCGATCCGCTTGCTGTTGAGTGGTGATCCGGCGCTTTGGGATATTATCGGGATTTCCTTTCAGGTTTCACTTTCAGCCTTATTCATAGCCTTAGTGCCGGCTATGGTGCTGGGCTTTATTCTCGCCTTTTATGACTTCTTTGGTCGTCGCCTGCTGATTGCTCTATCCAACACTATGCTATCCGTTCCTGCGGTGGTGATTGGGCTCACTTTCTATTTATTACTTTCTCGCCAAGGGCCATTGGGTGATTTACGTTTGTTGTTTACTCAGTCAGCCATGATTATCGGGCAGATTGCCTTGTGCTTTCCGTTGCTGGTGGCGATGAGCCATACCGCATTTCAAGCCGTTGACCGACGGGCTTGGGAGACGGCCATTACTATCGGTATTAGCCCGTTAGGTGCTTTGTATTTGATGATGCGTGAGGCGCGTTTTGCTTTGCTAGCAGCTGTACTGGCAAGCTTTGGGCGCATTATTGCTGAGGTGGGTGCGTCGATGATGCTGGGTGGCAATATCCTGCATTACACCCGTAATATTCCCACGGCTATTGCGCTGGAAACTAGCAAAGGTGAATTTGCCCAAGGTATTGCTTTGGGGATTGTTTTGCTGCTGTTGGCCTTTACACTCAATATTTTGTTGCATTTATTTCAGGGCAAAGGGGCGTTGTCATGAATGCTGCAGCCCAAACTTCACTAAAACCCTTAATTCATTTTGAGCAAGTTACTAAATCATTTAAGGGCCGTGTGGTTCTAAAGGATTTGAGTATTGATCTGCAGGTAGGGCAATGTCATTTATTGCTGGGTGATAATGGCGCAGGGAAGTCAACCTTATTGCGTATCCTAGCGGGCTTGTTAAAACCTGATAATGCAGTTATCGAAGTTGATTGTGATGGCGCTAGCTGGTGTAAACAACGGAATGTATTGCGATCAAAGATTATGTATTTGCATCAAGCGCCTTATTTATTTGATGGCAGTGTGCAAAAGAACCTTGAATATGCACTGCCAAAATACCTATCTCGTCGTGAGCAGCAGGCTAATTTACGGAGTGTAATGGAGTGGGGTGGCTTGCAAGCTTTGGCGGATAACCCAGCAAAGCAATTATCGGGTGGTGAAAAGCAACGTTTAGCTTTGGCGCGTGCCCGATTGAGGCAGCCTGAAATTATGTTATTGGATGAACCAACTGCAAATCTGGACTATAAAGCCAGAGAGCAAACGGTTGATCTGCTAAAGAGCCTGAAATCATCCGGTGTTTCGCTGCTGATTGCCTGTCATGATCATCATGAACTGGATACGTTAGCGGATGGGGTCTATCGACTGGAAAGCGGTGCACTCAAGCATACTATGAGCTAAGCCTTTTAAAGGTGCTGTATGAAGCTACCTAATACCATGCGCTCTGCATCGGTAATCTTTTCGTAATTCGCTGTTAATGTGATGCCAGTTAGTATGTTGATTGAAGTTTCAACATAATCACTGACATCGCCTAACTGAATTAAGGCGGTGGTGATTGCGCTCCATTCTTAAAATAACGATTTAGCGTAGATATTTGGCGGCTGTTTAAGCCGCCCCGTTTTTCTTTCCAGAAAGCGGTTTTCCAGCAGCGTTAAATGTCAGTCTTACTTTGAGTCCAGGTTTATTATCTAGCAGCTCGATAGTGCCGCTGTGGCGCTCAACAACAGCCTTTACCAAGCTCAGACCTAATCCATTACCCGGCGTGCTACGGGCGCTATCCAAGCGAGTAAAGCGTTCAAACACCACCTCACGCTTATCTTCTGGAATGCCTGTTCCGGAGTCAGCCACCTCAATAATAAATTGCTTTTTATTGTGCATGGCATTGAGTGAAATCGTGCCATTTGGAGGCGTGAATTTCACCGCGTTGTCTAGCAGATTCGTTAAGGTTTGTGCCAATAACTGGTGATCACCCAAGATGAACGCATTGCCTTTAATATCGCAAGTGAAGTTGATTTGAGACTCTTCAGCAACAATCGAGTACAGCTCGGCAAGCTCATCAATAAACTTGCGAGTATCAATCAATACCCAGTCATGATCGTGCTTGCCAGATTCGGCTTGTGCAATGCTTAGCAGGGCGTTGAAGGTACGGATAATGTCATCAATATCCTGAATCGCTTCCTGCTGCACTTGCTGGCAGCTTTCTTTATCCAGATTCTCAATTAGCGAGACTTCCAAGCGATTGCGTAAACGGTTTAGTGGATTACGTAAGTCGTGCGCTAAGTTGTCCGTTACCTGATGCATGCTCTGCATGAGCTGTTCGATACGCGACAGCATGGTGTTCAGCACAGTGCTTAAGCGGTCGAACTCGTCATTCTTAGTAGTGACTTGCATACGCTGGCTAAGGTCGCCATCAATAATTTCACCAGCTGTTTTACGCACGCTATTAATACGATGCAACACGCCATAACCAAGCATGGCCCCACCGGCCATGGCCAGTGTAAACATCAGCACAATAAGCGTGATAATGACATTCAATATGCGCGCAAGCAGTGCCTGACGTTCAAATAAATCAGTACCGACCAGCATTTGATAGCCATCTGGCAGCAGCGTTAACAGCACGCGGGCAGGTTGGGTAAACTGTTTCTTCTGAGAGTCAGGCGCAGTAATAACGGTATTTAACGGCACCGTGGCAAAGAAGTTATCGCCCGGCAGCATCGCTCTTTTTTCAGGCGCAATTTCTTCAATCAAATCACGTTGTTCGCGATTTAATAGTGCGTAAAGGAAGAATTTTGAACGGCCATCGGTATTCAGCTGATTCATTTCCTGAGTCAGCGCATTGATTTTACCGTTGTTATAGAGGCTGAGCAGGGCGTTAGTCTCTGCGCTCAACTGAGAGTCAGTTTGAGCGCGGATTTCTTTAGCTGAATTCCAGTAGATAAAACTAATGGCACCCGTACTAATAAGACTAAATACCAACGCGTAAACCAGAGAGATCCGGAATGCCGTTGTATTGATTAATCTAAGAAGCATGTAGCGAGTATCCCGCGCCTCTTACTGTGTGAAGTAGTGGCATGGAAAAATCGCGGTCGATTTTGCTACGTAGGCGACTGATATGAACATCAATCACGTTAGTTTGTGGGTCGAAATGATAATCCCAAACGTTCTCCAATAGCATGGTGCGGGTCACGACTTCATTAGCGTGGCGCATCAGGTATTCGAGGAGGGTAAATTCGCGGGGTTGCAGGTGAATCACCTGACCGGCACGAGTTACTGAGTGCTTGATTAGATCCATTTGCAAGTCATGTACGCGAAGCAGTGTCTGCTCCTGTGCAGGACTAGCGCGGCGGACTAGGGCTTGAAGACGGGCCAATAGTTCACTGAAGGCGTATGGCTTGACTAAGTAGTCATCACCGCCGGCTCGTAAACCTTCGACACGATCATCCACGTCCCCTAGCGCGCTGAGGATCAGGACGGGAGTCTTCATTTTCTGCTCCCGTAAGTCTTTTATGACATCCAGACCGTTCTTCTTCGGCAACATCCGGTCAATAATCAACACATCATATTGGCCGGTTAAAGCCATATGATAGCCATCCTCACCATTGTCTGCATGGTCGGCTACGTGTCCGGATTCCGCTAAGCCCTTTTGAATGAAGCTGGCGGTCTGAGTATCGTCTTCTATTAGTAACATGTGCATAGGCAGAGTATAGGGCAGAGTGAGGAGTGGCGAGTAATTAAGATTTGTTAAGGTGAGATAATTATCATAAACCGATTGAGATAGTTTTGATTAAGTGAGCAGAAGTCGCTGATTTATGGCGGCATTCTGCACACTTGAATTAGCTTTTATCCTTAACAATGTGGCTTTCGGTACCCATGATGATTTTCTGAATATTAGGGATATGACGCCAGTAAATAAGCGCGGTAATCACTAATAAACCAAAGCCCAAAGCGGCGGATTTAGTGACTAAGTAAAAGTAAAACGGTGCAAATAAAGTCGCGATTAAAGCAGAGGCGGATGAGATGTTCAGTGCAAATGCTGATGCCATCCAAGTTACTAATACCGCTAAACCAATAACAGGATTTAAGCCAAGGTAAACCCCCATTGCCGTAGCAACGCCTTTACCACCGACAAAGCCGTAAAAGACTGGAAATAAGTGCCCCATAAAGGCAGCGATGGCAATTAATACTACCCACATATCATCGAGGCCCAGTGCTTTTGCAACGACGACAGGGATCAATCCTTTGAGTGCGTCACCTAGTAAAGTGAATAGCGCGGGAACCTTGCCACCCAGTCGTAATACGTTAGTGGTTCCCGGATTATTGGAGCCATGCGTACGAGGGTCTGGAAAGCCAAAAAGGGACGATGCAAGAATTGCTGTGGAAACAGAGCCCATCAAATAGGCAGCGGCGATCAGCAAAATTGGTAGTATAATATTCATTTTTGAATTCTACCAAAGAGCCGATTGTTTTGAACGCATTTTTTTCAACAAATTCAACGCCCTTGATTGCTTTACACGGTTGGGGAATGAATGCTTCAGTCTGGCAACCACTGAGCGCCTACCTACCTGAAAACCTTGAGTTTCGCTGTCTGGATTTACCGGGCCATGGTCGTACTGAATTGCTGGATAATAATGAGTTTGAGACAGCCGTAGAGTGGCTGGCAGCTCAGTTTGAAGGGCGCTGTCATTTATTAGGCTGGTCGATGGGCGGCTTATTAGCGCAGGCTTTTGCGTTGAAATATCCTGAGCGGGTTGCTTCATTATCGCTAGTGGCCAGTACACCGTGCTTTGTGCAGCAAGCTGATTGGCAATGTGGCATGGAGCCTGCGGTATTAACGCAGTTTGCTCAAGCACTAAAGGAAAATCAGAATACGACAATTCGGCGTTTCATTGGATTACAGTTCATGGGAGAATCGGCGACCGCTAAATTGCAGAAGGCATTACTGCAATCGGTGTTAGCCCGACCTGCTAGTCCTATGGCGTTGGAACGAGGTATTCAATGGTTGCAGGAGGCAGATTACCGCCAATCTCTGAGTCATTTACCGCCATCGCATTGGATGTTTGGCACGCTGGACCGACTGATTCCCCCAGAGGCGGGAGCTGTGGTTGCTGAGCAGCTAGTGGCTGGGCGAGTAGATTATTTTGAGGGTTGTGGGCATGCGCCTTTCATGACGCAACCACAGCAATTTGCTGAACGCCTGATGGAATTCATTCAGGCTCACACGAGTTAACCGCTATTTTGAGTGCTTTTGACAAACACAAAACACGGCAGAGTTTCGATCGTGCCGCACATCGCTATGATCAATCCGCTGGTCTGCAGCAGCAAGTTGCCGAAACCTTGATAGATCGCCAGCTAGGTTCCGACCTGAAGCCCTCAGCCATTCTGGATTTAGGCTGTGGCACGGGGCAGGTGGCACACACCTTATGTGAGGCATACCCCGCAGCAGCAATGACGGCTCTGGACTTCTCGCCTAAAATGTTGGATCAGACCGCCAAGCGCCTAATGCAAAGCGATTATCACGCTGAACTTGTTTGCGCCGATGCTGAACACTTACCTTTTTCAGCAGCCAGCTTTGATTTAATTGCTTCTAGTCTAATGCTGCAATGGAGTAATGACTTGCAGGCAACATTAAGCGCTTGTCGTGATTGTTTGAAAGAGAATGGCGAAATGGCATTCAGCACATTTCTCACAGGTACATTGCTTGAAGTGAGAAGTAGCTGGGAGGCAGTTGATCAAGAGCCTCACACGAGTGACTTTATTGAATTAGAAGCCCTTCACCATACGCTTGAGGCTGCAGGCTTTAGCCAGATCGAAATCATCACTGAAACTATCGTCATGCCATACCCCTCTGTACGTGAAATGATTATGGATATTAAGCGTATCGGTGCGAGCAATGCGCGAGTTGAACGTGAGCGTGGCTTGACGGGAAAAGCGCGATTTGCTGCATTTGAGCGCGCTTTTGATACATTTCGTAGGGTGGATGGGATATATCCTTGCACTTGGCAGCTGGCCTATGTTTATGTAAAAAAATAATCCATTTATTTTAGGGTTCTTAACAGTTTGTAATGTCAATTGGCCTGATTTTCGTGTAGGTTTTTGAGTTGCATGTTGTTGTATAGTAAAGGCTAAACCTAGTCTCATTTAAAAAAATAATGAGCAAACATCAAATTGACTGTTGGTGATTGACGAGAAGTGTTATCTTGTCTGTGTCGCATCTTTCAGTAATATCAAGCCTTTGTGATTACCCGATCACTTTGGTTGATAGTAATATTTCCGATTATAAAATGGCGTGGAAAAATCATAATGAGTGCACTTGCAATGACTTTGACCATCGGTGTGTTCGTTATGCTGATCGTTGTAATTGCGTTTATTTTTACCGCCAAAAGCGGTCAGTATGATGATTTGGATGGATCAGCCCATCGTATTTTGATGGATGACGATGACCCACGTATACCCGGAAATAAAGCAAAACAAACAGCAAAGCATAAGAAGCAAAAAGATGACTGATAATAGCTTTTATACCCCCGAGAAGTTCAGTCGCAACACCCCCGACGTTATCTCCATGCCTATGAAATAACACCATGGAATAACACCATTGAATCGCCTGCGGGTAGGCATTCAAATGACAAGCAAAAGGAGATTGTAAGTCATATGTCTGATAGAAGACTTCAAGTGTTTCATGCAGTAGCAAGGATGCTAAGCTTCACTAAAGCAGCCGAAGTTCTACACATGACTCAACCAGCCGTCACGTTTCAAATTCGACAACTCGAAGAGCAATTCGATACTCGATTATTTGATCGTGCCCATAATAAAGTCAGTTTGACGGATGCCGGCCATTTGGTCTTTGAATATGCCGAAACCATATTCGAGCAATATTCTGCCATGGATAATGCCATTCGTGAGATGACTGGAAATTTCAATGGCTCACTCACCATTGGCGCTAGTACGACCATTGCAGAGTACATGTTGCCAGCCTTGCTGGGTGATTATAATGCCGAAAACCCTGATGTGCGCCTGCGCCTGCGGGTATCCAATACCGAAGGCATTGTGTCGATGATTGAGAATAACGTCATCGACCTTGGCGTGGTAGAAGGGCCGATTGCCAATAAAAACCTGCTAGTGGAAGTGTGCCGCTTAGACGATTTAGTGGTCGTTGTGCCACCAGGGCATGAGCTTATTGCCGCATCCACCGGTCAATCTGGCTTGGCGCTCAAAGAGGTAATGAATTATCCTTTTATCTGCCGTGAACAAGGGTCAGGGACTCGCGAAGTCATTACTGATTACCTGCAAGAATGCGGTTTAGAAAAGAATTTACTTAAGAACTGCCTGGAATTGGGTAGTCCTGAGTCCATTAAAGGTGCAATAGAAGCCGGTATGGGGGTTTCTATTTTATCCAGTGTAAGTATTGCAAAGGAGCTGAAATTGGGCACATTGCACGCTATTCCGCTAAACCCTCCGCTGCAGCGTGAGTTTTCATTTGTTAGGCAGCGGCAGAAGTTTAAAGTAAAAGCGATGGATGAGTTGCTGGATTTTGCCCGCAGCTACTGCATTTCAGGAAAGCCGCTGATTCGCGTGTAATTTCTGAGCTTGTTCGGGTGACACTCATTCGCTTTACCTGTAAATTACCTGCTCACGGACGAGAAGGATAATTGACAGTGATTGCTGTGAGTCATCGCCCGAATAATACGGAACTACTGTACCGTTGTTTGGACTAAAGGGTGAACACAGATTTCAAGGCAGGGCTGCCGTACAATGTTATTGACGAACTTGAGTTGCTGTTCCAGCAATCCTACGAACTTTCATTACAGAAATAAAATAAATGATTAAACTGATCAATGATTGGTACACGCGTCATTTTTCGGATCCGCAGGTTGCGATTTTGGCGTTCTTATTACTGCTTGGTTTTGCAGTGGTTTTCTTCGCCGGAAACCTGCTGACTCCCTTGTTTGCAGCTGTCATTATTGCCTATTTGCTGGACGGTGCAGTTGAGGGGTTGAAACGCTTGAGGATTCCGCAATTCATTGCGATGTTACTAACCTTTAGCTCGTTTATGTTGTTTTTAACCGTCGTGATTTTTATTCTGGCACCGCTGATGTTTAAGCAAACGACTCAGTTTATGCTGGAAATCCCCCGCATGCTGGCCGAAGGGCAAGGCGTGATCATGATGCTGCCTGAAAAGTATCCCACCATCATCTCTCAAGAATTTATGGGTGAGATTCTAATCAGCATTAAAGGGCATCTTACTGCGTTATCTCAGAAGTTTGTGACCTTGTCGGTTGCTTCTGTGGTGGATGTATTTACTTTCCTTGTCTATCTAGTCGTTGTGCCATTACTGGTATTTTTCTTCCTGAAAGACAAATACATGATTCTGTCATGGTTCCGCAGTTTTCTGCCGCGCGACCGTGCTTTAGTTGCAGCGGTTTGGAGTGAAGTAAACGATAAAATTACTGGCTATGTTCGTGGTAAATTTATGGAGATCCTCGTTATTTGGGTTATCTCTTACATCACCTTCCTGATTTTCGGTTTGAATTACGCCTTGCTGCTGTCTTTTGTGGTGGGTATTTCGGTACTGATCCCGTACGTTGGGGCGATTGCGGTTACTTTGCCGGTAGCCATTGTGGCGTACTTCCAGTGGGGCTACAGCTACGAAACGGTCTATGTGCTGACCGCTTATGCAGTGATTCAATTCCTAGACGGTAACTTACTGGTGCCATTACTGTTCTCTGAAATGGTGAATTTGCATCCTGCGGCAATCATTATGTCAGTACTGGTATTCGGTGGCCTGTGGGGTATGTGGGGTGTATTCTTTGCGATCCCATTGGCGACACTGGTACATTCGGTGATGAACTCTTGGCCGCGTCGTGCTGTTTAGGCGTTTCGCCATATTGACTGTGGGTTCTGACGGACTGCGTGGTTGATTATCAGATTCAGTTAAGTGACCAGCGTTATCCTTATACGCTGGTCAAATCCAAACGAGCTCGCTATCTGCGGCTCAAGTTGGCGCAAACGGGTGAGTTGAGCTTGGTTGTGCCAAACGGTGTAAGTCTTGCCAAAGCTCATGCATTCATCGCCACTCAAGCCGCATGGCTAGAAAACAAACTCCAGACATTATCACCAGAAGCTATTAAGCCTTGGACTAAGCCCGAAGCATTGGACTTGGCTTATCTTGAAGAGCGTTGGACGATTCAGTATTTCCCTCAAGCCTCGGGCTCTATCATACTGCGCACATCAGTGGAGCAGTTGGAATGTTATGGCAATGTGGATGATACTGAGCTGCTTAAAAAAACACTTGGACGCTGGCTCAAGGCTAAAGCAGAAAAGGTCTTATCGCTGCGCTTGAAGTGGCTGGCGGAGCAGCATGGTTTTCACTATCAGCGTTTAACCATTCGTGGCCAGAAAACGCGTTGGGGCAGTTGTTCGAGTAAAAAGAATATCAACTTAAATTATAAGTTACTGTTTTTAGATCAAGCGCTAGTGGACTATGTGCTGATTCATGAGTTGTGTCACACCATTGAGATGAATCATTCATCACGATTTTGGGCGCTGGTGGCTGACTGTGATGTGAACTACAAAGCTCACGATAAATTGCTTAATCAGGCTAGTCGCAGCATACCTTTGTAGTTTCAACTCACGTTTGTATCTCCCTGTTTTATTTATTAATTAGGAATCGCTATATGTTAGTTTCGATCTCACTTGCGTTACATATTCTATCCGTCGTAGTTTGGGTTGGAGGGATGTTTTTTGCCTATCAGGTATTGCGACCTGTTGCTGCAACCGTACTTGAGCCACCACAGCGTTTGACTCTATGGCGTGGTGTGTTCTCGCGCTTTTTCCCATGGGTTTGGGCTTGTGTGGCGTTAGTATTTTTAACCGGAATGTTGATGCTGGGCAAGCTGGGCGCTCATGCACCAATATATGTGCATATCATGCTTGGGCTGGGCTTAGTGATGATGCTGATTTTTGCGCATGTGTTCTTCGCACCTTACAAGCGTTTATGCCGCAGTGTTGAAGCACAGCAATGGTCAGAAGGCGCTAAAGCGCTGAATCAGATTCGTATGATGGTGGGAATTAACACCGCAATTGGTATTGCGGTGATTTTAATCGCTACAGTTGGCCGCGCTTTCTAAGCTTAACCATTTCGATCGCCGTGTGTAATGCGGCGTTCAAACTGCCCGCATCGGCTTGTCCGGTGCCGGCTAGATCCAAAGCGGTACCATGGTCCACAGACGTGCGAATAATGGGCAGCCCCAGCGTAATATTCACCGCTCGACCAAACCCTGCATATTTCAGAACAGGTAAGCCTTGGTCATGAAACATTGCCAATACTGCATCGGCATTATCCAGATACTTTGGCGTGAATAAGGTGTCAGCCGGTAGTGGCCCGACTAAGTCCATCCCTTCCGCCTTTAAGGCTTCAATGGTGGGTGTAATCGTATTAATTTCTTCCATGCCCAAATGACCGCCTTCACCCGCATGTGGGTTTAAGCCGCAGATGTAAATTCGGGGCTTGGCAATGGCGAACTTCTCTTGCAAATCATGCTGCAAAATACGAATGACTTGCGTTAGTGATTCCGCAGTAATCGCATCACTCACATCTTTGAGAGGCAGGTGAGTGGTGGCCAGTGCAACCCGAAAATCACCAGCCGCCAACATCATCACCGGCAATTCTGCCTGAGTTAGGTCAGCTAAGTACTCGGTATGGCCGCTAAAGGGTACGCCAGCATCATTGATAATGCCTTTGTGTAGCGGTGCAGTCACCATTGCGTCAAATTCGCCGCTCACGCAGCCGTGAGTCGCAATATCCAGTGTTTTAAGTACATAGGCCGCATTCTGCACATTAAGCTCGCCTGCGGTCACTGGTGCTTCACAGGGCACGGCAAGCACAGTCATCTCACCCGCTTGCGATGGTAGTCGTTCAGTGAGTGCATCATAGGGCTTGAGAACGATGCTTAGGCCCAGCATAGCAGCACGTGCCTGAATGACATTTGGGTCAGCAATGACGACGCACTGAGCAACCTGAGCCTGCTGAGAAATCTGAATCAGCAGGTCAATGCCTATGCCAGAAGGCTCACCACAAGTAACTGCGAGACGAGGCGTAGTCATTAAGGTTTCTGCCGATATTCGATAAAGGCATCATTGCGCAAGCCTTGTACCCACGCATCGTAGTCCTGTTCCTGCTTCTTGCTCAGGATGATTTTGCGGGCTTGGGTTTCCAGCGCCTGACGGCTGGCATCAATCTCATTACGCTCCATAACTTCGATAATGTGATAACCGAACTGGGTTCTTACTAACGGGCTTAGGGTGTTAAGCGGCAGTGTTTCAACAGCTTTAGCGAATGATGCAACATAGCGCTTAGAGTCACTCCAACCTAAATCACCACCGTTTTTCGCACTGCCAGTATCAGCAGAGTTAACTTTAGCTAGCGTGGCAAAGTCACCACCTTGCTGCAGTTGCTGGCGAATGGATTCTGCTTTCGCTTGGGCATCTGGCGCAGTATCGGCAATCAAAATATGGCGCACCCGAACTTGGCTGGCTTTAACTTCAGAGCCACCGCGTTGCTCAACAATTTTCAGTACGTGAAAACCGCGAGCATCGTGTACCACGTCAGAAACTTGGCCAACTTCCAGGTCGGTAAGTTCTTTAAGGTAAGCAAACGAGAGTTGATCGGATGATTTCCAACCCAAGTCAGTTGCTTGGTTATTTGCAAAGCGGGTTTTCATAAAGTCTTTGCTGGTAATTGCCATTTTACGCAGCTGATCAGCATTACGACGCGCCGCATTAAAGCTCGCCACATTGATATTAGCTGGCGTAGTGATCAGTAGGTCCTGAATATGGTAAGACTTACCTTTAGTGATTTGCTCAGACTCTGAGGCAATCAGATCACTAATTTCCTGCTCGCTGATTTGATTACTGCGGCTGGACTGTTGACGCTTAAGCTCATTGATCAATAATTGATTGCTAAGGTTGTCACGGAAGCCATTAAAGTCGATCCCTTCGCGTTGCAGTACCTTCTTAAAGCCATCAACACTTAAACGGTTACGCTGGGCAACACTGGCAACGGCTTCATCGATATTTGTATCATCCAGCTTAATACCGGCACGCTTGGCTGCTTGCAGCTGTAAGCTATCAAGAATCAGGCCATCCATTGCGCGCTGAGCCAAGGTATCCGTTTTGCTGTTCTTGCCTTCTGAGACTTGCATACGGCGCATCGCTTGTCGCACATCGCTCATCAGAATAACGTCCTGATTCACAACAACAGCGATTTGATCCAAGTTAACATCGGCCGCTTGTGCAGACAGGCTAACGGTCAGAGCGATACCTGCCAGCCATTTGGCCGGCCCAGATAATGTGTGTTTTCCCATAGCTGTATTATTCATATCCATAAATTTTTTCCTGAAGCATGCTGCTGGCACTGCTGCCGATACTTCCAAGGCCTTTGAGTTCCACTTCAAAAAACAGTGCATTGTCATAGCTGCTGTTATCTGATGTCAGGTAGCGTCTGGCCACAACACGTGACCCCCAGCAACAATCCTTATATTCAATGCCCGCTAACAGCTCAAGGCTTCTATTGTTGTATAGGTCATGGTCTGCACGACCAATGAAGGACCATTTTTGACTTACTGGATAGGAGAAGGACAAGTCAAGCTCCTCCAGTTCATCTTGCAAGCGTTGATAGCCCACATTGAAAATACGTTGTTCTTTATCCAGATAATTCATCCGGAACTCATTGGACGACCATTGGTTGTCTGCCGGGTCCCAAAATGAAGTGGTCGAGACGCTGATTTTATCAGTCATTCTAGCACCTAATTCTAAGGCGAACTCTGAATTATTGTCCGTCTCCGCAGAGTCTCCATCCTCTAAAGTGACTTTACGGTCATCAAAGTAAAACACTTGGCCAATGCTTGCTTTTACTATCTCACGACCTGTTGTTTTGCTTTGCAGACGAGAGGTTAATCCCAGCGTTAACTGATTCGCATCGCCAATCCTGTCTTTACCGGTAAAGCGGTTTGATTGGAATAATCGTGAGCTGGTGGCAAAGTCAGTTAATGAGCTGTCAAATACTGGAATATCACTTTGGTCGTCATACGGTGTGTAAGTGTAGTAGAAGCGTGGCTCAAGGGTTTGGGTCATGCCGTTGGCTAGGGTTCGGTCGAAGACTAAGCCACTGTCCAGCGTGAAGGTCGGTAGTGCTCGACTCGGATTGCTATCGGCATCATTGTCTTCCAGAGAGTACTGAGTTACACGGTAGCTGGCGGAAGGTTTAACGTACCAGGCTTCATTGCCGAAGCGCTTAGAGGCACTAAAGCCAATATCCATCCGCAAACCCGTTGGGCCATCTGAGCTTTCAAAATAAGTGGCTTCAGAGTCCACTGAAAAATCGATCTTATTGTATTTGTGCGGCGAGTTATAATTGAATTTTATTTCCGGCAATTTGGCGTAAGGTTGGTAGGATGAGTCATCCAGTACCTGATAATCCAGTGCTGAGATACTGAAATCCCAATTTGTACCTTCACGAGTGTACTTTAGCTCACGCTCCAATGCAGAGGTGCTTGACGAGGAAAGCGATCCACCGAGGTCGTCAAAATAGTCATCATCCGAAACGCCTTCTGCTTGCAGGGTGATTTTCCGGTTTTTGGCTAAGTTAAGCTCGTAGTCAATACTGAAATAGTCCCGCCATTTGTCATCAAAGTCGTTATCACTAGGGAGAAAGTCATATTCGATAACGCCTTTGCTGTTTTTAGACATGAAGCGAAATTGATTATTTAACTTAAACCCTCGGTCCGACAGGTATTCGGTGGTGACCAACGCATCGTAATTAGGCGCAAGATTGAAGTAATAGGGGATTGAAAGCTCATAGCCTGAACTATCACTAACACCTGCACGAGGCGATAAAAATCCTGACTTTCTCTCGTTGTTTAACGAAAAACTTAGCCATGGAAAGTAAAATATAGGGACGTCGCCGATACGCAAAGTAACGTTTTTAGCGGTTCCTTGCTGGGTGGCGTTATTCAGCGTGATATTGCCGGATGCAATGTGCCAGCTTGGATCTGGTGCAGGGCAAGTTGTGTAAGTTGCCTTTTGAAGCTCCAGTTGGTCAGGGCCTTTTTGCTTAATTAGTTCGCTACGACCATTGGTGTGCGAGCCGCGCATTTGGTATTCCGCATTGCGGATTTCGCCTTCCTGCTTTTGCAAATTGTAGTTGACGGAGTCGCTCAGAAAGTCATTTTGGCGGCCGCTTAGCTTTACATTGCCGGTTGCCTGAACTTGTGAGGTATTGCGATCGTAAGTGGCTTTATCTGCATTCAGGCTTTGCTGATTGCGTTGAATAATGACATTCCCGCTCAGCTCAGAAGTGCCTTGCCGGCTGATTACGCCATCATCCGCTTCCAGGTAGACTGCGTCAGTTGCTGGGGATTGCGTTACCGCAGTCGCCTGATTTCCCGTTGGAATAGGTGCACAGATCGGAGCTATTGTTTCAGCATGGGCAGCCATCGACGAGCTGCAGCCGAGAATGATCCAGAGGTATTTTTTATTCAATCTATCCACCGGCTTAGAGGTACGTCTTAAAAGAATGCATGACGATAGCAAAGCCCACCCACAATAACAATATTGTCGATCCTTTCGCACTGATTAAAACAAAGTGTCTTAGCGGTGTTCGTGCCAAAATGTGGCAGGCAGGCTATCCGTTTTTAGTATTGGTAAGTGGGTGCGTAGCCAGTATTGATATTATCAAAACCGCCATTTTGATCGACGACATACAGTCCACCGCCCGCCAAAGCTGCTGCCAAGGCAACAGCGCCTGCGATTTTAACGATACTGTATGGGCGCTCGCCATGAATCTTTCCGGTACGGCCATTAATCACATAGCGATAGGTTTTATTGCGGTATTGAAATGCAGCTGACCAGATTGGTAACAACAGGTGTTTGTAACTGGTGTGATCATGTTCTGTTGACAGGTGATTAATACGTTGCTGATCACCACCGATATCACGGCGAATATCTTGACGAATCGTGTAATCCATCACTTGTTGCGCTCGCATAAAACCCTCATCGACAGTAATCTGATAGATCTCACTGCGAAAACCGCTGAGGTAGGCCTCAGAATACGGAACAAGCTTGCTTAAATCCCAAGGTGCTAAGTTGTCGATAATGGTACGTGGCAAGGTCTTGCTGGCACCAATCAATACATCGTCGAAATGCCGCGCCACTCGACCAGAAGCCGGCGACCAGCGAATACGAGGCACCATGCGCTCTTGGCGGGTATTCTTGCCGTTTACTACGACTGTCACCATTTGGCGCTCGTAATAAACCGTTCCACGCTGACCTTGATACTGGGTTTGAGTATCGCTGTCGTATGTCCAGTAAGGCAGGTAGACGCCGGTGAGCTTATCATTGCGCTTGGCGCTTGAATTAAGCGAGGAGGGTGCAAACCAACGGGTTTTCATCCACTTCTCAAAAATTTGTATGGCTTGATCATGGCCAATAGCAAAAGTCAGCAATGAGCGCGGAAGGATTGGTCTCGCTTGTTCTGTACCGGTGATAACCGGCGTGCCACAAAATGGGCAGTCGCCAGCATGTTCATTATCATCCAGCGTAAACTGCGCTGCACAGGATGGGCATTTGATCACGCCCACCTGCTTAGATTGTCCGCTATGCCTTAAGCGCTCAAGATTACGCAGCGCTTCTTGCAGGTCGTATTCCTTAATCGGCTCAAGTACGACCGGAACCTCGTTTTTAAACCCACAATGATTGCACAGTAGTGACTGGCTTTCAGGGGAGTAAACGAGGTCCGCACCGCAACGTTCGCACGGAAAATGCGATTGCTTAATATCCATGATTGTTCAGCGTATTACTTAGGCATCGGTGGTGGCGTATTCTGGCCAGCTTTTAACAGCTCTTCAAAATACTCTGTGGTGCCTGCTGCTTCCCAGTTGGCCATTCCATTCGCCCAAACCAAAGTGTCTGCTTTAAGCTGACCTTGTCCGATAAAGTCAATGATCTGCGCTTTATCAAAAGGACCTGCTGGTGTGCCGTTAAGTGCCACATGCCAGGTTTGCTGAGTCGGAAGTGGTGGTGGCGCTGAGGTGCTCGCAGCATTCGCAGGCGCTTGTTGCCCGGTCATACTCTGCGCCATAGCCAATCCAATACCCATTTCCATCGCCGAAGAGGCTGTGGATGAGTTACCGGATTCCATAGATTGCGCGGCACCGTATTTCAGGTACTTATCCAAATCGCCAATCATGCCCATGCTAGTACGTTTATCCAGCGCCTTCTCAACCTCTGGTGGCAATGAGATATTCTCTACCAGCACTTTAGTCAGCTCTAATCCGTACTGATCAAACTCCGGCGCAATACGCTCAGTAATAAAGGTGCTTAACTGATCATAGTTCGACGCCAAGTCCAATACAGGCACTTTAAGCTTGCCAAGGATAGTTGCATAGCGTGAAGTAATCAGATTACGCAGCTGATCGCTGATCTCATCAACTGTAAAGTGACCATCAGTGCCGACGATCTCTTTGATGAAGGTCTCAGGATTATTAATGCGAATGGTGTAAGTTCCGAAAGTACGCAAGCGCACCATATCGAACTCTGCATCACGCATCATAATCGGGTTTTTAGTACCCCACTTCAGATCCGTAAACTGTCGCATATTGAAGAAATACACTTCGGCCTTAAACGGGCTCTGAAAAGCGTGATCCCAATGCTGCAAGGTCGATAGCACTGGTAGGTTCTGAGTTTCTAGCTCATACATGCCAGGGCCGAGTACATCGGCAATTTCGCCTTCGTTTACAAATACAGCGACTTGTGACTCACGAACAGTCAGCTTAGCGCCGTATTTAATCTCATTATTGTGGCGTTCAAAGCGATACACCATGGTATCGCTGGAGTTATCGGTCCATTCAATGACATCGATAAACTCGCCAAATATTTTATCCCATAGTCCCATGACGGTATTCCTTAAGCCTGTTTGCTTGGTGCTGCGTCAATTTCTTCTTTACGGACTTTAGCCGCCATCAACGCATTACGCAGTTCACTTTCAAGGTGCTGGAGTTCAGTTGCCGCTTCGGTACGCTTGGTACGGCCTTCTTCAGCGATTTGCAGACTGTCGTTGATCGTTCCAATCAGCTCTTGGTTCGCTTTACGGACTGATTCGATATCAAATACACCACGCTCCATTTGCTTACGTACTTCGGTATTAGCCGTACGTAGGTTAGTTGCGTTGGACTCCAACAAATCATTGGTCAGATCAGAAGCGCGCTTAACCGTTTCAGCTGCATCGCTCATGCGGAAAATAGTTACGGCCTGTGCCAGCTGATTTTTCCATAATGGAACGGTGTTGATCAGCGTTGAGTTAATCTTGTTGATCAGTGTTTTGTCGTTCTCTTGTACTAAACGAATGCTTGGCAAGCTCTGCATCGCAACCTGACGGGTCAGGCGTAAATCGTGTACACGACGGTCTAAGTCATCACGTGCGCTACGCATATCGCGAAGGGCTTGTGCTGCCAGCATGTTTTCCGCATCCGCGACGGCTTCTTGTTCCATCGCTGGAATTTCAACATCGTTCATCATGCGAAGTTTTTCTTCACCCGCTGCGATATACAGTTCCAGCTTGTGGAAGTAATCGAGGTTAGCGTCGTAGAGCTTATCCAGAGAAATCACATCAGTTAGCAGTTGAGTCTTGTGTGACTCCATGTGATCTGTGATCGAGTTGATCTGCTTGCGAACATCATCATACTTACTGAGGAACTCAGCAACGGGCTTGGCCTTACCAAACAGGCGAGCAAAGAAGCCTAGCTTACGATTAGGATTCAACTCATCAACGTCGAAGCCTTTGATGGCTACAACCATGTCATTTAGCGATGCACTTGCGCCGCCCAGGTCTTTGTTACGCACACCTTCCAGCATATTCTCAGAAATGCTGCTCATTTGCTCCTGAGCTTTGCTACCAAAGAAAATGATGCTTGAGCGGTCTTGCGTATCGATTTCACCAATGATGCCATCAAGCTCTGTTTTTTCGCTGGGATCAACCTGAGAGTAGGCAACAACTTCCTGGCTAATGGGTTTAGCAGGAACAATCTCTGTTCCGGGAATAACCGCTACAGAAGGAGCTGTGGTGGCAGTTGCAGTTTGAACCGTGTTCGCTGGCGTATCAGACATGTTTGTTCCTTTAAAATCTTAGTAATGTAGGCAATGCTGTTGAATAGTGAAGGTTTAAATGATTCCTTCGCGCTTAAGCTGGGTTTCCAAAACTTCAATATTGACATCAAGATCAAAGCGATCTTGTTTTTTTAGTTTTTCGTGTTGTTCGTCAAAAGTGCTTTCAATAGAGTTCAGTACATTGGCAAAGTTCGTATCTAATTCTACGGTGGTGGCTTCATTGCGATGTGTTTTCACATAGCTTTCGGTCACACGTTGCGTTCCTTCAAGGTACACCTTCAGGAATTTACGGGCACGTGGTAAGTCATTTGGATCAGATTCGATCACAGTAATGATGTTACGTGCTTTGCTAATAATACGATCTAAGTGTTGGTCGAATTTAGCATTATTAATATCAGTACGTGCTTTTTCGATCGCATCAATTTTGATATTCGCCGCTTCCAGTGCTTCAAACACCTCTTCAGCGGATACACCCAGACCAATGCTTCCTGTCTTGTCACGGCGTGGGTCTAAGCCGTAACACAGATAAAACGCGAGCAGGGTGGCACCACCGATTAGGATACTACTAAATAAGTTGTAGTCAGCGGCTAACCAAGCGGTCGCACCAGTCGTAATAGATAGTAATAGTGCGGCAACCGTTTTGTAGGGTGTGCGGGGTGCCAGTGCGAGTTTCTTAATATTGTATTGATACTCGACTTTGAAGCCATGTCTGGCAATTACTGCGGCCAGCATAAAGGCTGCAAAAGCACCACCGTTGATAATAGTTGCCCAAAAGTTGCCTTTAACAAGAGAGATAACCGCTGCCAGTAATACCGGCATTGGCATTAGATACAGCAAAATTCCTTTGAGCCCCAGTCTGATCTGGCCCACTGGGTCATTGTTCTTACCGGGGGAGTAGCGTTTCGCGCTAGACATTAAGCAACCTCTAAAAGACTTGAATGAGTGCTTGCAAGGATACCAGTCCTAAAGTGGCTGACAATAGAACAAAGCCGATCAAGCGTTGCATGGTTTTTGGCATGTGACTTTCCTCGTAAATACACGGGTATTATATATGCCCTATGTAAGTGCTTATCAAGTGAAAGAGGTTCAGATCATTGATTTTTTGAAGGTTTGCGAGGTTTTTAAGGAAATTCAGGCAATAAAAAAGACGAGCTGTTTCCAGCTCGCCTATAAACGTAACAGGCAACTTAACAATGCTCTAAGAGCGTTGAGTGTCAGAACTATACCCCCGTAAATTTCCGACCGCCTTCAAGTCTTTGCTACCAGCAAACCGACTCCCCAATCATTGGTCGATTCAAGCGCTTACTTGATTGTCTTCAACATGTTCATGGTTTGTGCTAGGCTGTTGAGTGTCATTAACAGCTAAAAGATATAATTTTTATATCAAACACATGTTCAAGTCGAACTGCTACCACAAACCCCGAGAAAAGCAGTTCCTCCTGAAGACATGTGTAGATTAAGCGGATTTGGCTGAATCCAACCTTAATGTTATTCAGATAAGCGGTAAGTTACTGCGATTTAATGTGTATTTACAATACAAACAATCACTTAGCGGCTCCGTTAAATACCCCTAAATTTGAATCGCATGGCTCATTTTGCTAGTTTTTAAACAAAATTAAGGGCTAACTGAACGGAATGTTCAGTTAGCCCTGTTTCATATCCTGCGTTTAAGCTTAGCGAAGCGCGTCGAAAGTGTCACAATCGCTTGGATTGCCGCTTAACATTCCCTTTTTCAGCCATTCCATACGTTGCGCCGAAGAGCCATGAGTAAATCCATCCGGGTTAACCCACTGACCCGCGCGCTTTTGCATCCGGTCATCACCAATGCTTCCAGCGGCATTCATGGCTTCTTCCAAGTCACCATCATCTAATAGCTTGTAGTTGGCCTGACGTCTGGCCCAGATGCCTGCGTAGCAGTCGGCTTGTAGCTCTAGCAGGACGGATAGTTTGTTCGCCTGAATTTTACTGCTCTGGCGCTGAAGTTTGACAACCTCATCAGAGATGCCTTGTACTTTTTGTACATGATGGCCGACTTCGTGCGCGACGACATAAGCTTGAGCGAAGTCACCAACAACCCCCATTTTGCTCAATTCACTGAAGAAGCTAAGGTCCAAATAGATCTGTTCATCACCAGGGCAATAGAAAGGGCCGGTTGCAGAGGAGGTCATACCGCAGGCAGAACTGACTCGGTCATTAAACAACACAACAGTAGGTTCACGGTAACGCGCACCAGCTTGCTGGAATATAGGATTCCAAACATCTTCAGTATCTTTTACAACGACGGCAATAAACTCTCTACCTTCATCGTTGATGCCGCCACCGGTGCTCTGTGGTGATGCGCTGCTTTGAGTCATGTCGCCACCGACCATATCAAGCAACCCCTGACCTTGGCCGGTAAACAGAAATACTAACAACATAATAATGAAGCCTACGCCGCCTACCTTGACGCCGCCGCCCGAAGGTCGTCGAAATCCTCCGCTACTACCGCCACGGCGATCTTCAATATTGGTACTTTGTTTACGTCCTTTCCAGCGCATATCCCAACCCTGCATTACTTATAATATAAAAGATGATGATACACAGTAATTGATGCATTACAAAACCTTACCGCTGAATGTTACCGCTCATCAGTACTTCTGTAACGCTGGCGCCTGACTAGATTTAGGTAGATATACTTTTGAACTTATCTGGCATTGTTAGGCCATAATAAAATAATAATGAGAAATAACGATAAGGATAAATATCCGAAAAAAACTACCATAATGTGAGAGAGAATCAGTATGAGTGCGATTGGAGTACAAGGAAATACACCCTCATCAGAGTCTGCCAGATCCCCATCCAGTATTGGTTTGCGATCAGGAATTGGAGGAAAGCAGTCTCAGGAAGCCATTCACATCTACCTAAGGGAGATCGAATCAAGTCCGTTATTAAGCGCCGAGGAGGAAGTTTATTACGGACGATTAGTCCAAAAAGGGGAGGAAGCCGCTCGCAAGCGAATGATCACGTCAAACTTGCGACTGGTTGTAAAAATATCACGACGTTACCTGAATCGTGGATTAGGTCTGCTTGATCTGGTTGAAGAAGGTAACTTAGGCTTGATCCACGCCGTTGAAAAGTTTGACCCAGAGAAAGGTTTTCGTTTCTCAACCTACGCGACCTGGTGGATACGTCAGAGTATCGAACGCGGACTCATGAATCAGTCCCGCACCATCCGTTTACCCATCCATGTTAATAAAGCCCTGAACTGTTGTTTACGTAAGCGCGCCGAGCTTACCCAGCGCTATGGCACTGAGCCGAGTGTTAGCGATATTGCCAAGGGCTTGGATAAGCCGGAGTCAGAAGTGCATGGCCTGCTACGTCATACTGAATCAACGACCTCTTTAGATTATAAGGTTGGTAGCGGTGGTGAGTCGTCGGTGATGGATTTTATTGCGGCTGAAACGGTGCGAGGACCAGATCAGGTTGCGATGGAGTCTGATATTGCTAAGGCGATTGATATTTGGTTGAGTCAGTTAGATGCCAAGCAGCAGGAAGTGATCGTGCGCCGCTTTGGTTTGCATGGACATGATTATGCAACATTGGAAGAAGTCAGTGCGGCGATGGAAATTACCCGAGAGCGGGTTCGGCAAATTCAGATGAATGCCTTGAAGCGTTTGAAGCGGATTTTGGAGCTGGAAGGCGGTTCACGGGAGTTATTTTTGCAGAGTTCCTGACAAGCCAGCTTAGGCGTAGCCTATTTGGTGCCGTTACATTATACTTGGCGCAATTTTTTTTAGCAGCAATTAGCCTTTGATTCAGTAGAGTTAAGGCTAATTGCTTGCTTCCGATTTTGTGTTGACAGGTAGAGTAAATGACTCCGGTAAAAGTTGGTCTTTTAGGTTTGGGCACGGTAGGCGGTGGAACAGCAACTGTCTTAAAACGTAATGCAGAAGAAATCGCTCGTCGGGCAGGGCGTGGCATTATTATTGACTATGTTTCAACGTCCAAGTCTGAGTTGCCGGAAGGCTTAGGTCTATCTGGCAGTCGTATCACCCGTGACCCTTTCGATGTGGTCAATGATCCTGATATTGAAATTGTTGTTGAGCTGTATGGTGGTGATGAGCCGGCTAAGAGCTTAGTGCTGCAAGCCATTGAAAATGGTAAACATGTTGTGACAGCCAATAAAGCGCTGATCGCAGTACACGGCAATGAAATCTTCGAAAAAGCCCGTGAAAAAGGCGTTATTGTTGCCTTTGAAGCTGCGGTTGCCGGCGGTATTCCAATTATTAAGTCTCTTCGTGAAGGCTTGTCTGCTAATAAAATCAATTGGTTAGCCGGTATTATTAATGGAACAGGTAACTTTATTCTTAGCGAGATGCGGGATAAGGGACGTGATTTTGAAGATGTATTAGCCGAAGCGCAGGCGCTGGGCTATGCAGAATCAGACCCTACCTTCGATGTGGAAGGCATTGATGCCGGCCATAAGCTGACAATTCTTTCTTCAATCGCCTTTGGTATTCCATTGCAGTTTGAAAAGACTTATATGGAAGGGATTAGCGATATTTCCAGTGAAGATGTGGGCTATGCCGATGAGCTTGGCTATGGCATTAAGCACTTGGGTATTGCTCGTCGAACTGAGCGTGGTATTGAACAACGCGTTCACCCAACACTGATTCCTAAAGATCGTTTGATCGCTAATGTAAATGGCGTGATGAATGCAGTACTAGTGAAAGGCGATGCAGTTGGCCCAACCATGTATTACGGTGCTGGTGCTGGTGGCGAGCCTACCGCTTCAGCGGTTGTCGCTGATATCATCGATATTGCACGCGTACTGACTTCTGATCCGGAGAATCGCGTTCCTCATTTAGCATTCCAGCCGGACTCTTTATCAGACCACCCTGTACTGGCAATGGATGCGGTTGATACGGCATTTTACTTGCGTTTGAGTGCACGAGATGAGGCGGGTGTATTGGCGAATATCACGCGTATTCTGGGTGATGATAATATTAGTATCGAAGCATTCATTCAGAAAGAGACCAGTAAGACAAATGGTAAAGCGGACATTATCCTGCTAACTAAAGTCGTGAATGAAGGGGATATGAATCAAGCCATTGCTAAAATTGAGGCTTTGGATGTGGTGACGGGTAAAGTGACTCGCATCCGTGTTGAAAACCTTGGTTAAACCTACGTCGTCAATCGAATATCAGGACACCTTATGAAGTTTATAGAAACCCGTGGTAATGATTCGCAGCCACAGCACCCGGTTAATGTTAATTTTTCAGAAGCCATTCTTGGCCCGATTGCTTCCTATGGCGGGATTTATGCACCAGAAACGCTGCCAGATTTAGGTGAGGCCTTTTTAAAAGCGCACTTGAACTCGAGTTATAAGCAATTAGCCAAAGCGTTGCTTCAGGCATTCGAGATTGATATTGCCGAGCGAGTGATTGATGAAGCGCTGAGCGCTTATGATCAGTTTGATGACCCGAATGATCCAACGCCTTTGGTTAAAGTGCGTGACGATTTATTTGTAAGCGAGCTGTATCACGGCCCAACCCGTGCCTTTAAAGACATGGCCTTACAGCCGTTTGGTGTGTTGCTTTCTGCGTTGGCTAAGCATCGGGATGAGGATTATCTGATTCTGGCTGCGACCAGTGGAGATACAGGGCCTGCGGCATTAGAAACCTTTAAGAACCGCGAGCGGGTTCGTGTAGCGTGCATGTATCCAGAAGGCGGAACCTCTGATGTTCAGCGTCTGCAAATGATTACTGAAGATGCTGATAATTTAAGAGTTATCGGGATTCACGGTGACTTTGATGATGCTCAAAGCGCATTGAAGCAGTTGCTAGGTTCGCAGAGTTTTAAGCAAACGCTGAGCGAGAAAAAGATTCACTTATCAGCAGCGAACTCGGTTAACTTCGGGCGCATTATCTTCCAGATTATTTACCATATTTCAGCTTATTTGGAATTGGTACGTCGCGAAGAAATCACTTTAGGTGAGAAGGTCTATATTGCTGTTCCTAGTGGGAATTTTGGTAATGCTTTAGGTGCTTACTACGCCATGCAGATGGGCTTGCCCGTTGAGAAAATTCTGATTTCAACCAACAACAATAAAGTGCTGACTGGTTTGATTCAGGATGGTCATTATGATTTCCGTGGCGCTTCAGTGATTCCTACTGTGGCACCGGCAATGGATATTCTGAAAGCTTCCAACGTTGAACGGATTCTGTTTGATTTGTTTGGTGCTGAACGTACCAGAGAGCTGATGTATCAATTAGATACTGAGCGTTTCTACGAGCTATCGCCTTCTGAGCATGCGGAACTGAAAGCGATTTTCGCTGCAGATCATTGTGACGATGAGGAAACGGTTGCGTACGTAAAGCGTTGCTTTGAAGAGGGTTATCTAATGGATCCACACACAGCGACGTGCCTCAAGGCCTATGATAATTGCCGGGATAAGCCGCTGAAAACGATCGTAACCTCTACTGCTGAGTGGACGAAGTTCTCAATGACCATTGCCGAAGCAATTGGCACAGAGTCTGGTAGTGGTGATTTGGATGCGTTGAAGAATATTGCTGCTAAAGCAGATATCAAGATTCCGGCACAAATTGAAGCCTTGTTTGATAAGCCAGTTGCTCAGAAAACGTTGATCGATAAAGACGATATCGAAAAGACCATTTTGTCATTCCTCTGAGGTCGCTTATTTGCGTATTTTTCGTGCTTTACTAATAATCTCATTAGCATTGTTGGGTTCTGGTTTCTTTTTCTGGAATCCATTAAGCATTCGACCAGCCACGCTACCGAACGGTGCGAGGCTGGAACCCGCCGAATGCTGGTTTGAAAACACGGAACTAATACGCATAGACTGCGCTTACCTTTACACCCGCAAGCAATCACCCGATACACCGGTATTCAAACTGCCGGTGTTGGTGATGCGTGACTCCTGGTTTAAAAACAGTAGTACGTCCATGATTAGTCTGGCTGGCGGGCCAGGTGGTGCTTCCTATATCGACAAAAACTCGGTGCCGTACTGGATTAGTGAATTTGTTGCGCAGGATTGGGGTTTAGACGTTGTCATGTTCGATCAGCGTGGTACGGGCCTCAGTGAGCCCTTACTTCGTTGTAAGGATAGCAATGAGCTACGGCTCGAAACCTTGGCGCAAGATCTCAGTGGGCGTGAAGACTTTGAGCAATTCAAACGCCAAATGCAGCATTGTTATGATCAATACGCCAAGCAGCCTGCACTGAAACCTTATTTAAAACAGCTCAGTACCAGCTATAGCGCATCGGATATCGCGGACCTTCGTGACCTGCTAGACGTTGAGCAGTGGGTGTTGAATGGCGTGTCTTATGGCACACGCCTTGCGCTGGAAACGGCTCGCCAATATCCGGATATTGTGAAATCCATGGTGTTGGATTCGGTGTATCCACCTCTTTATGATGGCTTTGAAACTTTGGCTGAAAATAGCTTCAATGGTATTCAACGGCTTATGCAGCGTTGCGAAACAGATGAGCTTTGTAATGAGCTCTATCCAGACCTTTCCTCTTCCTTGATGGCGGCGCTAAACACGCTAAGCCGTGAGCCCTTATTGCTGCAAGTGCCAAGAGAAGACAGCAAAAAGCCATCCAAGCCTTTGATGTTGACCGCTGAGCGTTTGATACTGCTGTTGGATTACACGGGGTATGATTCCCGATTATTTGGCGATATTCCTGCTGGTATCAAAGCGGTTAATGATGCTGAAACGGGCAGTAAATCACTATTAAAACTCGCCAGTAACTATCTGGAAGTAGAGCTGTTTGAAGAGTTTAGCGATGCCGTTTATATGGTGATCGAGTGCTCTGAAAATGGTCAGTTTAAAGCGGATGAGCTGATGCGGCGATTACAGCCGTTTCGTGAGAAATACCCGATGCTCGATTGGTCGCCTAATGCCCTCTACGACCCACAGATGTGTGTTAACTGGCGAAATTCAGTAGTGACAGAATCGCGTAATCATCGCGAACCTGCCAGTACGGATAAGCCGACGTTAATTCTGGCTGGTGCTTTGGATTCAGTGACGCCGCCGGAATGGGGCAGGCAACTTGCTGCTACCCTGCCTAATAGCCGTTATCTGGAATATGCGGATATGGCGCATGCAGTACTGTCTTCATCACTGTGCGCCAGCGATGAAGTTCAGTTGTTTCTCAATCCCGAGCTTAAGAAAACCGCATTCTGCGATAAGGATGAGCGGGAGTACGAACAGACCGGCAGAGCATTAGAGTGGGTGATGCCTCATATAGAGCCATCCACAGACGCACTAGAAGGTGTGGTTCCGGATATAGAATCAGCTGCTGATGAAACAACAGTTGATTCTAGTGATGACTCTTCAGATCCAACTAAAAGTCCAGATGATATGCCAGCTGTAGATATGCCTTAAACAAGCGGTTGCCATGCTGGATAACACCATTAGCCGTTAAGTGCGTCACATCCGATTTTTCCAATCCTAGCATCGAAGTGTAAGCCGTATTCGCATCTTCAGCGGCCAGCTTTTGCTGTGCGGCGATCACTTGTGGACGCTGCTTAACTAATGGATGTTGCTCATCCACGCCCAAGATCACCGGTAACCTAGGGTTTCTGGCAACGTTATGGCGAAAATGGTGTATCAGGCGCTGAAGGTTGTAGTAATAACGATTAGCCAAACCATCGTTTCCGGCATCGGTTTCGCCTTGAATCCAGGTGAGTGAGCGGATAGTTACTTGATGGCCCTGTTGTTTTAACAGGTTAATCGAGTGTTGCAGTTCGCGAATCATTCGATCATATAAGCCGCCTTGTCCGGGGCTTTTCCAAACCGTTTCCAGACTGCTGCTACCAAAGCTGAATTTAAAAATAGCGGGCTTAAAGCCATAGTTCTTAACTGCGCGAGCAAAAGTTACTTCGGGGCCAAAATGACCGAGTGCAAAGTGCCCACCTTGGGAGTGTAGCGTTTCCCATTGGCGTTTGGTCGAGGCATAGTCGACCGCTTCATAGTAGAAGGGAATTGTACTGTCCAGGTGTCGCGGGTCAGCGGGATAGTAGCGTGCATCGCTGCGCCAACCTTGCATATTGGACTGGCCGCCCATGACATGCAGGTCGATCTCATCGGCTAAGGCGATGTGGCTGGTGAATAATAGCCAGCCACAGATAAACAGGGCAGCTTGGTTAAGTACTTGCAGGTTCCGTTTTTTTCTCTGATTCATCAATATTAAATACTAGTCTGTAAATCCAGTGCAGGATTCGCTTAATGTCTTCCAGCACCAGATAACTAACCGGCACCAGCACCAATGACAGCAGGGTGGCAAATAAGATGCCATACCCGAGGCTGACTGCCATCGGAATCAGAAACTGTGCCTGGGTACTTTTCTCGAACATTAGTGGCAGCAAACCGGCAAAGGTTGTAAGCGACGTCAATAATATGGGGCGAAAACGTGCGCCACCGGCCTTTCTGACGGCATCCAGCAGGTCCATACCTTCGAGTCGTTTGCGGTTGATGTAATCCACCAATACCAGTGAGTCATTCACGACCACGCCAGTGAGCGCAAGCATCCCAAGAATACTACTAATACTCAAGGTCATTCCCATAATGGCATGACCGATGAGCGAACCAATAATGCTAAACGGAATGACCCCCATAACGATAAAAGGTTGCACATAAGAGCGAAAAGGGATCGCTAACAGGCAATATATACCCAGTAGCGCGAAGGCAAGTCCAAAATACAGGCTGCCAAATGCTTCGGATTGTTCTTTCAGTTCTCCCTCAAAGCCATAGCCGACATCCGGATAGCTAAGCAAAATCTCTGGTAACCACTCCTGCATTTCTGCTTGAATGCGCGGCATATCGACATTTTCTTTATCCGCATCAGCGGCAATTGTCAGTACGCGTTGGCCATCATAGCGACTGATCTTGGAGAAACCTTGCTGAATTTCAACATCGGCAACTTCTAGCAGAGGGATCAAGTCGCCATTGCTGGTACGAATGCGAATTTTCTCCAGCGCAGTGACCGAGTAGCGCTCTTGCTTGGGTAGGCGCACGATGACTTTAGCATCTTCACTACCACGCGATAAGGTTTGTGCCTCAGCTCCAAAAATACTATTGCGAATTTGCTGACCAAGGTCCGTTAGCGACAAGCCCAGCATTTCAGCTTCGGGCTTAATGCGCATGCGGATTTCATCTTTACCACCTTCAAAACTATCGGTGATATCAAACAAGCCCGAGTAATTGGCTAGTCTTCTCTTGATTTCGGTGGACGCTTGAGAAAGCTCATCAAAGTTATCGCCATTTAGCTGGATTTCCAGCGGCTGTCCGCCACGGCCAATTTCCGCGCGGAAGGAGAGGCTTTCAACCCCCGGAATATCACCAATCATGCGTTGCCAGTCTCGAATCATATCCAGACTGGAGACTTTAATGGTACGAGCCTCTGGTGGCGTTGTTTCAAATTGAATTCGTGCAATATTGGACTGGCCACTACTCAGTTGGCGTCGGCTACCGCCTTTGGTGCCCACAGTAGTGAGTATGTGGCGAATCACGCTTTCATTGGTGCCAGGGTCAACATAGCGCTCTTGCAAGGCTAGTAGCTGAGTCAGCATATTATCAACATGCTTGCTGGTGACTTCAATCGGCGTGCCTTCCGGCATTGTCAGGTCAGCACTCACGTACTCACTTTGGATACGCGGGAAGAAGGTAAACGCGAAGCGTCCGGTATTAATGGCGACAATCGAGAGCACTAGTAAGGCCACAAAGAAGGTCAGCGTGAAGTAGCGCAGATTAAGGGCAACATTTAAAAACGGTGAGAAGATACGATGAATAAACCATTCCAAGCTGCCTGCAATACCACGCTGAATACGGCTGATGATATTGAGCTTGGCATTGGCAGGCCGACGTCGAACCGATGTCATATGTGCTGGCAAAATCAGTTTTGATTCAATCAGTGAGAACAAAAGTACTGGAATAATTACGGCGGGAATTACCGCAAAGATCTGTCCTCGTAAGCCATCAACCATTAACAGCGGAACAAAAGCCGTCATGGTCGTCAGTACGCCAAACGTAACGGGTACAGAAACCTCTTGGGTGCCCTGAATGGCAGAAGTCGTTGGGTCGCTACCCGATTGCAGGTGAGTGTAAATATTCTCACCAGTCACAATGGCATCATCCACCACGATTCCGAGTACGATAATAAAGGCGAACAAGCTGATTTGGTTAAAGGTAACGCCAAGCTCGGGCATGATAATCATCGCGCCCATAAAACTTATGGGAATACCCACGCTTACCCATAATGCTACAATCGGCCGTAAGAATAATGCGAGCAGCAAGAATATCAGCAAGCAACCCTGAGCAGCACTGGTGACCAAGGTTGAAAGACGGGCTTTCAAACTCACCGAGTTATCCCGCCAATAAGTTAGCGTGATATTTTCCGGTAGTCGGTCATTCTTATCAGCGACGTATTCGATAACTGTTTTGGAGAGCTCAATCGCACTTTGATCACCCACCCGGTAAACCTCAAGAGACGCACCACGCTTACCGTCAAACGTCGTGTATTGCGGACCTTCATCAAAGCCATCAATGATGGTGGCGATATCGCCAAGGACGATTTGTGTGCCATCTGCATTACTGCGAATATTGATGTCATTAAATTGCTGAGCGCTTGTAACTTTACCCAAAGTACGAATTCGAATATCACCAGCATCGGTCTTCAGTGTGCCGGCGGGAATATCACGCGAGGAGCGACTGATTGCCTGAGACACATCATCAAGACTCAAGCCATAACGCTGCAGGGTGACTTCGGGTATCTCAATGGCTACTTCATAAGGACGCAAACCACTAATCGCAACCTGCGTAATGCCCGGTTGTTTGAGTAGCTCATCGCGTACTTTCAAGGTTTCTTTGTTCAGCTCCATCTCAGTCATTTCGCCATAGACGATGACATTGATGTTCTCACGGGTTCTGACCGAAGTGCTGGCGACAGGTGAATCTACGTCATCGGGTAAGTCTGTGATCGCATCCAAACGACTTTTAACCTCGTTTAGCAGCTTATCCTTATCTGCACCTTTAATAACTTCTAAGCTAACAGAAGCAGAGCCCTCGCTGGCGGTACTGATGATGTGTTCAATTTCAGGAATATCGGCAACCGACTCCTCAATTTTGCGAATGACACCTTCTTCAACTTCATTCGGTGCAGCGCCCGAATAGCTGGCGCTTACATTGATGACATCACGTTCAAACGAAGGAAATACTTCCAGCGGAATGCGGTTGAACATGGTGAAGATGCCAGCGGCAACGATAACGACCATCAGCAAATTGGCCGCGACATGATTTCTGGCAAACCAGGCAATTGCTCCGTGCATTTAGTTGGCCTCGGCAGAAGTTTTCGAAGCAGGGCGTTGAGAGCCCTGACGCGCGGCTGCATTGGCAGGCTTATCGCCATTTGCGCCGCCTGCTCGTTTACCACCTTCAGGTCGGCCACCACCTCCTTTGGTTGGTCGATCCTCAGTTTTCTCACCAGCTAAACGCACAGCCATGCCATCTTTAGCCGAAGGCATTGGCGTGGTGATCAACTTGGCTTGCGCTGGAATCGAATCACTGGAAATGACTAATTGATCATTTTCTCGTGCCAATACTTCAATGGGTTTAATGCGAATTTTGCCTTCGTCATATAGCATGACTTCACGGTTTTGGCGGGTCGATCGGGTAGGGATGACATAAACGTTCTTTAAGGTGCTACCGATAATTTGAGCTTGTAGGAATTGGCCTACTTTTACCGGAGGGGCATCGCTGCCAGCTTTTTTAGAGAATGGATTTTCGATGCGGGCAATCACGGCAATTTGTCGGGTACGAGCATCCATGGCAGCAGCGGTTCGTACAATGCGACCTTTCCACTCGTGTTGCTTCTCGGCGTATTTAGCAGAGAATGAAACCTCAGGCCATTGATCGGCTCTGACTTTTTGATTGCTATAAATTTCCGGCAAATCCAGTTCTTCATATTCGGATAATGAGAGTGGTAGGCGAACTTCTACATAGTCACTGGAGTATACCTGTCCAACTAAGGTTCCGGCGGTGATGTATTGACCCACATTCACGCTGCGGCTCAATAGTCGTCCATCATAGGGGGCGAGAATTCTGGTTTTATTTAAATCATCACGTGCTTGCTCAAGGCGTACTTTGGCGGCGTCAAGGTTTGCCATGGCTGAAGCAATATGTGGCTTACGGGCCGCGATATCAGTAGGGCGGCGATTGGCTCCGTATAATTTGAAATCACGCTCTGCGAGATCGGCGAGATTTTGTTCGGTTTTAACTTCAAGCATGCGCTGACTGACTTCAGCAGTTGCGATGACGATGGCATTGCGGTAATTGGTGTTATCAATGCTCAGCAGCAGATCGCCTTTGCGAAAGTAACTACCTTCTTCAAATACGGGAGATATAGAGGTTACTTTGCCAGAGACTTCTGCAACGATATTGGTACTAAGGTTGGACTCCACTGAGCCGGAAGAGCGAATTTTCAGGGTATACGACTGGAGTTGTGGTGTCATGATATCGACCACTGGTACGGCGGGCTGTCGGACACGTTTCCTTGGTTCTGGAGTGCTTTTGATCAGGTAGCTCGCCAGTGCAAACGAGCTGGCAATTAGTGCAATTATTAGTATGAGCTGTTTCATGCATCACCGTCTTTATTTTAGTCGTTATATGTCGTGACGGAAGCCGACCCAAGCTGGCCCCTGTACACGGCTAATACAAACATTGTATATAAAGCCGTGGGCAGAGACTATTAATCTTACGGAATCTTTACGCTTGCAATTAGTGTAATTACTGACCTAAATAATCTAATCCGAAGTAAGTTGCGCCAGCCACAAGGATCAGCAATAAGATACCAGCGCCTAACCTCAGTAGTTTGCTGGGTGGTCTCGGTCGTCCACCAAAGCGATTGACCACAGGGTTTCCGGGGATTAGCCAGAATATAATGTTGGCGAATGGCAATATCAGCAATAAAGCCAACCAGCCACTGGCATTAAAATCATGACAGCGCTGAATAGTCAGCTGCACATAGATAATTAGTGCGGCGCAAAAGCCAGCGGCCAATAATACATAAGCGATCGCTCCCCCGAGCTCGCCAAAACGACTGGATATGCCAGCAAGAGCCGCAACAATCCAAAATACTAAAAAGGGTATAATGATTGAGTAAAAGAAATACTCAAAGCGTCCTATGCGCCCGTTAGCTGATAAAATCTGCACATCGCTGTAACGGTTTGTTGGATGCAATGCCCCCCGGTATTGATCAAACTCAACAGTTGAGTTCATAAATAAAGCTCCTTTTAATTCATCCCTTCCAAGCCTTTATGTTTTACGCGTGGCAATAAAAAAGTTATATGCGGAGCCTGACGAAAGTATTGGTTTTAGCGCGGAACTGAATAACAGCTGAATAGACAGGTTTGGAAAATGAACAATAGCGCGAATTGAGCCTGCAAGCGGCGGTATAGACGTTTATACTGTGCCAAATCAAAAAATTACGATGAGAATACACTTATGCCGATCGCTCCATTAATGCTGGATCTTAAAGGAACTCACCTTCAAGCAGAGGAACGTGAACTGCTGAAACACCCGTATTGCGGCGGGGTTATCTTCTTTTCCAGAAATTATGAAGATGTCGGGCAGCTAGAGCAGTTAGTTCGTGATATTCGTGCAGCGACGGATAAGCCCTTACTCATTGGTGTGGATCACGAAGGGGGTCGGGTGCAACGCTTTAGAGAAGGCTTTACGCGCTTGCCTGCACTGGGAACCTTATATGCTAATAGTGAGAGTGAAGAGCAGGCCCTGAAAGCGGCACATAATCATGCATGGCTAATGGCCGCTGAGTTAAGAGCGATAGATATCGACTTTAGCTTCGCTCCAGTGTTGGATTTGGATTATGGCGTGAGTCAGGTAATCGGCGACCGCTCTTTTCATGCTGATGCAAAAATTGTAAGTCGAATGGCAGAGTCTTATATCGCGGGTATGCATGAAGCGGGGATGGCGGCTACAGGTAAGCATTTCCCTGGCCATGGTGCCGTCGTGGCAGATTCTCACCTTGAAATTCCAGTCGATGATCGTGCGCTGGAAGCAATTGGCCCGATGGATATGATGCCGTTTGCTGACCTCATGTCAAAAGGTTTGGATGCAGTGATGCCAGCCCATGTGATCTATCCATCAGTGGATAGCCAGCCAGCAGGTTTTTCCAATGTTTGGCTGCAAGATATTCTGCGTAAACAGCTGGGCTTTGAGGGCGTTATTTTCAGTGATGATCTGAATATGGAAGGCGCTTCATTTGCCGGTAATTATGCAGAACGCGCACAAGCGGCGTTGGGTGCTGGTTGTGACATGATCTTATTGTGTAATAACCGCGAAGGTGTGATTCAGGTATTGGATCAGGCGAAGATTGACCTGAATGCAGAGTCCTGTGTGGCCAGCATGCAGCGCCTTGAGCGTATGCAAGGTAAGGCCTATATGAATCGCAGTGCTTTGTTGGATACGCAGCGTTGGTCCGAAATTAATTCCGAAATCAGTGCATTTGTCTGAGGATAGCTAATTTATGAAAAATTACGCGCACAAAGTCAGAGAAGAGCTGGTTAGTATTTTGATTTTTGTTGGAATTATCTGGGCTATTTTCGTGCTGGATCGTTTTCTGCCATTGGAAAAGCTTGGCTTAATTCCTCGTGATTTCGGTGGGCTGATTGGTATCATCACCATGACCTTTTTGCATGGTGATCTGGCGCACATTATGGGGAATATCGTCCCACTGATTGTGATGCTGGCTTTGCTGGCAGGCTCCCGAGCCAATAGCTTGCTAATTGTCTGCCTGATTATTGGCATTGGTGGTTCGCTGCTGTGGTTGTTTGGGCGCGGCGATACTTTGCATATTGGTGCTAGTTTGTTGGTGTTTGGACTGGCCGTGTTTTTGATTGTTTCCGGCTTGCTGGAAAAGCGTTTGGTTCCACTCATTATCAGTATTTTTATCGCCATTACTTATGGTGGTGTACTGATTAGCGGCATTGCACCGTGGCAGCAGGGCGTGTCGTGGGATGGTCATTTATTTGGCGGCATTGGTGGTGCAATTACTGCGTGGCTATTGCTGGGTAGAAACGTACATAAAATCCTGCCGTAGTTGCAGATTGCGAAGCGGTAATGAACTGAACCTTTAGCCATAGCAGATTGACTAAGGGACTGAATAATAAGCATGAAGCGCGGTCATTTTGGTGTGGCCGCCTTGAAAGCAAGCGATGGAAGAGCCATGTTTTTCCATTATCATCTGAATCATCGAGAGGACAACGCATGAAGCGTGTACTGTTGTTAATGGCCACTAACTTCGCAGTCGTAGTGGTGTTGGGGATTTTATGGAATGTGTTGGACGGTTTGTTCGGCATTTCCGAGTCATTGCGGCAGATGGGTCTGCCCGCAGAGTTTGGTTATATTGCCGTCATGTCACTAGTGATGGGCTTTGCAGGCTCTTTTATCAGCTTAGCGATGTCCAAAAGCTCGGCTAAGCGTAGCATGGGCGTGCATGTTATTGAGCAGCCAACCAACCAGCAAGAGCGTTGGTTATTAAATGTGGTTGCCAGACAAGCTGAGAAAGTCGGAATTGATATGCCAGAAGTCGGTATTTTCGATACGCCAGAGCCAAATGCTTTTGCTACGGGTGCTCGCAAAAACGCTGCGTTGGTTGCGGTGAGTACAGGTTTGTTAAACACCATGAATGCCGATGAAGTTGAGGCGGTATTGGGGCATGAGATAGCCCACGTCGCGAATGGCGACATGGTTACTCAGACTTTACTGCAAGGTGTTATGAATACCTTCGTTATCTTCTTCTCCCGCGTGATTGCCTCTGTGGTGAACTCCGCGCTGTCGGGCAACCGTAATAACGATGGTGGCCATCAGGGCGGCTCCTATGGCATGACTTACTTCATTGTTTCAACCATTGCGCAAATTGCATTAGGTTTCCTGGCGAATATCGTTGTGATGTGGTTTTCACGTTACCGCGAGTTTCAGGCAGACAAAGGTGGTGCTGAGCTAGCGGGTCGTCAAAAGATGATTGATGCACTCAAAGCGCTACAGCGTGGGCATCAGCCACAAGATTTACCGGGAGAACTAGCAGCCTTTGGTATTGCGGGTGGTATTGGTAATGGATTTAAAAAGTTGTTTATGACGCATCCCCCCTTAGAAGAGCGGATTGCGGCGCTGGAGAGTCAGCGTTAATTAAACAATTGATTGTATTGATACGTTATTAGGGAGGTCGCAGTTGCGGCCTTTCCTTTTTCTGGGGATAATCAGCCCCACATTTTGACCGAGATAATCCTGTGTACCCAATCGCACGCCAATTACTGTTTAGACTGCCGGCCGAAACCTCGCATAACGTCACCCTTAAAGGCCTGAATCTAGCTAATCGCTTAAATCTGCTGAATCGCTTTGTGGCTCAAGCACCTGCTGATCCGGTCGAAGTCATGGGCGTTCGTTTTCCAAATCGTGTCGGTTTGGCTGCGGGGCTTGATAAAAATGGTGACTACCTTGAAGCATTGGCGGCACTGGGTTTTGGATTTGTTGAAATCGGCACAGTCACCCCAAGGCCGCAAGCGGGTAATATAAAGCCGCGGTTATTCCGCCTGCCAGAGGCTAACGGCATTATCAATCGCATGGGCTTTAATAACTCTGGTGTCGATCATCTGGTTGACAATGTGCAGCGTGCACGCGCCAATGGCTACCAAGGTGTCGTGGGTATCAATATTGGCAAAAATGCGGTTACGCCGGTGGATCTGGCGATGGATGATTACATTGTCTGTTTGCAAAAAGCCTACCCACATGCCGATTACATCACTATCAATATTTCATCACCCAATACCCCTGGCTTACGTTCGCTGCAGTATGGTGAAGAATTAAATGCCTTGCTGGGTGCGCTTAAGGCTGAGCAATTGGCATTGCAAAAGCAGCATGGTTTTTATCGTCCTCTAGCGGTTAAAGTTGCTCCGGATTTAAGTTCAGAAGAGATTGCCGGCATTGCCGAGTGTCTACTGAGTAATGAGATTGATGGTTTAATCGCAACTAATACCACCTTGTCTCGTGATGCAGTGCAGGGCATGAAGCATGGAGAAGAGGCCGGTGGTTTAAGTGGTGCGCCAGTAACGGCACGCTCCACTGAAGTGATTGCTGAGTTTGCTGCGATATTGGGTAATAGAATCCCAATTATTGGTGTGGGTGGGATTTTCAGCGAACAAGATGCTATCGATAAGATTAATGCGGGTGCTGCTTTGGTGCAGGTTTACACCGGTTTGATTTATCAGGGGCCCGCATTGATTACTGATTGCGTGACTGCATTGAGCAAAATCCCTGCATCTAGCGCTGCTACTCAGGAGTAAATACTGATGTCACTGCCAATCGGTGATAAGCCGCTAATCATGGGTATTCTGAATGTCACGCCGGATAGTTTTTCGGATGGCGGTCAGCATAATGATCCTGAGCGTGCGGTTAGTCATGCTTTGGAAATGGTACGCTTGGGTGCGGACATTATTGATATTGGTGGCGAATCGACTCGCCCAGGCTCATTAACAGTGGATACGGATGAGCAGCTGCGGCGTGTGATTCCGGTGATTAGGCGCTTACGGCAGCATTTGCCGGAGAGCTTTCCGTTGAGTATTGATACGACGGATATTGAGGTGGCTAAAGCCTCGGTTGAGGCCGGTGTTAATTGGTTGAATGATATTTCTGCTGCTGAAGAGTCCCCCGAGATGATGAATCTTGCGGCGGCAAAGGATTTACCAATTGTATTGATGCATCGCCGTGGTAAGTCCGTCAATATGCAGCAAGACCCGCATTATGATGATGTGGTCACTGAGGTGTTTGGCTATCTGCTAGAGCGCGCTAAATTGGCCGAAGCAGCAGGTGTTGCTAAGCCTAATATTATTCTAGATCCCGGCATTGGTTTTGGTAAGCTGCTGGAGCATAACCTCCTATTACTCAAACACTTGCCAGAACTTTGTGCCTATGACTTCCCTGTATTACTGGGTACTAGCCGAAAACGTTTTTTATCGACTATTTGCCAGCAGCCAGATAGTGCTCAATTGGCTGTTGCGACGGCAACCACAACAGCGCTAGCCATTCAGGCAGGTGTCCGCATTGTGCGAGTGCATGATGTACTCGCAAATCGTCAGGCGGCCGATGTCGCTTGGGCTATTCACACGGCATAGCGCCGCTAACCATATTTTCAGGATTTACGATGATACGTTATGCCAAGTATATAACGGCCATAATTGGCTACAGCATTTACGGCTTTTGGGGTGCGCTAATCGGCTTTTTTGCCGGTGCATGGCTCGCTAACCGTTTTGGTCGCACAAATGCTGGTTTATTTGGAGTTAACCCGAAGCGTCGCGTTGAGCGTCAGAATGCCTTTATTACAACCTTGTTTTTGTTGATGGGCAAAATAGCCAAGTCTGACGGGCGGGTTTCTGAAGCTGAGATTGCACATGCTGAAAAGTTTATGCAGCAAATGGGGATGACGCCAGAGCATCGTAAGCAAGCGATTGAGTGGTTTAAGCAAGGAACTCGTTCTGAGTTTTCGCTGGATGACACGATTGCCGAATTCAGACAAGTTAGTGGTGATGCGGCTAACCTGAAGCAGTTAATGATTATGTACCTGCTGGGCGTAGCAATGGCTGATGGCCAGTTGGCAGCAGTTGAGCAGGAGCTGTTACGGGAAATCGCAACTAAACTGGGCTTCTCGCCTCAGTCTTTCGAACAGTTGCTAATGATGATTCGGGCACAGAGCCAGTTTAATGGTGGTCAGTATCATACAGGCGGGCAAACTGGTGGCGGTTCTTATGGTGGTCAGAGTCCAGCTGATTCATTGGCATCTGCCTACCAGGCATTGGGTGTTGAGCAGTCAGTTACCGATGCTGTGCTTAAAAAGACTTACCGCAAGCTGATGAGTGAGTTTCATCCTGATAAGTTAATGGGGCAAGGCTTGCCGGAAGATATGATCAAAATGGCGACTGAGCGCTCTAAAGAGATTCAGGCGGCTTATGATTTGATTAAGAAGAGTCGTGGCCTTAAGTAGGTTTTGAAGAGGTGCTGTACCGATTTGTTGGTACAGCACCTTTCTCACTGATAATCTAAATGCTGTAAATGCTGTAAATGCTGTAAATGCTGTAAATGCTGTAAATGCTGTAAATGCTGTAAATGCTGTAAATGCTGTAAATGCTGTAAATGCTGTAAATGCTGTAAATGCTTTGTAGCTATCGCTGTTTAGACTGTTCTGGTGTCCAAAGTTATGGTGTTCTCCCTAAGAGAAAACGCTTCTTAGGTAAGGTAGTAATAGGGCAGCCAGTCCTAAAACACCAGCATACCCCACAATATCCGTAATCGTCGTGAGTAATACACTCCCCGCCAATGCCGGATCAATCTTCAACTTTTGCAGCAATAACGGCAGTAAAACGCCAGATAAAGGTGCTGCTAGCAAATTCAATAACATCGCAATCGCGATCAAAATCCCAATTTCGATGTCTTTTAGTGCAACAGCCGAGATTACAAAAACCACGAGCGCCCAAATAATGCCGTTAATAAATCCGAGTAAAAGTTCTTTTTTCAGCAAGCTGTGAGTATTCGACTTACCGATTTGGCCAAGCGCTAAGCCACGAATAACCATGGTGAGTGTTTGGCTACCAGCAATACCCCCCATGCTCGGAACCACGCCCATTAGCACAGCTAAGGCTACGGCTGACTCGATAGTATCTGTAAACTGAGAAATTACAGCAGCCGCCATAAAAGCAGTAATCAGATTGGTGCCAAGCCATAGCGCGCGGCGTTTAACACTAGGAAGAATCGGTGCAAACAAATCATCTTCTTCATTCAAACCGGCCATGCTTTTAATCGAGTGCTCGGCTTCATCACGAATAACATCGACCACGTCATCGATGGTAATCCGGCCCAATAGCTTGCCGTTATCATTAACCACAGGTGCTGATATCAGGTCGCGGTGTTCAAAAAGGGTAGCGACTTTCTGACTAGTCATCTCGGCAGGAATAACCGGATAGTCATGATTCATGATATCCAAAATACTGCTGTCCGATTTGCTGGTCACTAAGCGAGATAAAGAAACCACACCAAAATAGTTGTCATAGCTGTCGACTACGGCTAAATGATCGGTATTAGAGGGGAGTTCCTTTTTCATGCGCAAATAACGAAGCACTACCTCAACGGTCACATCTGAGCGGATGGTGACCACTTCGGTATCCATCATACCGCCAGCAGTGTCCTCGTCGTAGCCAAGGACTGCTTCAACTCGCTCCCGCTCTTGGCGGCCCATGCCTGCCAGCGTTTCTTTGATAACAGTATCTGGCAAACCTTGCAGGAAGTCAGCCATGTCATCGGCATCAAGGTCTTTCAGTGCTTCGACCAAGTCCTCGGTATCCATGGACTCAGTAAGCTGCGAGCGCACCTCGTCATTCAGTTCAACGAGAACCGCACCTTCATTTTCACGCTTGATTAGCTCCCAAGCGACTTTGCGCTGGGATAGCGGGGAAGATTCTAAAAGGTGTGCAATTTCAGCAGGATGCAGGGCATTTAACATGCGCTGCAGTGTGAACAAACTGCCGTTTTCTATCGCACCACTCAGCGAGCTTAGGCGATCTTCTTTATTGAGATTGTCAGGGCTGCTCATGATTTGTCGTTGTCAGAATTTTTAGATAGGGCATTCTAACAAGAATCAGATCAGGGCTGCTGTTTCTTTTTAGCCTCAATCTCACGATGATTGATAATTATTGATACTTCATTATTTTGCCTGAAATATTCGGCCAATTTATCAATCAGGTAAACCGAGCGATGATGCCCGCCGGTGCAGCCAATGGAGAGTGTGAGGTAGGCACGTTGGTTTTCCACAAAATGAGGCATCCAGTCTTCCAGAAACTTGCGAATATCCTCATACATCTTTTGCACTAGCGGCTGTGAGTCGAGCCATTTTGAAACGGCTTCTTCTTGGCCGGATTTGATCCGTAGTGCTGGGACCCAGTAAGGATTAGGCAGGCAGCGCACGTCAAAAATAAAGTCAGAATCGCGCGGTGCACCGTACTTGAAGCCAAATGATTGAAAAGATAGCGATAACTGTTTTTCTGATAGCACACAGATGCGCTTTTTGATCATGGACGCCAGCTGATAAATGTCAGTCGTGCTGGTTTCCAGCTGCAAATCAGCAATCGAACGCACCACTTTCAGCAGTTCATATTCAGCATGGATAGCCGCACTCAATCCCATGGTTGGGGTAGAAAGAGGGTGCTTGCGCCGTGTTTCATCATAACGCTTAAAAATTATGCCTTTAGAGGCGTAAAGGTATACTAAGTCCGTACGGAAGCGTTCCTTAAGGCTTTTAACAATGGCCGGCAAGGCTGCTAGCTCATTGGTGCCACTTCGCACATCAATCCCAATAGCCACTTTTTCTTTAGTGCAAACCCACTCATTACTGAATAAGGATTCCAGCATATTCAGCGGCAGGTTGTCGATACAGTAATAATCCTGATCTTCCAGTGTATTCAGTGCTTGGGATTTTCCAGCACCGGACATCCCGCTGATGATGACTACATGCATGGGTCAGGCCGCCTTGTCTTGAATTAACAGGTTTTCAAAGTAATTAATAGCAATCTCAGGCTCAGATGTTTCAGCAAGCTCTTCGGCGACAGGCCGGGAGGAAATGCGCATCATAAGGCTGGAGATCATTTCAGAGTAGCGTTGGGAGGTGCTTTCTGGCAATAGAAGTGCCAAAAACACAGAAACTGGTTCTTTATCAGGGCTTTCAATGGCTATGCCATTTTTCAGGATGAGTAGTGCTGCATAGGGCTGGGTAATGTCGGCTCTGGCACGAGGGAGTGCCACGCCACCGCCGATGGCAGTACATCCAAGCTTTTCCCGTTCAATCAAGAGATCAAAAATATCATCTTGACTAAGTTGGCTCTGCTTGTGGGAGAGGAGTTCAGCTAATGTGTCAAACACACGCTTTTTGCTTTCGAGCTCCTGAACGAACAAAGTTCGCTCAGGGCTCAATAGGGAGTTAATTTCACTCAACATAGTGAGTTTCCGCAGTAGGGGTTACTCCGCAATAATATTACGGTGGCTACCTTCCTGTCGATGTTTGCTGGTGATTTTTTCTTTGTGCTTCAGAATTTGGCGATCCAGCTTGTCCGCCAGGGAGTCAATTGCCGCGTACATATCTTCATTGATTGCATCTGCAAACAAATGGTTACCACTGACCAGAATAGATGCTTCAGCTTTGTGTTGGAGCTTCTGGACCTCAAGAATCACATGGATATTCAGCACCTGGTCGTAATGACGGGTGAGACGCTTGGTCTTTTCTTGAATGTAATTGCTCAGAGAAGGAGTAATCTCAATGTGATGACCGGTAATATTCAATTGCATACTAATTGTCTCCGTTTGAGTTGCAGTTAGCGGAACCGTCAAAAGGATGATTCCACTCTCGCAGGGCGGTTATTCCTTATTTACGATAGTGCTTTACGATCGTGCGATGAGGGAATAGCTAATGCCTCACGATATTTGGCGACAGTGCGTCGCGCTACGTTGATTCCCTGCTCATTAAGCAGGTTCGTCAATTTGTTGTCACTGTAAGGTTTTCTGGGGTTTTCCGAGGTGATAATTTTTTTGATCATGGCCCGGATAGCAGTGGCTGAGCATTCGCCGCCAGCTTCAGTATTTACGTGACTTGAGAAGAAGAATTTAAATTCATAAATGCCTCTGGGTGTATGCAGGTATTTTTTGGTGGTGACCCTGGAAATAGTGGACTCGTGCAAGTCTAGTTGCTCGGCCAAGTCCTTCAGAACCATAGGTTTCATAGCTTCTTCACCATACTGTAGAAACGCCATCTGGCGCTCAACAATTGCATGGGCAACGTTGAGTATGGTTGTATTTCTGTTTTCTAGACTCTTAATAAACCACCTCGCCTGTTGGAGATTATTTTTAATGTAGTCCGCTGCCGCCTTATCGGTACGACTATCAGAAACCAGCTCTGCGTAGCTGTCATTAACCTGTATCGCGGGAAGCGTTTCAGAGTTATGGGTGACAAGCCAGCGGCCCTTTACCTTTTTGACGTAAACGTCGGGCTTAATATAGTCCACATCGCCCTGACTAAAACGACCTGCCGGGTTAGGGTCCAGAGTCTTAACTAGGTCAATGAGTGTGTCGAGCTGATCACTATTTAACCTAATCTGTTTCTTAATACTTTTATAGTCCCGTTTAGCAAGTAAGTCCAGATCTTTTTCTAGCAACTGTTGGGCTTTTTTCTTAAGTGCATGATTTGGATAGGTAAAATTAAATTGTAGCCACAAGCTTTGGCCTAAATCACGTGCACCAACCCCCACAGGATCGAGGTGTTGAATGAATCTTAGAACTGCTTCGACTTCATCCAATTCAATTGGGAGTTCGGCTTCAAGCGCTTCCAGAATCTGCTCAGGCGGCTCGGTGAGTAGGCCATCATCCCCAATGTAGTCGATTATTAAATGTGCAATCTGCTTGTCGATAGAGCTCAGGTTGCTCATGTCGATTTGCCAGACTAAATGCTCATGTAAACCTTCACTTTCTGAGTGTAATTTTTCAATGTAGTCAGAGGCACTTTCGCCCTCGGTGTTGCTGGTTTTCCACTCAGTATCGTAAGTGTCATCCCACTGTGAGTCAGTGCTGAGCTCTTCCGGAATAGTTTCGCTCAAACTGCTCTCAGAACTATGCTCTGCAATATCTGGCTCGCGTTCAGTCTCGTTGCTTAAATTGCTCTCCGAATCCTCTTGTCTTTCCAGTAGAGGATTAGTCTCCAGTACGTTCTGAATTTCTTGTTCCAGTTCGAGAGAAGAGAGTTGCAGCATTTTGATTGCTTGCTGCAATTGCGGAGTCATGGACAGGCTCTGTCCAAGTTTGAGGTGGATTCCTTGTTTCAGCATATTTTTATAATTGTCTTTTTGCTGACCGCGGTCAATCCCGTGAGCACAATTTCCTCTACTTTACCAAATAGTAGAAAATACATGGACGCAGGCTGCCGAAGTGGGTTTGTGAGGCAACTTCCTTTAGTTAAAATCAGCATATCATGATGTCGTTCAAGATAGTGCGGTTCCCGATTGGTGGTCGTTGAGTTAAGCAGTCTGGCTAATAATTATTGCTGTTTACAGCTTGAAATCTTCGCCAAGATAGATTTCGCGCGCTTGGCGATTGGCTAGAACGTCCTGCGGTGTTCCTTGAGTCAGAATAGTGCCGTTACCTAAGATATAAGCACGATCACAGATGCCAAGGGTTTCACGCACGTTATGATCGGTAATGAGTACGCCAATGCCTCGTTGCTTAAGGTGGCTGACAATCTTCTGGATTTCAATCACAGAGATTGGGTCAACCCCGGCAAAGGGCTCATCCAGTAGGATAAACGCAGGTTCGGTTGCCAGTGCTCGTGCAATTTCAACGCGCCGACGTTCACCACCTGACAAGCTAATGCCTAAGCTATCACGAATGTGGGTAATCTGGAATTCTTCCAGCAAACTTTCCATCTTTTCGTGTCGATCTCGACGGCTCATTCCTTTGCGGGTTTGCAGGATGGCCATAATGTTGTCTTGCACTGAGAGCTTGCGAAAGACACTGGCTTCTTGAGCCAGATAACCAACTCCGTGTCGTGCGCGTTGATGCATCGACTTTTGAGTCAGGTCGGCATCATCCAGTGTGATAGTGCCGCGATCAATACCCACTAAACCCACAATCATATAGAAGCAGGTTGTTTTACCTGCACCATTAGGGCCCAGCAGGCCAACTACTTCGGCGCTGTTTACCTGCAGAGAAATCCCCTGCAGAATATTACGCTTACCGTAGCTCTTATGCAGGCCGTTTGCTGCCAGTACACTCAAGTTGATAACCTGCTTATTTAACTTTATTCGTTGGGTAGAAAATAGCGCTAACACGGCCTTTTGGATCAGGTCGTTTGCCTTCAACTCTCGCTAAACCTGCTTTTAATTCGCCGGTACGTGTCGAGTACTCAATGTGCTCGCTGCTAAACTTGTCGTTATTTTGTGCTAACTCGGCATCGCCATCGAGAAACAAACGCTTTTCTTCAACTTGATAACGAATCAGTCGAGCCTGACCTTTGGCTACTTTACCGTCATCCATGGTTTGCTGAAACTGCACTGGATTGCCTTTGGCCGTGATGGTGCGAATGGTGTTATTAGGTGCCTGAATCACAATTTCCCAAGCTCTAAGCTGTAGGCTTCCCTGAATAATGACCACGTTGCCGCTGTATGTCGCTAAGCCTTTAGACTTATTAAACACCACATTATCAGCATTAATCCGCACGGGTTGGGTGACGTCATTTTTTAGGGCCATCGAAGGGGCGCTGGCAATCAGTAATGCCAGAATCAGAGGCATCCTACGGAGTGGGTTGATAATCTGCTTGTACATTAGAGTGGATCCTTAGTTCCTGTTCATTCAAACTGGTTTCAAAGCCAGTCCCGTGGATGGTGCCCTGAGCTGTTACTAGATCAATCTCTGCATCTGATGAAATATGCTGGCGGAGGGGATCGTAAGTCAGATTTCTGGTTGTTAGTGTGAATTCAGGTGAGCCGTTAAATTCGGGTTTATGTACGCGAATAGCCCCTGTTAATGCAATGTTACCATCTTTAGATTGTTGTAAGGCATTTTCTGCATTCAAGGTTACTGTTTCACCTTGGGCAGAGCTTACTTCAATATTGGGTTGGTAAACCTCACTGCCACCACTTGCTTGTTTGTGTATCAAATGTTGTCCACTCAAGCGATACCGGACTTGGCCTGAAGCGCCAATATTCGTCAAAGTGAAGTCATTTAAATAATAATCAATTCGTGATTCACTCGGTGTATTTGTAAATTCTGACAGCTCTTTCCAGGACAGGTTCACCCAAGTACCGACAGCCGCAACTGCCAATACGATAAAGAATAAGATGCGACCGAGTAATTTCATTAATTACACGATACCGGCTTTTAGCAGGTCATGCATATGAATAACGCCGACGGCTTGGTTTTGAGCATCCACGACGGGCAGCACGGTAATTTTGTGCTTTTGCATCATCGTCAGCGCTTCCATTGCCAATGCGTCTGGAATGATTCGAAAGCAGCCTTTGACCGTTATGTCTGACAGTTTTGACTGCCTAAGATCGATACCTGCTTCAAATGCACGACGTAAATCACCATCGGTAAAGATGCTGATCAGTTGTCGATTATTGTCGGTGACTAAAGTGGCACCTAGCTGTTTGCCGGTCATCACCAAAATCGCTTTTTCCAGTGTTTCATCCGGGTGGACTGAGGGCATTTCTTCGCCGCTATGCATTAAATCTTGTACCATAATGCTCAGGCGTTTTCCGAGACGACCCGCAGGATGAGAGCGTGCAAAGTCCTCTGGCGTGAATGAGCGAGCTTTTAGCAAGGTAATCGCTATGGCATCACCCATAACCAAAGTAGCCGTAGTACTTGAAGTTGGGGCTAAGTCGTGCGGGCAGGCTTCTTTTTCAACACTGATATTAATGTGAAAGTGCGACAACTTAGCAAGTATTGAGTCAGGGTTTCCCGTCATGGCGATTAGCTGTGTACCCTGGTTCTTAACCACCGAACACAAAGTCACTAACTCAACCGTTGTGCCTGAGTTAGAAATTGGAATAACCACATCGGCCGCTGTAATCATACCCAAGTCGCCATGCAGGGCTTCACTCGGGTGAACAAAGAATGCAGGAGTGCCTGTGCTTGCCAGCGTTGCAGCAATTTTATGGCCAATATGACCAGACTTTCCCATGCCAGTTACAATAACGCGGCCTTCACATTTTAAGATGCTTTGGCAGGCCTCTGCAAAATTGTCATCAATGCGCTCAAGGAGTGCCTGTATGGCAGCTGTTTCATCAACAATAACTTGTCGTGCATTGCTGATGAGGTCCTGCTGTAGAGCTGGAGTTAAGTCGGTCAATTTAAGTATCCTTTCTTATTATTAATCGTCGCTGATTACTGTTGATAGTAAAGCAGAACTTGGTAGGCGACAAATATTGATAAAAATAAAGCACCACGACTGCGAGTAATTTGGTATCGCGATCGTGAAAACAAGCCATAGCCTAAAATAATTAACAATAGCGTCAAGCCAATCATAATCGGCATATCACGGCTTAAGACGCCATCAGGTACTAAGCCCGGATCAATCAGTGCCGGAATCGCTAAGACGCCTAAGTTATTGAATAGGTTAGAACCAACAATATTACCAATCGCCAGATCAGTGTCGCCCTTACGTGCACTTGAAATACTGGCAGCCAATTCGGGTAAGCTGGTACCGATTGCGACAATGGTCAAACCAATCACTAAGTCGCTTACCCCAAACGCTACTGCAATACCACTAGCACCCCAAACTAAGGCTTTAGAGCTAGCCAATAGCAGTACCAAGCCGACAACCGTCCAGAGTATTGCCTTGTTCATTGGTAACTCATCTGGCAGGTCGTCCATCGACTCTTCCAGATACTCATCACCAGGAGCATGTGCTTGTTGCTGTTTGCTGGAGTAAGTGAGCCAGCCAAGCACAGCGGCTAAGCAGCCGATTAAAATAACCCCGTCCCAAAAGCCATGATAATGGTCAGCCATTAACAGCCAGCTTAACAAGCCTGCACATAAAATCAGTGGAAGTTCTTGTTTAACGATTTCTGAGCGCACCGGAAGGTTGGTCATTAATGCGGTGACACCCAGTACTAAGCTGATGTTGGTGATGTTGGAGCCAATCGCATTTCCGATACCAATACCAGGGTTACCTTCCAAGGCTGCAACAGCTGATACCAGCATTTCAGGGGCTGATGTGCCCAAGCCTACAATTAAAACACCGATGATGAACGGAGAGATACCCCAGTTTCTGGCAAGGTTAGCAGCACCATCCACAAAGCGGTCAGCGCTCCATACTAGTAAAATTAACCCAAGAATTATCGCGACTGAAAAGCTAAGCATGTTCAATTATCGTGTGGTTTAGAATGCGAGCGATTATACATAAGTTTGTTCGCTGACCAAGTCATCCGGATAATTTTAGCCAAAATGTGGCAAGCCTTTGGGGTGTTTCCAAAAAGCGGTGTGTGGTAGCATTCGCGGAATATTTTTTTGGTCTGGTACTTCGTGGTGTGGTGACACGTGTTCAGCCCATATTAATCAAACTTTAATTCATTCAAGCAAGCTTGAGCAACAGTTTAGGGTATATTCAATGGCACGTTACATATTCGTCACCGGTGGTGTGGTTTCATCTCTTGGCAAGGGAATCGCAGGTGCTTCACTGGGCTCCATTCTGGAGGCGCGTGGTCTTAAAGTGACAATGATGAAACTTGACCCTTATATTAACGTCGACCCCGGTACGATGAGTCCGTTTCAACACGGTGAAGTGTTTGTCACCGAAGATGGTGCAGAGACGGATCTGGATTTGGGTCACTATGAGCGTTTTGTTGGTTTTAAAGCATCCAAGCTAAATAACTTTACGACTGGCCGCATTTATAGCGAAGTTATTCGTAAAGAGCGTCACGGTGAATACTTGGGCGCAACGGTTCAGGTCATTCCGCACATTACCGATGAGATCAAACGCTGCGTAAGAGCCGCCGCTGGTGATGCGGATATTGCAGTGGTTGAAGTTGGTGGTACGGTTGGTGATATCGAGTCATTGCCATTCCTTGAGGCGCTCCGCCAGATGGGTGTGGAAGAGGGCAGTAATGCTTTGTTCATGCACCTAACCTTAGTGCCTTATTTGGCCGCTGCAGGTGAGCTTAAAACTAAGCCAACTCAGCACTCGGTGAAAGAGCTTCGTTCAATCGGTATCCAACCAGATGTGTTGTTATGCCGTAGTGAGCGTAAAATTCCGGATCATGAGCGTCGTAAAATTGCCTTGTTCACCAATGTGCCAGAGGAAGCGGTTATCTCTGCCATGGACCTGGATAATATTTACAAAATTCCATTGTGGTATCATGCGCAGAAATTGGATCAGATTGTGGCTCGCAAGCTTGGCTTGGAAAACTTGCCAGAGGCTGACTTAAGCGACTGGCGCAAAGTGATTAATGCTATGGAGTTCCCGGAAGCGGAAGTAACTGTGGCGATGGTGGGTAAGTATGTCGACTTGACCGAGTCTTACAAGTCATTGAATGAAGCCTTAAGCCATGCAGGTATTCAAAACAGTGCTCGTGTTCGCATCTTGTATATTGACTCTGAGAAGCTAGAGTCTGATGGACTTGAGCAGCTTGAGAATGTGGATGCCATTTTGGTTCCTGGTGGCTTTGGTATTCGTGGGGTTGAAGGTAAAATCAGCGCAGTGCGTTATGCCCGTGAAAATAAGATTCCTTATTTAGGTATCTGTTTAGGTATGCAGGTTGCTGTGATTGAGTTTGCTCGCGATTGCGCGGGTTTGACTGCGGCTCACAGTACTGAGTTTGTTGAAGATTCTGAAGAGCCAGTGATTGGCTTGATCACTGAGTGGATGAGTGAGACGGGTGAGCTTGAAAAGCGTGACAGCGATTCAGATTTAGGCGGCACCATGCGTTTAGGTGGTCAGCGTTGTGAGCTTAAAGAAGGTTCGCTAGCGGCTAAAACTTATGGCAGCAGCTCCGTTGTTGAACGTCATCGTCACCGTTACGAGTTCAACAACAAATACCGCGAAGTGTTAGAGAGCAAAGGACTGGTATTGTCTGGTCTGTCTCAGGACGGTTCGTTGGTAGAAATGATTGAGCTGAAAGATCATCCTTGGTTTATGGCTTGTCAGTTCCACCCGGAATTTACATCGCGTCCGCGTGAAGGTCATCCGCTGTTTACCGGTTTCATTGGTGCGGCACTTGATCATCAGAAAAATAAAACTAATACGAAATAGGTGAGAGTATGCAGTTATGTGGTTATGAAGTTGGCGAACAACAGCCTTTTTTCCTGATCTCTGGGCCTTGTGTCGTAGAGTCAGAATTATTGACGCTTAAAATTGCGGAACAACTTAAAGAAATTACTGAGCGCCTAGGCGTGCCTTATATCTTTAAGGCCTCTTACGATAAAGCTAACCGCTCTTCGCATGACTCTTATCGCGGCCCTGGTATTTCAGAAGGCCTGCGTATTTTGGCAAAGGTTAAGTCGGAATTCGACTTGCCTGTACTGACTGATATTCATGAAGACTCACCAATGGATGAAGTTGCTGAAGTGGCTGATGTACTTCAGACGCCGGCATTTTTGTGCCGCCAGACCAATTTTATCCAAAATGTGGCTAAATTAGGTCGTCCGGTCAATATCAAGAAAGGCCAATTCCTCGCGCCATGGGACATGGGTAACGTGGTTAATAAGGCACGTGCAACGGGTAATGAGCAGATTATGGTCTGTGAGCGTGGCTACACCTTCGGTTACAATAATCTGGTGTCTGATATGCGCGGACTGGCAACCATGCGTGAAACCGGTTGCCCGGTGGTATTTGATGCGACGCATTCCGTGCAACTGCCCGGTGGACAAGGTAATGCCTCCGGTGGTGAGCGTCAGCATGTGCCGGTATTGGCTCGTGCGGCTGTGGCTGCAGGTGTGTCTGGCTTATTTATGGAGTCACATCCAAACCCTGCAGAGGCGTTGAGTGATGGACCAAATTCTTGGCCGACGCACCGAATGGAAGAATTACTGAAAATTTTGCTGGATATTGATCGTGCGGTAAAAGCGGCTCCGTACCTTGAGCAAACCCTATAATTTTTTTGACTAACTGGTATAGCAAATGACTGATATTGCAAAAATTATTGCTCGTGAGATTGTTGATTCACGTGGAAACCCAACGGTAGAAGCGGATGTTACGTTGAGTAATGGCGTTGTCGGACGGGCAGCTGTGCCGTCTGGAGCATCAACAGGTGCTCGTGAAGCCATTGAATTACGTGATGGTGCAGCGCGCTACTTGGGTAAAGGCGTACAAACAGCCGTTGCTAATGTAAACGGTGAAATCGCTCAGGCGATTGTTGGTATGGATGCAAACGATCAAGCAGCCTTGGATGCTAAGTTGATCGAGCTAGACGGTACTGACAACAAAGCCCGTTTAGGTGCAAATGCATTGTTGGCGGCTTCTTTGGCGGTAGCTCATGCTGCAGCGAATGATGCGGGTGTTGGTTTATACCAATACTTAGGCGGTGAGACGCAATACAAAATGCCAGTGCCAATGATGAACATCATCAACGGTGGTTCACACGCTGACAACAGTGTTGATATGCAGGAATTCATGATTCTGCCTGTTGGCGCAACGAGCTTGGCAGAAGCCGTTCGTTACGGTGCTGAAGTATTCCATACGCTGAAAAAAGTACTGACTGAGAAAGGTCTGAATACAGCGGTTGGTGATGAAGGTGGCTTTGCACCGGATTTGTCTTCTAACGAAGAAGCCATTGAAGTGATTCTGGAAGCGATTAAGCGTGCCGGTTACGAGCCAGGAAAAGATATTTGCTTGGGTCTGGATTGTGCAAGTTCTGAGTACTACAAAAACGGTAAGTACGAACTGGCTTCAGAGGGCAAGAGCTTTAGTGCTGCTGAAATGGTCGACTTCCTTGAAGTGTGGGTTGATAAGTACCCAATCATCAGCATCGAAGACGGTTTGGATGAAGCAGACTGGGATGGCTGGAAGTTGCTGACTGAGCGTCTAGGTAACAAAGTACAGCTAGTTGGTGATGATCTGTTTGTTACTAATCCTTCTATTTTCCAGGAAGGTATTGATAAGAACATTGCTAACTCAATTCTGATCAAGTTAAACCAGATTGGTACTTTGAGCGAGACGCTGGAAGCGATTCGTATGGCTCAGGCCGCGGGTTACACTGCAGTTATTTCTCACCGCTCTGGTGAGACTGAAGATGTAACGATTGCTGACTTGGCTGTTGCAACCAATGCTGGCCAAATCAAAACTGGCTCACTGTCTCGTTCAGACAGAGTAGCCAAGTACAACCAGCTGCTGAGAATCGAGCAGGAGCTGGGCGCTAATGCAAGTTTCGCAGGTGCTGCTGCGTTTCGTTACCTGAGTTAATAAGGATCTCTAACTCATGAAATACCTGATAACTGTTATGGCCATTTTGCTATTGCTGCTGGTGTCAAGCCTGTGGGTCGGTCATGGCAGTTATCCGGCTAAATGGCGTTTGGAAAAAGAAATCGCTGATATGAAAGCGCAGAATGAAAAGCAGGCTGCGCTTAATCGGCAAATTCGGGCGGAGCTGGATGATGCTCAGTCTGGAAATGATGCGGTGGAAGAGCGCGCCCGCAGTGAGCTAGGCATGATTCGAAATCGGGAAACCTTCTTTGAAGTGATTCTTGATGTAAAGCCGACCACGCCAGTGGGTACGCTGGAAGCAGAATCCCCCGTTGATACTGTCACGCTTACAGAGTAATGAGCGCATCATTATCGTCAGTTGATGAGGCGGTTTGGCTAGTCATTCCAGCCTCTGGCGTGGGTAAGCGGATGTCCGCTGAATGTCCCAAGCAGTATCTCAAGCTGCATGATAAAACCATCCTGGAACATACCATCTCGCGCTTTGTGCAATTGTCGCAATTGCAGGGTGTTTTGATCGTTGTGAGCGAGGCTGATGAGTATTGGCCAGACTTGCAAACGACGCTTAAATCTACCTTTCCTAATATTTTAATCATTAGCTGTTTCGGCGGTGCAGAGCGCTCCGATACCGTGGCTAATGGGCTTCGTTACCTTATTCAAGAGCAGCAAATATCACCTGATAGCTGGGTAATGGTTCATGATGCCGGTCGGCCTTGTGTTCGATTGGGTGATATCCAATCACTGCTGGCGATTCGTGGTGCCGGTGTTGTCGGTGGAATCCTAGCGACACCCGTTAGAGATACAATGAAGCGCTCAGAAGCCAATACCAAGCAGATCTCACACACAGAAAGCCGTGAAAATCTATGGCATGCGCAAACTCCGCAACTATTTCGCTTAGCTGAGCTGCATGACGCACTGCATCAGGCTGAACTTGTTAATGCTGTGATTACGGATGAAGCTTCCGCAATGGAAGCAGTTGCCAAGTCGGCGCTATTGGTTGAGGGTTCTGCGGATAATATCAAACTGACACAGCCTTCTGATCTTGGCTTTATTGACTACTTATTGACGACTAAGGATTTCATGGAATGACGAATATGCGCATCGGAAATGGCTATGATGTTCACGCCTTTGGCCCTGGTGATCATATTGTGCTGGGTGGTGTCACTATTCCTTATGAGGCGGGTTTTGTTGCTCACTCGGATGGTGATGTCTTGCTACATGCAATTTGTGATGCCTTGCTGGGTGCACTGGCCTTAGGTGATATCGGAAAACACTTTCCGGATACCTCGGCTGATTTTGAAAATATTGATAGTCGGATATTGCTACGTCATGTGTATCAACTAGTGCTGGATAAAGGCTATAGCTTGATGAATATGGACTGTGTGATCATGGCGCAAGCACCGAAAATGGCACCACATATTGATACGATGCGGGCATTGGTGGCTGAAGATTTGAAGGTTGATGTCGATCAGATTGGCATTAAAGCAACGACGACTGAAGGTTTGGGCTTTGTAGGGAAGAAGCAGGGAATTGCCGCTAGCGCTGTATTGTTGCTGGCTAAGGCTAGCGTTTAGCTCAAAACAAAAATAATTTAATGAGGCATTCCAAGCTTTGGTTTAAGCAATGAATGCCTCATAAATAGGGCACTATCTTTACTGATTAAAGCAAGCCGTGACGCTTTAGCTTTGATCTCAGTGTCGCACGGTTCATGCCTAAGCAGGTCGCTGCTTTCGACTGATTGCCGCGTGTGTGCTTCATGATGACTTCCAATAAAGGGCGTTCAACTTCATCCACAACCTGACGGTATAAATTCGTTGCTTCATGATCTCCTAACAGCTCGAGATAGTCCGATACGGCCTTGTCAGTTGCCTCAGACAGCGAGTCTGCGTTAAGTGGTGTATTTGTCATTGTTCACGTGACCTGTATATTATTTTATGGGGGTTGTGTGTGATTATGTCAGGACACAATCAGATGTATATCGGGTAAACTCAGCGTGTTGTAGACGGGTTACAGTGTGGCATATATCGCTTCCTTAAATAATGACAACTGTTCGCCGGGGGTTCTACTGCTCAGTATTTTAGACCTCGCATCCGTTTGGGTCGACATGCTTAATAAATACCAGTTGATTATTTTGTTAGCAATTCGAGAATGATCGGCGGTACGCACTGGTTGATTAGTGGTATTAATCAGCAATTTACTCTCGGGATTGTAACAATTTATATCATACGAGCGTTCAACGTGTTCAACTGCTGTTTGGCACTTGTACTCATCGGTCAGCTCACTGCTATAGTTAATTCCAAATAGCTTTTGGTTGATCTCTGCAAATATCCAAGGGCGTCCAAAAGAACCTCGCCCGATCATAATTCCATCAGCCCCAGTGTAGTCAAAAACGTAAGCCGCTTTGTCACTGCTTGAGATGTCCCCATTAGCTATCACTGGAATATTAACATGTTTTTTTACTTGTCGAATAGTTTCGTACTCGGCAAATGGGCGATATTTGTCCTCTCTGGTTCTTCCGTGTAGGGCCAAGGCAGAAACGCCGCAATCTTCCGCAATCTGTCCAATACGAATGGCATTGCGCGACTTCATATCCCAGCCTGTTCGGTATTTAATCGTAACCGGTATGTCTATAGCATTGACAACACTACGAATAATTTGTTCCACCTGCTGTTCGTCCTTGAGTAGGGCGGAGCCTGCCAGTTTCTTACTGCCTGCTACTTTTTTGACCGGACATCCGAAATTTATGTCAATCATCTGTGCCCCTTGAGAAGCGTAGAAGCGAGCGGCTTCCGCCATGACTTCAGGGTCAGTACCAACGATTTGAATGCTTCTGGGGCCATCCTCGTCCATCTGAGGCAGGCGTAGTTGGGTTTTGCGGGTATTTAGTAAGCTCAAATCACTGGTGATCATCTCAGAAGTGGCTAGTCCCGCGCCGTGTTGGCGGACTAAGTCCCGATAAAGGCGGTCAGTAACGCCAGCCATCGGCGCTTGTAGTACGGGGCTTGTAAGTTTGAAGTGAGCGATTTTTAACATGAGGCAGTGGTGCTTATCAAAGGTAATTGAACTCGAATCGTTTGGCACGATTTCCAGGCGGATCTTGGATTTTCAGGCGTATTGAAATGGTCTCATTACTTTTTAGCAGGCTACCTTGAGTGTATTGTTCATAGTACTCCTGAGGCTTAAAACGCCTTAGTGCTATGATCTTGTTATTAGCATCCAGTAATTGGGTTTCAAGGTATGGAAAGGGTTGAGCTGTTTCGGCATCGTTTCGAATCGAAGCCGTTATAATTAATGCATCTGGCTCGCTAGGGTGTGCAAACACCTTACGGCTAATGGTCTTGATCTTATCAGGGGCTCTTCCACCGCCAAACCATAAATCTTGTGTCAACCAAGCTTGAGTCGCAAGAATACCGCTGAGTAATACGATTAGAGTGAGAGGAAGCCAACGTTTCGATGAAAAGTTGTTACTGGTCGTCTGCTTGGTTTTGGCGGTATTTGTTTTGGTCGTGCTGGGGTCGCGCTGGTATTGCTCGCGTTTGGACTGTTTATTCAGCGAATCAAAGGGCATTTGCTCATTGTTATCGTCCAGCCCCGGTAATTTGGTAGATAGCGTTTCCATTGCGTTAAATACGGACGCACATTCACCGCAGCGCAGCTTTCCTTGCGCGGCGGTGAGTTCTTTCATTGTGACCCTAAAAACGGCCTTACAGTGCGTACAGCGGGTATACATAGTGTGTTTTCGTTGTTACCGAACTTGAGCGGTCATCCTAACCCAGCCATCCTGTTCAGCAAACTGAATATCATCACAATAGGCTTGATAAGCCTCTTGCAGCAATGGCACTTGCTCAGCAAGCACGCCCGATAACACAACCATTCCGCCGGGTTTAGTCATCTGGCACAGCGTTTGAGAGAGCTCAATCAGTGGTCCACACAATATATTTGCCAGCATTAAGTCGGCTTGCATTTCAGGCATATCTTCAGGAAGACAGGCGCTGATTTGCTCGTCTTGAATGCCGTTCTTTTCTTGGTTGTCGTGAGTTGCAGTGAGCGCTTGAGGGTCTATATCAGTTGCTTGTACGTGTGTTGCTCCAAGCTTGATCGCCGCAATTGCTAGAATGCCGCTACCACAACCGTAGTCGATCACGCTGGCACCAACTGGAGGATTCTGATCTAACCATTGTAAGCATAAAGAAGTCGTCGGGTGAGTCCCTGTACCAAAAGCCAAGCCGGGATCGAGTAGGATTTTAACGGTATCATCATCCGGAGTTTCTGACCAGCTAGGATAAATCCATAAGCACTCGCCAAAACACATGGGATGAAAATCCTTCATCCACATGCGTTCCCAAACTTGTTCTTCCAAAACTTCCTGGTGTAGCTTGCTGATCTGCCAAGCCTCCCGATTTTCTTCAAGCTGCCGCTCTAAGGCATCCGCTAAGGGCTTATCTTCTTCACGAAATAAGATCGTGACGATGATGTCGTCCCACAGTGGTGTCTCATTAGGCAGTGGCTCAAGTACCGGTACATCGCCCGCATCACTCAATGTAACGGAGGCTGCGCCCATGTTCTCGGCCGCCTCACTGATGAGCGCTTCGCCTTTTTGGGAGGTCTGACAAATCAATTGAAACCACATTAGCTTTGGATTCCTAGCTTCTTTTCAAGGTAATGAATATCCGCGCCACCTTCGATAAAGGCAGGGTCGGTGATAATGCGACGCTGGAGATCAATATTGGTTTTAATGCCTTCAATCACCATTTCTTCCAAAGCGCCTTCCATACGAGCAATAGCACCCGCACGATCTTCACCGTGAACGATTAGCTTACCGATCATAGAGTCGTAATAGGGCGGAACCGTATAGCCACCATAGACATGAGAATCAACACGAACACCTAAGCCGCCGGGCTGGTGGAAGCGCTCAATTTTACCAGGTGATGGCATAAAGGTGTTTGGATCTTCCGCATTAATGCGGCACTCAATGGCATGACCTTTAGGAACAATATCTTCCTGCTTGATCATTAGCTTCTCGCCGGAGGCAATCAGTAGTTGCTGTTTCACCAAGTCTACACCGGTGATCATCTCAGTAACCGGATGCTCAACCTGCAGACGTGTATTCATCTCAATGAAATAAAACTCACCATTCTCGTACAAGAATTCAAAGGTTCCTGCGCCCCGGTAGCCAATTTCGCTACACGCTTTAGTCAAAATTGCGCCCATGCGGTTGCGCTGCTCAGGCGTAATGCCTGGTGCAGGTGCTTCTTCAACCACTTTTTGGTGACGACGCTGCATTGAGCAATCACGTTCACATAGGTGAATCGCATTACCAAAGGAGTCAGCCAATACCTGAAACTCGATATGACGAGGAGCTTGCAGGTATTTCTCCATGTAAACCACGTCATTACCAAAGGCACCGCGTGCTTCACTTTTAGTCAGGATGATGGAGTCAATCAGAGCTTCGCGCTTATGCACCACGCGCATACCACGTCCGCCACCGCCACCGGTAGCTTTGATGATAACTGGGTAGCCAATTCTGTCACCCATCGCCAAGGCTTCAGCTGGGTCTTCTGGGATCGCGCCTTCAGAGCCAGGTACGCAAGGTACATTGGTCTTCAGCATGGCTTCTTTAGCAGAAATTTTATCGCCCATCAGGCGAATAGTCTTGGCACGCGGTCCAACAAACACAAAGCCGCTGGACTCTACACGCTCGGCAAAGTCTGCATTCTCAGAGAGAAAACCGTAACCTGGGTGGATTGCATCGGCATCAGTCACTTCAGCGGCACTAATGATCGCTGGAATGTTCAGATAGCTATCAGTAGAGGACGCTGGTCCGATACACACCGACTCATCAGCTAAACGTACATGTTTTAAATCACGGTCAGCAGTTGAGTGAACTGCGACGGTTTTGATTCCCATCTCCCGACAGGCGCGTAAGATACGGAGTGCAATTTCACCCCGGTTTGCTATTAGCAGTTTCTTAATCATGCGAAATCCTGGGGTTATTCAATCACAAACAAAGGCTGTCCAAACTCAACTGGTTGTTCATTTTCAACCAACACCTTGGTGATGACGCCTGATTTTTCTGATTCGATCTGGTTTAGCATTTTCATTGCTTCGATAATGCATAGCGGGTCGCCAACAGAAACAGTCTGGCCAACTTCAACAAAGGCTTTGGCTGTTGGTGATGATGCGCGGTAGAAAGTACCAACCATTGGTGACTCAATCAGTTCGCCTTTTTCAGCTTCTGGTGCAGGAGCTGCGGCAGGTGCATGAGCAGGTGCGCCAATCGCAGGAGCTGCAGCAACGGGTGCAGGTGCGGCCATTTGTACGGGTGCTGCTGAGCTATAACGAGAGATTCTAACCGACTCTTCGCCTTCAATGATTTCTATCTCAGCAATGTCGCTGCTGTTAATGAGTTCAATCAGCGTTTTAATTTTTCGAACATCCATCTAGGCATCCCCTTTGGTAATTTGAGTGAGTACAGCTAAGCGTTTCGATGACCAAGGTCTATTTAGAATAAAAATAGACCATAAATCCACGCCAAAATGTCGACTTTGACATGGTTGTTAATTTTTAGGAAATCTACAAAAATCGTTTTTTGTCGGAAGTTAGCTGTCGTTAGAGAAATTTTGTGGGATTTTACTCTGTAATATAAAAATGAGCCAGCTTTCTAACCGATTTTTAAGGCCATCTTTTACTTACGAAATAATGATCCGAGTAAACCGCGTACGATTTGTGTTCCTAATCTTGAAGCAACTGAGCGTGCCACAGTTTTAGCAAAGGCTTCACCAACACTCTGTCGGTTAGAGCTTCGGCTGCGAGTGGGTTTGGCTGCCTTGACTTGCGCTTGTTGTAATGCGGCTGCTTGTCTGTCTCGCTCAGCCTGTACTGCGCGCACATTAAGAATTTCATAGGCCGACTCACGATCAACCATCGTTTCATATCGACCATTGAGTGGGCTTGAACGAATAGTTTGTTCAACTGCGCCATCCGGAGCAGGGCCAATTAACGAGCGAGGAGGGCAGATCAACGTCTTCTGAACAATGCCGGGAATACCTTCTTCCTGCAATACTGACACCAGCGCTTCACCAACACCGAGCTGGGTAATGGTTGCCTCAGTATCTAGATCAGGATTGGCGCGGAACGTCTGTGCTGCAGCGCGAACTGCTTTTTGATCTTTAGGGGTGAATGCACGTAGTGCATGTTGAACACGATTACCCAGTTGACTCAGTACGCCATCCGGAATATCCAGTGGGTTTTGAGTAACAAAGTAGATGCCGACACCTTTTGAGCGAATCAGTTTGACCACTTGTTCTACCTTATTCACTAAGGCATCGGGTGCATCATCAAACAGTAAGTGGGCTTCATCAAAGAAGAATACTAAGCGTGGTTTATCTAAATCGCCCACTTCAGGAAGTGTTTCAAACAGTTCGGAGAGTAGCCAAAGCAAGAAGGTGGCATACAGCTGAGGCTTCATCATTAGCTCATCGGCAGACAAGATATTGATCTGACCGTAGCCCTTGTTGCCGGTGCGCATAAAGTCCCAGATATCCAGAGCCGGCTCACCAAAAAAGTCTTCTGCGCCTTGTTGCTCAAGTACTAGCAGGTCTCTTAAGATGGCTCCAATCGAGGCTGTACTGATATTGCCATACAGTGTTTGAAAGCTGGCACGGTTCTCACCAACATAATTAAGTACCGAACGAAGGTCTTTAAGGTCTAGAAGAAGCAAGCCTTCTTCGTCAGCAAACTTAAAAGCAATATTGAGAATGCCTTCCTGAGTGTCATTAAGTCCTAATAGTCTGGCTAGCAGCAGTGGCCCCATGTCGGTGATGGTCGTACGTACTGGGTGGCCTTTTTTACCAAATAGATCCCAGAACACAACGGGAAAATCTTCAGCCAGATAGTCCGTGATACCGATTTTCTCAATACGTTCATCAACTTTCGCGTGTGGTTTACCTGCTTGAGTGATGCCGCTTAGGTCGCCTTTAATATCTGAGAGAAAGACCGGAACGCCCATGCGGGAGAAGCCTTCGGTCAAAACTTGTAGTGAAATGGTCTTGCCGGTACCGGTTGCGCCTGCGATTAAACCGTGTCGGTTGGCAAAGCGGGGATCCAAAAAAACCTGATGATCGCCTTTACCTAGCAAAATACCCTTATTGACTGTCATTATTTTTATGCCTCTCAAGAAAACAGTGCCAGCTATCGCTGCCCTAAAATTTGAGATTAATCATAAGGTTTATGCCGACTAATGGAAAGTAGCAATTAAAAAAGGCCTACCCGAGGGTAAGCCTTTTTATGATCAACTAGCGATTAACCAGTATTACTGAACCAAGTTAAGTGCGCGTAGTGTATCGCGATCCAAAGTGCCGGTTTTCAGGCCTTTACTTTCCTGGAACGCAGTAAGTGCTTTTACGGTGCTGGGCCCTAAGCGACCATCGATCTCACCTGGGTTGTAACCACGCTGCTGCAGGGATTTCTGAATCCGGTAGACAGCATTTGCACGCGTCAATGGAGTTACTGCAGAATCACCGACTGGGGCTGCGCGTTGTACGGCAGGCTTTGGAGTAACCGGCTGTACTGTACGGCTATGCGATACCATGGTTGGCTTCGGAGCATGTGCCACTGGCTTCACATAAGTCGTTGGCTGCTTTGGTTTAGCATAGGCTTGCTGCTTGTGCTGTTGTGCCAACAGAATCTGAGCCGCTCGACGTTGCTGAGCCAAATCTGCCTGATGCTGTGCTGCACGCTGTCTCTGCAATTGAGCTTGGCGCTGTTGTGCCTGCTGCTGTCTTGCTTGTTGAGCATGCTTTCTTTGTGCCGCAGCTTGACGTTGTTGCGCTTGATGCTGTCTTACTTGCTGAGCATGTTTTCTTTGTGCTGCAACCTGGCGTTGTTTTGCCTGTGCGACACGTTGGCGTTGTGCTTCCTGTACCAACCATTCCTGACGTAATACTTTTTGCTGCTGATCAAACTCTTTCGCTAAGCGACGCTGCTCTGCAACCACTTTAGGGTTGGTTGAGTGTCTAGGTGTTGCTTTGGCTGCATGGCGTGGAGCAGCTTGTGCGCCCGGAGCCTTACAAGCAATTGGCTTCCATGAATAGCGTTCTTCACTCACCTTGGTACGGTAGTTTTTATTCACGAAACGAGCAGGTGTGTTTATCGTGCGGTAGAGCGCTGGTGAAACCAGTTTCTTGATCTTCTTTGTCTGGTAGACAGCTGGTACATGCTTGCGAATTTTGCGAGCAGGTGTCGCCACTACTTTTTGAGTAATGGTTTTGTAAACAGCTTCTACTTTAACGCGACACAGAATCTCACCCGTCATGTTATCAATACGAGTAATAGGGCCGGTTTTACCGCGCTGCCATTTGTAATGGGCTGGCTTCACTAAGATACGCTTAGTCACATTGCGGTATGTCGCTGGGACATACTGCATGCGGTGAGTGGCAGCACGAGCAACAACTTTCTGGTTGATCCATGTGTACTGTGGGCCACGTACTAATACGCGCTTATTAACAGCCGGTGATACCTGAACGCGTTTAACACGGTTCTGGAATTTAGCGGGTGTTTTAACTTTAGCAAAACACTGACCAGGTTGTGCAGGTGGCATACCAATGCCGCGATGCTGAACAACTGGCTTCGGTTTTTGCACATGGCGTTTAGGCTGGTGTACAACTCGGGCAGGCGCTGCTGCAACCGGCTTTTTGTACATAACAACTGCTGGTGGCTTAGCAGCGTGCTCAGCTGGTAGTGGCACATAAATGCGCGCAGCCTCAACCAGCATATTGTGTGAGTGTGTATCGGTAACAACGCGAGTCTGCATTTGATGATCTGCAGCATACTGCTGACCGCCAGAAACCTGTTGGCCTCCTGCGACTTGCTGTCCACCAGCAACCTGTTGACCTCCAGCTACCTGTGCGCCACCAGAGACTTGTTGTCCGCCGGCGACCTGCTGACCACCAGTGATTTGACCACCGGCTTTAAATTGTTGTTGACCACATCCGGTCATTAATCCAGCGAGTAGTACGCTAGATACCGAGAGTTTAATCGTTGTATTCATAGTAATTGGAGTCCCCTTATTCTGGGTGCTATTTCGATGCGAGTATTATTTAATCTGTGCTCATCATAAGGGGATTAGGCTGAATCGATATTATTATTCTGGCTGAGCGGTGCTCTTTACCGTATAAAAATCACCCGTAAAGTAAAAACCCGCATTCTGGCGACAGTTTGCGGGTTGATAAAGGGTCATATTTTAGGAGGTAGCGGTTTTAGGTGACAACGTCCGCTGCATTTCGACCGGTGAGCTTGGTCAAGTTTGCGATGTCATCAGCAAGGTCTAGCAGTTCTTTAAGTACTGACTGGGTTTCTTCATTAAACCGCTCAGCGTTCGCTTCGAAGTGCTCTACATATAAACGCAACGTTGCGCCACTGGTGCCAGTACCCGAGCGACGGTAAATGATACGCGCGCCATCTTCGAATAAAACCCGAATACCTTGATTACCACTAACGGAGGCATCTACTGGGTCGGTATAAGAGAAGTTATCGGCTAGTTTCACCGTTCGTGAGCCGAACTGCTTACCCGTCAATGCGCTTAAGCTCGCTTCCAGATGTGTAAATACCGCATCGACGCGCTCAGTTTCAACCGCTTCATAGTCGTGGCGGGTATAGAAGTTGCGGCCATACTGCTGCCAGTGCTCCATCACCAAGTCAGCAACGCTCTGCTGCTTCACGGCCAAAATGTTTAGCCAGTAGAGTACTGCCCACAAGCCATCTTTTTCACGCACGTGATCAGAACCGGTACCAAAGCTCTCTTCACCACATAAGGTAATGCGTCTATCATCCAGCAAATTACCGAAGAATTTCCAGCCCGTTGGTGTTTCAAAGCAATCCAAGCCTAAAGCTTCGGCCACGCGATCAACTGCCTGGCTCGTTGGCATAGAGCGCGCAACGCCTGCTAGTCCTTTTTTATAAGCCGGAATGAGCGCGGCATTGGCTGCCATAATGGCAAGGCTATCGCTCGGCGTTACATAGCAATTAGCACCCAGAATCATATTGCGGTCGCCATCACCATCAGAGGCAGCACCAAAGGCCGGCGCATCTTCAGAGAACATGCGCTCAACTAATGCTTCAGCGTGAGCAAGGTTTGGATCAGGATGGCCACCACCAAAATCTTCAAGCGGGATTTCGCGAATAATATTGTCCGCTGCGGCACCTAAGCGGTTTTGCAAAATTTCCGTGGCATAAGGGCCAGTTACCGCGCTCATTGCATCAAAGCACAGTTTGAAGTCATCCTGTTTAATCAGGCTGCGAATGGCATCAAAATCAAATAGCTCTTCCATCAAGTCGGCATAGTCAGCAACGGAGTCAATAATCTCAACTTGCATATCCAATACTTTAAACTCGCCAAGTACATCTAAAGCCAGTGCCTCGTTATCAGCTTTTTGGTATTGCGTGATGTGTTTGGTGACTTCAAACAGCTGGTCGGTGAATGATTCCGGAGCAGGGCCGCCATTGGCTGCATTGAACTTGATGCCGAAGTCGCCATCCGGGCCACCGGGGTTATGGCTGGCGGATAAAATAATGCCGCCCAGTGCCTTATGCTTGCGGATTAAATGTGAAACGGCTGGTGTTGATAAAATTCCGGATTGGCCAATTAGTAGTTTTCCAACCTTATTCGCAGCAGCCATACTGATAATGATCTGAATGGCTTCACGGTTGAAATATCGTCCATCGCCCCCAACTACTAAGGTCGAGCCTGCAATGCTCGGCAAGCAATTAAAAATTGATTGAATGAAGTTAGGCAGATAGTGTGGGGTTTGAAAACGACTGACTTGTTTACGTAGTCCTGAGGTTCCCGGTTTCTGGTCTGCAAAAGCTGTCGTGTCAAAGTTCATACTGATCCTTTTGAATATTATGGTGGGTTTCGCAGTATCTAACGCTATGCTTACTCTGATGATAGAATGAAAGCAGGGTTGTTTCCATTAAAAACCCGCATACTCCAATGCAGTACCTCCTTTTCCCATAGACTTTTTCTTATGACGACAAGCCTGATCAAACAACCACTGTCCCAATCAGAGCTCATGATAATGAGCAATATCGAAAAGGCGATTTTTCCACCGATCCCTCGTTCATTCGCCGCGCTCATGGAGATGTATGAAATTAATTACATGCAACTGCGTCTGTTGTGCGGTGATATTCGTAAATTAGAGGGTGATAAGGTTTCTTTTGTTGAGTCGGGCATACCGCTTCGCATCACTGTGTTGGAGCAATGCCGACACACAACCATGTTGTTACTGACCTACGACTTTGAAAACGGCGACGACCCGCGTCCTGACCTGCACATACAGATTTACCATGACTCCCGTCAAGCCAATGTATTGAGTCGCCGTTGCAATTTTTCAGGCGAACAGGTGTCAAGCGGTAAATTACGGTCAGATACTCAATTATTATGTCACTGGCGCACTAATCGGTTTTTATTCAAGTGGGTCAAGTACTTACTTCGACAAGGTCACCAACTTTAATACCCACTGATCAGCCCATAGATTAAATCTCTGTCATAAAGATTGACTGGACTACTAGGTTATTTATAATACCTACCAATTCACTAGGTAATTGTTTTCCTCTGCACCTATACCAAAATGAAGACTGTTAATTTTTAGCTGATTGGAGACTCGTAAAGATGAAGCTTTCAACAAAAGGTCGGTATGCGGTAACTGCGATGATGGATCTCGCCATTAATGATCGGAGTGGTCCGGTTACATTGGCAGATATCTCAAGTTGTCAGGGAATTTCGTTGTCATACCTTGAGCAACTGTTTGCCAAATTGCGTAAAGCGAAGCTGGTAGAAGGTGTGCGTGGCCCGGGTGGTGGATACCGCTTAGGTAAGCCTGCCAATGCGATTAGCGTGGCGGATATTATTCTGGCTGTTGATGAATCAATCGACAGTACACAGTGCCAAGGTAATGAAGACTGTCATGCCGGTGATCGTTGTATGACGCACAAGTTATGGGAAGATTTAAGTCATCGCCTGTATGAATTCCTAAACGGAATTACGCTGGCTGACTTTATTAAGCGCCCGGAAGTAAGACGCATCGCGGTACAACAAAATACCACATCTAGCCACATCAACCGGATGTTCCAGCCGGTTGCGCGTGCAAGTTGATGCGGGTTTGCTAAGCAGGCCGGACAAGGGAGTCGTGTGGACTCACTCCGAGCCTGTTTTGATGTCATGAACTTCCCGCTTAGGGTGAATTTGTAACATCGTAAGCCTTGAATCAATGCCGTGGGCTATATACGCCGCTCCGGTATCTATGTAATACAGATTGGCCGCCAGCAATGGCTTATCGACAATCGAATGTCCCACCACTAGCAAATCAATTCCCGGCACCTTGGGTACTGTTTCTTTAGCACTGATATAGTGATGACGAAGCCTTGACCACTGCGCGTGCTGCTGTAATTCCTCATCATCCTGTAAGCCTTTCACAAACGCTTTCCAGTCAAGTCCGATTGGAATATCGGCGTGCACAATACCAATTTGACCGGTTGCGGTCGTGATTTCAAAAGCCATAGGTAATTCGCTTAGTGCGCTAATAATGGCTTCACGTTTGTCATCCTCAACCATTAGCCACCAAGCGCCACCTGCGCGCTCAGTCCATGCTTTAAACACAGCTTCTGAGTCTTGCGATTGCAGTAATAGTTTTTCGTGATTCCCTTGCAGGGCATGAAACCAAGGTTGGCCAAGGAATTCGAGCACACGCTCTGATTGCGGCCCACGATCAACTAAGTCACCTACAGAGAAAAGGCGATCTTGCTCTGTATTAAAACCGACCTGATCCATTAATTGTTCCAGTGTTTCAAACATGCCATGTAAGTCACCGATAACAAAGTCACGGCCGGCATGATTTTCTGGAAAATATTTAAATAAAGGTACAGGCATAGTTGAAGGGCGCCTTGTTGGTAAGGCTCTGTGAATCAGGTCGCTTAGAATAGCATAAAACCGCTTGATATCACTTATCCCGTAAAGGCTGATTTGGAGTTCAGGTATTCGATTTCGGCATCGCTACTCTCACGCCCAAGAATGGCGTTGCGATGAGGGAAGCGACCATAGCGCTCTACAATCTCCCGGTGGTGTTTGGCAAAGCGAATATTGCCTTCTAATCCGGACGCTTCGAAGCGCTCAACGGATAGATCCTGATCTTGCATATGCTCGCTATGCATCAGCGGCATATATAAAAAACTGAGTTTTTCTTTGGGTAATTGCTGATCAAAGCCTTTTTCTATTGCGACTTTGGCCACTTGAACTGCGGCTTGCTCAGTACTGAAACTGGCAGGCTCTCCACGAAACATATTCAGTGGAAATTGATCCAGCACGATACACAAAGCAAGACAACCCTCAGGGCTGTCTTGCCAGGTATCCAGTTGACCATCAGCGGCAGCGCGCCAGAGTGATTCATAATTTTGGGCAATCAACGCGTCGATCTCAGGCGTCGAAGAGAACCAATGAGATTTCATCGGTTCGCTATACCAAAATGTCAGAATACTCTCTGGCGTCTGCATGGGATCAACCTTTTTTCTTCGGTGCGTAAATATCCGTACAAGTCCCTTCAGCAACTTCCGCTGCGAAGTTTAAGGTCTCGGATAAGGTTGGGTGAGGGTGAATGGTTAGCCCGATATCATGAGCATCTGCATTCATCTCAAGCGCCAGTACTGCCTCAGCAATCAGCTCGCCGGCATTGTTGCCCACGATACCTGCGCCGATTAAGTGACCGGTTTCCTTATCAAACAATACCTTCGTCATACCTTCGTTACGGCCACGGCTCAATGAGCGTCCGCTGGCTGCCCAAGGGAATACACCCTTAGTATAGGCAATACCGTTAGCTTTGCACGACTCTTCACTTTCACCCATCCATGCAATTTCAGGATCAGTATAAGCAACAGAAGGAATAGTGCGAGCATCAAAGTAAGCCTTATGGCCTGCAATAACTTCTGCCGCAACCTTACCTTCGTGAGTGGCTTTGTGTGCCAGCATAGGCTGACCAACAATGTCACCGATCGCAAAGATGTGATCGACATTGGTACGCATCTGCTTGTCCACGCTGATAAAGCCACGCTCATCAACCTGTACGCCCGCTTTGTCTGCATCAATTGCCAAGCCATTCGGGCTACGACCAATTGCTACCAGAACCCGGTCAAAGGTTTCAGTTGCTGGCGCTTTATCACCTTCAAAGTGACACACTAAACCTGCTTCAGTTGGCTCAATGGCGGTTACTTTGGTGTTCAGGTAAATATTTTCATATTTAGCCTTAATGCGCTTTTCCAGCGGACGAATCAAGTCGCGATCCGGTCCTGGAATTAAGCCCGGTGATAATTCAACAACGGTGATCTTGGAGCCCAGTGCATCGTATACCGTGGCCATTTCCAGACCAATGATACCGCCACCAACCACCAGCATACGCTCTGGCACTTCTGCCAATTCCAGCGCGCCTGTTGAGTCGATTACGCGCGGGTCATCCCAAGGAATAAATGGCAGCTTAGTGACGCGAGAGCCCGCAGCGATAATACAATTATCAAAGCTGATTACTTGAGAAGCGCCATCTTCATCGACCACGTTAATGGTATTGGCTGAAGTAAATTTACCGTAGCCTTTAACGATCGTGACTTTGCGTTGCTTAGCCAGACCTTTCAAACCACCGGTTAATTTACCTACCACATCATCTTTGTGCGCGCGCAGTTTATCCAAGTCAATCTCTGGCTCGGAGAATGTTACGCCCTGGTGCCCAAACTCTGCGGCTTCATTGATGATTTCAGCGGTGTGCAGTAATGCCTTGGATGGAATACAACCCACGTTCAGACACACACCACCGATACTCTCGTAGCGCTCGATCATGATGACATTCTGGCCCAAATCGGCCGCGCGGAATGCTGCGGTGTAGCCGCCCGGGCCGGAGCCCAGAACGACTAACTGTGCATGCTGATCTGACTCACCTGAGAAGGTGGCTGCCGTTGGCGCTGGCGCCGCAGCAGGTTCAGCTTTTGGAGCTGGTGCTGGTTCAGCAGCGGCTGCCGGAGCAGGCTCGCTAGCCGCCGCAGCGCCGGATTCCAGTTTGAAAATCACACTGCCTTCTGCCACGGTATCGCCAACGTTTACCAATACTTCAGTAATCGTGCCGCTATCTGAGCAAGGGATTTCCATGGAGGCTTTATCAGACTCCACGGTAATCAGTGAATCTTCTGCTGCAACCACGTCACCGACGCCAACCAGTACTTCGATTACTTCTACGCCGTCAAAATCGCCGATATTCGGGACTTTAATTTCAATTTGCTGACTCATGAGATTCTCCTAAACCAGTAAACGGCGCACGTCGCTCAACATGCGGCATAAGTAAGTCGTGAACTGCGCACCAGCAACACCATCAATCACGCGATGGTCATACGATAATGACAATGGCAGGATTTGACGTGGCTGGAAGCTGCTGCCATCCCAGACTGGTGAAGTGCGAGTATTAGAAACACCCAAAATCGCCACTTCAGCACCATTGATGATTGGCGTATAAGCCGTTCCACCAATACCACCCAGACTAGAGATAGTGAAACAACCACCTTGCATTTCAGCAGGCTTCAGTTTCTTGTTACGCGCTTTACCAGCAAACTCACGAATCTCATTCGACAATTCAACCAAGGTCTTCTTGTCGGCATCCGTGATCACCGGAACCACCAAGCCATCTGGCGTATTCACCGCAATACCAATGTTGAAGTATTGCTTCATCACCAGATTTTCGCCGGTTGAATCCAGAGAGCTGTTAAAGCGAGGGAAGGCCTTCATGCTGGCAACTACGGCTTTGATAATGAAAGCCAGCGGCGTAATTTTCACGCCTTCTTTCTCCATTTCCTTAGCCACTTGCTTGCGGAATGCTTCCATCTCGGTGATATCCGCTTCGTCAAATTGCGTGACGTGAGGGATGCTCACCCAGCTGCGATGTAGGTATTCACCAGTCAGCTTGTTGATTTTGCTCAGAGGCTGCGTTTCAATGTCGCCCCATTTGCTGAAATCAATGGCTGGCATTGGCGCAATGCCAAATCCTGAACCACCCGCAGCCGGAGCCGCTTTTGGAGCAGGGGCTGTCATAACGGCTTTCACATGGCTAAAGATATCATCCTTAACAATGCGTTTTTTGCGGCCGCTACCGTTTACCTTGCCTAAGTCAACACCCAGCTCACGCGCTAAGCGGCGAACAGAAGGGCTGGCGTAAGCACGCTTAAAGCTAACTTCATCAATGTTAGCGGTGGGTGATTGTTTTGGTGCTTCTGCCGCTGGAGCAGGGGCTGCTGCCGGAGCTGGTGCTGGTGTTGCCGCAGGAGCCGGAGCTGCTGCGGGTTCACTCGCCGCTGGAGCAGGTGCCGCAGCATCCGCGTCGGCATCCAAAATCAATACCAAGCTACCTTTGGCTACATTATCGCCAACGCTAACTTTTAGCTCTTTGACGGTACCCGCGTGTGAGCTTGGGATTTCCATCGAGGCTTTATCAGACTCAACCGTAATCAGCGAGTCTTCAACTTCAACGCGATCGCCAACAGCGACCAGTACTTCAATGATTTCAACTGAGTCAAAATCACCAATGTCTGGTACTAACACTTCAACCGGGCCAGCTGGCGCTGCCGCAGCAACCGGAGTTGCTGGTGCAGGGGCGGCTGGAGCCGGAGCAGGTGCCGCCGCAGGGGCTGGTGTTTCCACCGGAGCCTCCACAGGCGCAGCGTCAGCTGCTGCATCCACTTCCAAGGTAATAACCAGGCTACCTTCTGCGATTTTATCGCCGACACTCACCTTTACTTCTTTAACGATTCCCGCATCTGAGCTTGGGATTTCCATCGAAGCTTTATCAGACTCGACTGTAATCAGCGAGTCCTCAACTTCAACGCGATCACCGACCGCCACCAGCACTTCGATGATTTCAACTTCATCAAAATCACCAATATCGGGTACAACAATGTTTTTAATCGACATAATTATCTCCTCAGGCGTGTAGTGGGTTGGTTTTATCAACGTCGATGCCGTACTTCTCAATCGCTTCAGCAACTTTAGCGGCTGGCAATGTGCCTTCGTCTGCCAAGGCTTTCAGTGCAGCAACCACGATGTGGGTGGCGTTAACTTCGAAGTGACGACGCAATTCAACACGGGTGTCACTGCGGCCATAACCGTCAGTACCCAGTACTGAGTAACGCGCTGGAACCCATTGGCGAATTTGCTCTGGATATTGGCGGATATAATCCGTTGCCGCAATCACAGGGCCACGATGGCCTTTCAGCAGTTGAGACACGTATGGCACTTTAGGATTTTCCAGTGGGTGCAGACGGTTCCAACGCTCAACATCATTCGCTTCACGAGCCAATTCATTGAAGCTTGTGCAGCTCCAGATATCGGAGTCCACGCCCCATTCTTCGCTCAGGATCTCAGCTGCAGCGATAGCTTCACGCAGAATCGTACCGGAACCTAGTAACTGAACCTTCTTCTTCTTCTTGCCACCACCTTGGAACAAGTACATACCTTTAAGAATGCCTTCGTTGGCACCTTCAGGCAGCGCAGGCTGCTGGTAGTTCTCGTTCATTGCAGTGATGTAGTAGTAGATATCTTCCTGATTCACATACATGCGGCGCATACCGTCATGAATGATCACCGCCATCTCATAAGAGAAGGTTGGGTCATAACTAATACAGTTAGGAATCAGCGCAGCCTGAACCATGCCGTGTCCATCCTGATGCTGCAGACCTTCACCCGCCAGAGTCGTACGACCCGCAGTTGCACCAATCAAGAATCCACGTGAACGACAGTCACCCGCCGCCCAAGCCAAGTCACCAATACGCTGGAAACCAAACATGGAGTAGTAAATATAGAATGGAACCATATTTACGCCGTGCGCACTGTAAGACGTTGCCGCCGCAATCCATGAGGAGAATGCGCCTGCTTCGTTAATACCTTCTTCCAGAATCTGACCGGATTTGTCCTCTTTATAGAACATAACCTGATCTTTATCCTGTGGCTCGTATAACTGGCCTACAGAAGAGTGAATACCCAACTGACGGAACATACCTTCCATACCAAAAGTACGCGCTTCGTCAGGGACGATTGGAACGATGTGTTTGCCCAGCTTCTTATCACGCGTCAGGATCGTCAGAATACGTACAAATGCCATTGTTGTGGACATTTCACGATCGCCGGAACCTTGTAAGATTGGTGCCAATACATCCAACTCAGGAATACTCAGTGGTGCCGCAGTCGTGTTACGAACCGGAATCGAACCACCCAATTCTTTACGACGAGCCAGCATATACTGACGTTCTTCACTGTCAATCGGAGGCAGATAGTAGTTTGCTGCAGCCGCATCTTCATCACTGATTGGGATGTTGAAGCGCTTCGCGAAGTCCATCATCTCTTCTTCGTTTAGCTTCTTCTGGCTGTGTGTGCGGTTTTGACCCTGACCCGCAGCGCCCATACCGTAACCTTTTACAGTGTGTGCCAAAATAACGGTAGGCTGACCTTTGTGGTTAACTGCCGCATGATATGCCGCATATACCTTATGAGGATCGTGACCACCACGGTTCAAACGCCAGATATCATCATCCGACATTTTAGATACCATGGCTTTCAGCTCAGGGTATTTACCAAAGAAGTTCTCACGAACATACGCGCCATCTTTAGCTTTGTAGTTCTGGAATTCTCCATCAACCACTTCCAGCATGCGCTTTTGCAGAATGCCGTCTTTGTCTTTAGCCAATAGCGGATCCCAGTAAGAACCCCACATGACTTTAATCACGTTCCAGCCTGCGCCACGGAAAATGGCTTCAAGCTCTTGTACGATCTTGCCGTTACCACGAACCGGGCCATCCAAACGCTGTAAGTTACAGTTGATAACCCAAGTCAGGTTGTCCAGCTGCTCACGACCGGCTAGAGAAATAGCACCTAAGGATTCTGGCTCATCCACTTCACCATCACCAAGGAAGCCCCAAACGCGACGGTCTTTAGTGTCTGCCAGATGGCGCAGCTGCAAATACTTCATGAAGCGCGCTTGGTAGATAGACTTAATTGGACCCAGACCCATTGATACAGTCGGGAACTGCCAATAGTCAGGCATTAGCCATGGGTGAGGGTAGGAGGAGAGGCCATTGCCGCCAGTTTCTTGACGGAAGTTATCCAGCTGCTCTTCAGTTAGGCGACCTTCCATAAAGGAACGCGCATAGATACCTGGCGTGATGTGTCCTTGGTAGAATACTAAGTCACCACCGTGTTCTGGGGATGGTGCATTCCAGAAGTGGTTAAACCCTACATCATATAAAGTTGCAGATGAGGCAAACGACGCAATGTGTCCGCCGAGCTCTGAGCTCTTACGGTTTGCGCGAACAACCATCGCGGCAGCGTTCCAGCGGATGTAAGTACGAATACGGCTTTCGATTGCCTGATCGCCCGGAATAGGCTCTTCAAGGTGGGTAGGAATCGTATTGATATAAGCAGTATTTGAAGAATACGGGAGGTTGGCACCATTGACTCGCGCGGTAGCGATCAATTTTTCTATAATAAAATGAGCACGTTGAACGCCTTCTGCTTCGATGATCGCATTGATCGATTCTGTCCAGTCAGCCGTTTCCTGCGGGTCAATATCCATTCCTGGGTTATTGATCGTCATAATAAGGTCTCTCCTCATGTTAGGTTGCGAACCTAGCATAGCAGTGATTTTTAATTTCTCCTAGAAAAAAAATCTTAAAAAATATCAATTTTAAAAACAGTAACTTACGAGGGAAGAATAAATTCAAGGCCGTTTTAACAATTGTTAAATTAACCCAGAGAAAATGAATCCTGTGTTATTTTATTTAGCATTACTGTAAGCTTGATAGTATGACTGAAGAATCCCAAATTTACCCTCTCGCAGGGCGTTTCAGAGGCTTTTTGCCGGTAGTGATTGACCTTGAAACCGGAGGTTTTAACCACAAAACAGATGCGCTATTAGAAATGGCGGCGGTATTTATCCGTCGAGACGCTAATGGCGACCTTTACCGTTGGAAAACGCTGAACTGGCACATAGAACCGTTTGAGGGGGCTAATATGGACCCCAAATCTCTGGAGGTAAACGGTATTGATCCGTTTCAGCCCTTCCGTCAACAAATTGCCGTTGATGAAAGTATTGCTATTAATCAGATGTTCAAAGCTACTCGCGAAGAAATCAAGTTAAATGAGTGTAACCGTGCGGTACTAGTGGGACATAATGCAGCATTTGACCTGAACTTTCTTAATGCAACAGTAGAACGTCTTAAGCAAAAGCGCAACCCGTTTCACCCATTTAGCACCTTTGATACCGTGACTTTAGCAGCCATGGCTTTTGAGCAAACGGTTTTAGCGCGTTCAGTGAAAAAAGCAGGCTTTGATTGGGATGGTACACAGGCGCATTCTGCCATGTATGATGCTGAAAAAACGGCCGACTTATTTTGCCATGTAATGAATAAATGGCGCCAATACGTCCCTAGCTTAGAAGAATGAGTAATGCGTTCCAGCCTCTGGCCGATCGCATGCGGCCTGAACGGCTAGAAGATTATGCTGGTCAGTCCCATTTGTTAGCCGCTGGTAAGCCCTTACGGGCGGCGATTGACCAAGATCATTTGCACTCCATGTTGTTCTGGGGGCCGCCAGGTACTGGTAAGACAACATTGGCCCGCCTGATTGCAAATTACAGTGGCGCCGCCTTCCAGACACTCTCTGCCGTATTATCCGGCGTTAAAGATATTCGCTTGGCGGTCGATAAAGCCCGCCAGCACTACGCGGATACTCAGCGGGCTTCCGTGTTATTTGTTGATGAAGTCCATCGCTTTAATAAGTCTCAGCAAGATGCTTTCTTGCCGCATATTGAGAATGGCACCTTTATTTTCATTGGTGCGACCACTGAAAACCCGTCTTTTGAATTAAATAACGCTTTGTTATCACGCCTGCGTACTTATGTGCTGCAGGCGCTAACGCCGGACGATATCCGTCAGGTTTTAAGCCGTGCAATTAACGATGAAGTGGTTGGTTTTGGTAAGTTAGGGCTGCAAGTATCTGATAAGGTGATTGATAATATTTCAGTCGCCGCAGATGGTGATGCCAGAAGAGCATTGAATTGGTTGGAAATTGCAGTCGATTTAGCCGTGCCGAACCCCGATGGTGATGGGGTTATTATTTCAGAATCCGTCATTGCTGAATTAGCCACTGAGCGCCATAACCGCTTTGATAATAAAGGTGATGTTTTTTATGAACAGATCTCAGCGCTGCACAAGTCAGTGCGCGGCAGCAATCCTGATGGGGCATTGTATTGGTTTTGCCGCATGTTGGATGGTGGTTGTGATCCTCATTATGTTGCACGCCGCATTGTGCGTATGGCGAGCGAAGAAGTGGGTAATGCTGACCCCCGCTCCTTATCGCTGGCATTGGATGCCTGGCAGACATTTGATCGCTTAGGGAGTCCCGAAGGAGAGTTGGCATTGGCTCAGGCGGTACTTTACCTTGCGGTTGCACCTAAAAGTAATGCCGCTTATATGGCTTATAACCATGCGAAAGATGATGCGGCTAAATCCGGCAGTCTCGAAGTCCCGATGCATTTACGTAATGCACCCACACGTTTGATGAAGCAAATGGGCTTTAATGAGGGTTATCGTTATGCGCACAATGAAGACGATGCCTATGCTGCGGGTGAAACCTATTTACCCGATGCCTTGCAAGATCGCGTCTACTATCAGCCGGTTGCCCGTGGCCTTGAAATCAAGATCGGCGACAAGTTAAAAGCGCTTCGCGAAAAAGATAAGATTGCCCGCAAAAAATCCAGCTAGTTTAATCTAATGACTATGCTAAACTGCTTAAATAACTGATAGTCAAGACTTAATCATTGAGCGACAAGCGATGACTAGCAGTATTCTGAAGGATATTTTGGGCAGGGAATAATTTGAACATGCTATTAACGATTGGGATTTTGCTAGTTATAGTGGTGGCAGTCGCTACCGTTGCGTTTGTCATGTTTTTTAAGCGATCCACTAAAGAATTGGCCTTTGTTCGTACCGGCTTGGGTGGTGAAAAAGTATTCTCCGATAATGGAGGCTTTGTGTTCCCGATTCTGCATGACAAAATCAATGTGAACATGAGTACCCTGAAGATCATCATTTCACGGGGTGATGAGCAGTCTTTGATTACCAAGGACCGTACCCGAATTAATGTTAACTCTGAATTCTTTCTGCGTGTCGAACCCAATCACGAATCCATTGCCCGAGCGGCTCAGGCCTTAGGCCAGCGAACTTTGTATCCCGATCAATTGAAAGAGCAGGTTGAAGGTCGTTGCGTTGACGCCCTGCGCCGCGCTGCGTCTGTAATGGATATGCAGGACATGCACGATAAGCGCAGTGAGTTTGGTCGCAACGTAGAAGAAGGTGTTAAGACGGATCTGGCTAAAATGGGTTTGATGCTGGAATCCGTTGCATTGACGCAGTTAAACCAGACTGATCTCAAATTCTTCAATACGGACAATGCCTTTGACGTACAGGGTTTGACGTATATCAAGCAGCAAATTGCGGACAACTTGAAGCGACAGAATGAAGTTGAAAACAATAAGCTGATCGCCATTAAGCAAGGCGATTTAGAGGCGCATAACAAGCAGCTCGACATTGAAAAACAAGAAGCTTTTGCGGATCAACAACAGCAAAAAGCGATTGAAGAAGCGAAGATCATTGTTGATCGGCAGATCGAAGAAGCCAGAATTCAAACCTCCATTGAGTTGCAGGAAGCTCGCCGTAAGGAAAGTCGGGCAAAAGCTGAGGCAGAGCGCTCCATCGCTGAGGCGTGGATTGAAACGGATGAAGTTAAAGCGAAAGCGGCGACTAAGAAAGAAGAAATTACTACGGCTCAAGAGAAAGCACAGGCCGATCGGAATCGCTTAGTCGAAGTCATTAGTGCAGAGAAAGAAGCGGATCGTCAGCGTATCTTTGCTATTGCTCATGCTGATGCAGAAGTACGTGAAGCCGGTGCTGCGAAAGTGCGTTTTGAAGTGGAAGCTCAGGGTAAGACAGCACTTAACTTGGCGGCCAATCAGCTCTCTGATAAGCAGATTGCGATGCAGGTTAAAACTAAGATTGTTTCGCAGCTGCCTGAAATTATTCGTGAAAGCGTGCGACCACTGGAGAATATCGAAGGCATTAAGATTATGCAGGTTGATGGCTTCTCGAATGTTGTCAGCCGTGGTGGCGGTGCAGGTGGCTTGGGTGGTGCATTACCGCCGGGTTCTGGTGGCAATGGTGGCGGTGGTAGTTTAGCTGATCAGGTGGTGGATAGTGCTTTGCGTTATCGTGCTCAAGCGCCAATGGTTGAGTCGCTGTTGAACGAAATCGGCCTTACTGGTACCGGTATTAAAGACCTGACTAAAAGCCTGCAACGTGAAATGAATCCCAAGAAGCATAATGGTGGTCAGGAACTTGGAAATGATGAAATCCCACCAGATGCTGATATGACAGGTCTGTATCGTTTTGGCGAGTCAGCTGACCATGAAGCGAGTGGTGATAGTGCTCCAGAGCCAAAGCCGAAATCTGCAGGGAAGTCATCTAGCAACGACTAACTCAAGCAACACAATTAAAATAGCCTGACTGCCAAATACCCGTAGCAATGACGGTTGGCAGTCAGCGGTAGTTATTCACCAATTGTTTTACGTAAGTGCTTAACCATCTTTGAGTAAAAGTCCCGCCGATACAGCACCAGAATCACCCAGCTAATAACCAAGATAAAAACTAATGGGTGAATAAACCAGCTAATCACTGACAGTGCATAGTAATAAGAGCGTACGCCATCATTAAAGTGCTGAGCGCCGAGTGTGCTTAAGCGGCTCATCAATTTGGCAACGGCTTCATCCTGCTCACTTTTCTCTGCGTCATCATTACTGACGGATGCCAGAATAACGGCACTGTAGGAGTGCTGCATCATCGACCAGGCGAATTTAAAAAACGCGTAGATAAAGATCACGATCATCAAAGCTAACTTCAACTCGACCACACTGACTTCGGTTTTGATAACAAACGACAGCTGATTGAGCAGGGCAACGATTTCTTCTGAGGCCGCGATGGCTGCAAACAAGCCGGCTGTAATAAATAGAGAGGTCGAGCAAAAGAACGTCACCACGCCAGATAATCCCATAATGACTTGTGAGTCCATAATGCGGTTATCGCGTTTTAGCATTGCCATTGCCCAGCGGTCTCGCCATCTGGCCATGACGGTCATCAGTGATTTTTCGTGGGTGTTGGCGTAGCGGCTATAGCCTAGCCAGCAGAATAAAAACCATACTAAGGCGACCCAATCTAATACTGATAAGGGGAGGTTTTCCAGAGCTTGCATAAAAGGCCTTTAATCGTCGCGGAGAATTCATCATAATGCGATGCTTTAAAATAATCACAGATAATGCCGATGATTGCTATAGCGGATCGTATTGCTAATGAACTGAATGTCCGAAGCCAGCAGGTTACTGCGGCGGTTACTTTGCTGGATGAGGGCGCTACCGTACCCTTTATTTCCCGTTACCGCAAAGAGGTTACTGGTGGCTTGGATGACAGTCAGATGCGGGCATTACAAGAACGCCTGACTTACTTGAGAGAGTTGGACTCCCGTCGCGATAGCATTCTTAAGCTGATTGATGAGCAGGGCAAGCTTTCTCCATCGTTAAAGCAAGAAATTATGGGGGCGGATAGCAAAACCCGTCTTGAAGATTTATACCTGCCGTATAAGCAAAAGCGCCGTACCAAAGGGCAAATTGCTATTGAAGCAGGCATTGAGCCGTTAGCCGATATTTTGCTGGCGAACCCTAGCTTAGACCCTGTGCAGGAAGCGGCAAAATACTTCAATACCAGTGCTGATTACAAGCAAGCGTTTGAAGATGAAAAAGGCGTGCTGGAAGGTGCTAAATATGTACTGATGGAACGCTTTGCCGAAGAGCCAAATCTCGTTGGTGAGCTGCGTGACTTTATGGGTCAACGCGGCGAGCTAAAATCGGTCGTAGTTGCGGGTAAAGAGCAAGAAGCGGCCAAGTTTACGGATTACTTTGATAACACGGACAATTTAAGCAAAGTACCATCACACCGTATCTTGGCCATGCTGCGCGGACGTAATGAAGGCTTCCTTCAGTTGAAAGTTGATGCGCCGGAAGATGGCTCGGATATGCATCCTTGCGAGTATCGCATTGCGAAGCGTTTTGATATTAGCCAGCAAGGGCGTAAGGCGGATAGTTGGTTATTTGAAGTCGTGCGCTGGACTTGGAAGATCAAACTGCAACTTAAGCTAGAAACTGAGCTGCTGACCGAACTTCGTCAAAAAGCCGAAGAAGAAGCCATTCAGGTATTTGGGAAGAACTTGAAAGACTTGTTATTGGCGGCTCCGGCTGGTCAGAAAGCAACCATGGGATTAGATCCTGGTTTGCGTACTGGTGTAAAAGTAGCTGTAGTTGATCATACTGGAAAGTATCTGGACTCTACCGCAATATTCCCACATCAGCCGCGTAATCAATGGGATGCATCGATTGCAGAGCTAGCCAAGATGGCGGCTAAGCATGATGTGCATTTAGTAGCGATTGGAAATGGAACGGCTTCCAGAGAAACGGACCGCTTGTGTGCTGATTTGATGAAGAAGCACCCTGAGCTCGGTTTGCAAAAGATTATTGTGAGTGAGGCGGGTGCGTCGGTTTATTCGGCGTCTGAGTTGGCTTCCAAAGAATTCCCTGAGCTGGATGTGACGATTCGGGGAGCAATCTCTATTGCTCGCCGTTTACAGGACCCACTGGCGGAGTTAGTTAAAATTGATCCTAAGTCTATCGGTGTGGGCCAGTATCAGCATGATGTGAATCAGGCGCAGTTGGCTCGCAATCTGGACTCGGTGGTTGAGGATTGTGTAAACCTTGTGGGTGTAGAGGCGAATACAGCATCAGCGGCGTTGCTAAGTCGGGTTGCTGGTTTGAATCAGACCATTGCGCAGAATATTGTGAATTACCGTGATGAGCATGGCGTGTTTACCAATCGTAAGCAGCTCATGAAAGTACCACGCTTGGGTGAGAAATCCTTTGAGCAGGCCGCTGGTTTTATCCGCATTCGCAACTCGGATAATCCGCTGGATTCCTCGGCAGTGCATCCGGAGTCTTACAGTGTGGTTGAGCGCATGCTGAAAGATACTAATACGGATATTCGTCAATTGATCGGCAACACCGCGCAGCTAAAATCCATTCAACCTGAGCGTTATATTGATGAGCGCTTTGGTTTACCGACAGTGAATGACATTATTGCCGAGCTGGATAAACCTGGTCGTGATCCGCGTCCTGAGTTTAAGGCGGCGACCTTTAAAGAGGGTGTTGAGAAGCTATCAGACCTTAAGCTTGGAATGGTTCTGGAAGGCACTGTCAGCAATGTAACGCACTTCGGTGCTTTCGTGGATATTGGTGTGCATCAGGATGGCCTGGTACATATTTCAGCGCTATCCGATACCTTTGTTAAAGATCCGCATCAGGTAGTTAAAGCGGGTCAGATTGTGAAAGTTAAAGTCATGGAAGTGGATGAAGCGCGTAAGCGGATTGCTCTAACCATGCGCCTTGATGATCCTATGGAAAAACCGGAAGGTGGAAAGCCTGCGGTGAATCGTGGTGGGCAAAAGCCTGATAATCGCGGTAAAGGACGTCAGCCTGCTAAGCCGAAGGTAGTGAAGGAATCTGCGCCAATTAATAATGCATTTGCAGATGCCTTTGCTAAGGCAAAGAATAATAAATAAGTTGCTGGCTGATCAAAGCTAGAAACCAAAAAGGGATAATTCATAGTGCTGAATTATCCCTTTTTTGTGCTTACTGGTTATTGTCTTAAGTGCTTTGCGGCCGTTTAAAGACTTACTTTAGAGGAAATATTAAATTTCATAAAGTGGTGTGGCGGAGGTCACTGGCTTGTGCGTCGCGCAACACTAGCAATAATCAGAGTGCTTCAATAAATTGTCTAATGCGCTGAGCTGCTTCAATGCATTCCGCAGGCGTAGCAACCAATGCCAGTCGAATGCGGTTTTGACCCGGATTAACGCCATTCACTTCTCGTGAAAGATAGCTGCCGGGAACTACATTCAAATGCTGCTGCTCATAAATATCACGGGTAAAAGTGACGTCATCAATTGGTGTTTTTGCCCATAAGTAAAAACTGGCTTGTGGTTTTGGAATATCCATTACCGGCGATAAAATATTGAGTACAGCGTCGAATTTCTCGCGGTACAAATTACGATTTTCCAGTACGTGGCTTTCATCTTGCCAAGCCACCACGCTCGTTAGCTGAGCCGTCAGTGGCATCGCGCAGCCATGGTAAGTGCGGTACAGCAAAAATGCTTTTAGGATCTCTGCATCGCCAGCCACAAAGCCTGAGCGTAAGCCGGGAGCATTAGATCGCTTTGATAAGCTATGGAAGACTACGCAGCGCTTATAATCGGTATTACCCACGCTGGCGGCAACTTCTAATAAGCCAGTTGGTGGATTGGTTTCATCCAGATAAATTTCAGAGTAGCACTCATCCGAGGCGATGATAAAATCATACTTATCAGCCAGCTCCAGCAATTTTTTGATTTCGCTAGCGGGAGTCAGTGCGCCGGTTGGGTTGCCTGGAGTACAAAGGAAAAAGATCTGGCAGTCTTGCCAAGTCTGTTCACTAATCGCATCCAAATCTGGCAGGAAGTTGTTTTCCTCAAGGCAAGGCAGATAAACAGGCTCTGCGCCGGCTAATAAGGTCGCGCCTTCATAGATCTGATAGAAGGGGTTAGGCATTAGCACTTTAGCATTGGGCTTGCGCTCAACAATGCATTGGGTGAAGGCAAATAAAGCCTCTCGGGTGCCATTGACCGGTAATACCTGAGTCTCTGGGTTTACTCCATTGGTAGGCAGCTTAAAGCGCTTAATGAGCCAATCAGCAATTGCCTGACGTAATTCCGGAACACCTTTGGTGCTGGGATACACAGCTAGCTTATCCGCATGATCGCGAACACCATTCAAGATGATTTCCGGTGTCGGATGCTTGGGCTCACCAATCGATAAAGACAGTGGTGTTAGCGCCGGATTGGGCTGAACCTGCTGCTTGAGTAGGGCGATTTTTTCAAAGGGATATGGCTGAAGCCGTTGAAGATCTGAGTTCATAGCAGTAGGCAGTTGGTAAAAAAGGAAAAGTATACCGTATCTGCTCGCCTGTTTTCCCAAAAAAAGTGCCGCAAGAAGCGGCACTTTGCTGAGCATTGGGTTTAAACGAAAGGAATCGTTTTATGACCCTGCCAAGGATGATGGTTTTGCTGCCACCAGCGTTGGCAAATTGTTGCGTAAACCTGTCGGAAGTCAGTTGTGTGCGCAACATTTCCGTTGGCATCCAGCTTTCCAAGGTCAGGGTGTCGGCCATATAAGCCGCCACGTACGCGGCCACCCATAATTAGCTGTGATGAGGCAGTGCCGTGATCGGTACCACCACCACGATTCTCGCCGATACGACGACCAAATTCGGAGTAGGTTACGACCAATACATCATCCCACAAGCCTTTGGCTTTCATGGTGTTGGCAAATGCCGCTAAGCCTTTACCGACATGATGCATCACATTGTTATGACGACCAACTTGTCCGGAATGTGTATCAAAGCCATCTTGGGTAACTTTGTAAACCGGTGAGTCGATGCCCGCGATAATCATCTGGGCAACAGACTCCAAGCTATGTCCAAGGACACCTTTAGCTCGGCGATTGGGTTTTTGACGCAAGTTACGCATCATCTTGCTGCGTAACTGATAACCAACGTCATACAGCTGGTGCTGTGTTCTGGTTAAATGCGCCAGTGCAGCGGTGGAATTTACGGGGATGATATCTTCTATTTGACTGGACTGATTCACAAACATCCGGGGACTTTGCATACTCACACTGTTGAGCTTGCTGCTGCCTAATGGGCCTAAGCTAGAGCCATCGGGGCTCACGCAAATGCCATGCAATCCATCTTTATAACGCGGTAATATTTGTGACAACCAGCCGTCTTCCAGGATTTGATTGGCATTGGAGCCAGTATCCCAGATATCCATTGAGCGGAAGTGTGACAGGACTGGAGAGGGGTAACCGACACCCTGTATCCACGCCATCTGACCACGATTCCAATATGGCATTAAATCTTTTAAGTGAGGGTGTAAGCCCATCTCTTTTTCCAGCTTGAGTACCTTGCGCTCATCCAAGCGAATGGTTGGACGTTGCTCCCGGTATGCTGGGTCGGTATACGGTACTAAGGTATTAAACCCATCGTTACCCCCTTTAAGCTCAACGAATACCACGATTCTTTGTCGCGCGGGACGTTGTGCAAAAGCCATTTCCGGCATGATGCCTGCTGCAGAAATTAAGCTGGAATATTGTAAAAACTCTCTACGATCCATTGTGTTTACCCCGGCCGTTAGTTTACTTGAAATGCTGGATCCAGAACCAAAGCACGCACCAGACGCTGACGTCCGGGTTGAGTTGGTAGTGGGTTGAGCGGGTTAACCGGTAGCAGCCATTGCACCAGTTCTTCATCGCTACAGTCAGGCATTTTGTCGATTAAGCGGCCATCATGACTTTGGCGAAGGTTGCCACGAGTCAGGTTGGTTAGAATACCGTTACGGCGCATGAGTGACTGGGTACTGATCCAGTTTTCACCACCTTTCCAGCCTTTAACGCTAGGGTGTGCAAATAACGATTGCCCCATTAGTGCCAGGTTATGCGACAAATCGCTGCGTTGCAGGCGATAAGGTAGCGTTCGCATCGTGCCGACAGTCAGCTCAATGGGTGATTTAATTAAGCCACCCATATTACTTGGGTGCCAAAACGGGTCACTGCTGAGTACGGCCATTAGCAGTGCGCTAATGTCGTAGTTAGACTGACGAAATATTTGAGCCCACTTACGGGTGTAGCCTTGGTTAGGGCGGGTGACACTAATGAACTCACTCCACATTTTTTCAGCAATGGTTTCTGCTGTGCGTGGGTGTTGTAACAAAATCTTTAAGATATCATCGCCGGTAAACGCGCCGCGCTTACCCATAAAGGTTTTAATACCGTTGTCATGGCGCTCAGGGCGGTTGATGAATTTTCCGGTGCGATCATCGATGCCCCAGCCAGTAAAGGCTCTGGCGGCTTCTTTGATATCGCGCTCGGTGTAGTACTGCGTTCCACCTAATGTGAATAGCTCCAGTACTTCACGCGCGAAGTTTTCGTTTGGATCTTCTTTAACGTTCTTATAACCATCTAAGTAGACCAGCATGGCTGGGTCTTTAGCGACTGCGAATAGCATTTGCCCGTAGTTACCCAGTGCGTGGCGACGTAGCATAACGTTCTGCTCGTAAAGCACGCTCGGCTGTTTGGTCTGGTCGATAGACGATGGAAAGTGATTGTGCCAAAACAGCGTCATTCTTTCTAAGAAGGGTGTTTTGGTCGTTAGCATGTGATTAACCCACCAAGTCTGAATCACGGCACCTTCTTTTTTGGACATGCGCTGCATATTACGCTGGCGGCTCATCGAGTTGCGGTTAGCAATCGTTTTTGCCCAAGGTGTAGTGCGTGGTGCTGGTGGTAAGTTGTAATTTACGTATCTTAAAACATGAATAACAGCTTCTTGTAAGCTTAAATTTTTATACCGCTGAATCATGTCCCATTCTGCGCCAATACCGGTTCTTGAGACCAGGTGGCGGGCTCTGATAGGTCCTAGCTTCCCCATTATACTAATACTCGCATTATTTTAGTTATTGCAGGTTGTGACAATAACATTTTCATTTGGTTCACGTGGAATATAGATAAATTTGCGTTGCGTTACTAATTCACTATTTAACAAGTGCTGATCAAACAAATCTATGACGACCAAAAACCATTGATAATTATTGGCCATTAAACTTAGATTAAGGTTTGTATGTTGCCTTAAGAAACAGATACATACCTTTTGTTTGGTGATATTTATTAAACGTCTCTGTTAATAGCGAGTTGATGCTACCAATAATTAATGGTTTTTTCCGTTACGGTACGTAAAAATTTGATTAATATATGTTAATCTCGCCCACAAAATAATGTGCATATCAAGGACGACTCATGCAACAACCATTAGCTAACGGCATTTTTATAGACAAACGGTTTAACATACAAAAACAGCTGGCCGATAATCTTTGTAATTATTGCTACCTTGCATTGGATACCATGCAAGACGATCGCTCGGTAGTTTTATCGTTTCCTAAAACTGAATTGTTGATTATTCCCGGATTTAATGCCGCATTTAAAGATGCTTGGGAGCATTTATCCCGCGCTCGTTTAAATGGAATGGTTAAAATAATTGGGGGTGGTATATATGAGTCACATCCGTATGCAATATTACAACACACTAATCACCCAACACTGCTGCAATTAGTTAAAGAAGCGGGTGGTGAGCAGCCCCCGGAAACCGTTTTGAATTGGGCAACGCCGTTGGCGGTTATCCTTGATGAATTGCATCAAGCGGATTATGTGCATAGCCATATACGTCCTGACTCAGTACAAATAGGTTCTCAGCAGCAAATTATTATCGGTGATTTTATTACTGAATTTGCTTTGCAGCGTTTAGGAAAGTTTAAGGACGCATTAACAACGCTTAATGCCTCGGATTATCTATCGCCTGAATTTATTAAAAGTAATTACTCGGGTAGTTATGACCAATATCTTTTGGCGACGCTTATTTATTGGGCTTTATCCGGTAAAGCACCTTTTGCTTCAGATTTGGGTGAAGATTACCGGATGCGGGTGGCAACCACGCGTGTTCCGTCGTTGCCGGTCACTCAGGCTTATTCGCAATTGTTTGTTGATGCTTTAGACCAAGCGCTGGAAAGAAACCCAACGAAGCGCTTTGCCCATTGCCGTGAGTTTGTGAATAGTTTGCAGACTGCTTTGCAAGCTGAGCCATCGGTAGAGCCAGAACCTGTCGGCCAGAAAGCTGTTGCTTCTGAACAGCCTGCTCAGCCAAAACAAGCTAAGTCACCGTTAGTTGGTATGAAGGCGGTGGCTATTGAAACAGTATCTGAAAGGCCTAAAGCAACTCCAATGCAAGCGGCAGCGTTGAGTGATGAAGCGATTATTGCTGAGCGAGCTTATCAAGAGCCTGCAGAGAAGGCGGGCAAGAAGCATCTCTTATGGTGGCTGGTTGTGTTAGTTGGTGTGGCTGGTACGGCGTATACAATGCTTAATTCACATGATGCGGATCAGATTACTGCTAATAGTACGCGTAATGCCGAACCTGCTGCTGTGGAATCTCAGTCAGGAGAAGTTGGGTCAGTAGGTGTTGCGGAACAGAGTGTTTCAACTGGCTCTATTGCAGAAGTTACTGAGGTAGGTGCTACTTCATCTAGCTCTGATTCTGCTTCAGGTGACTCAGCCCCAGGTGATGTTGTTGCTGATTCTGTAGTAGAGGCTAGCGAGGAGTCTGCAGGTCAATCTATTGATTCAGCGGCTGCATCTACGTCAGTGGGTACTGCTTCGGATACCAGTGAAGCCACAGAAACATCAGATTTAAATAGTAATGCTGTACTTCAATCCGAAGATCCCGTTGCTGATCCGGAGCAACTTTCCGTTAATTCACTTGAGTCATCTGTTGAGTCAGAAGCTAGTCAAGAGAGTGGGTCAACTCAAAGCAGCACCGAAGCCTTTTTATCAGAATCAGCTGACCCTGATCAAGTGACGGATTTTATCCCTGATAGCTCAGACCTGGAGTCTAATGAAACTCAAGTTGCTTCAGGTTCCGATCTGGCAGAAGGCGCAAAGGCCAATGAAGTGGTTACCGCAGAAAATGATCAGGCGGTTGATAATGAGGCTTTGCAAGAGCCAACGGTGGCCGATACCCGAGTTAATACAGCAAGGCCTGAGTGGGAAGAGCAGTTGTTAGCTTCGGAGATTGCAGCAGCGCAGGCTTTGATCAATGAGGTAAGCGCTCCGGCAGTTACTGGCAGTGCAGAGAGTAATGGTGTTAATACATCGCCTCAAAATACCCAAAGCACAACACCAGTAGCTCCTGCTGTGACTCCGTCGCCAGTAGGGTCGGCCACTCAGTCGCAGTCTCGTTCAAGAAATACCGCACAGCCGTCGGTTTCCAATCAGGCTGTCACTACGGCACAATCTACATCAAACACGAATGCATCAGCTCAAAGTTCACCACAAACCGAGCGCGAGCGAATCCGTGCCATCAAGGCTCGGGAGTTGGCTCGCATAAAAGCGATTACCGATGACTGTGTGATTGGTGGGAAAATGCACAGAGAGGCAGCGGCGGGAAATTTAGCGTATGTGAAAAACTGTATGTCAGTTGGTGTAAGCCCCGATATTACGCAAAGTAACCGCTGGACTGTATTGCACATTGCTGCTCGTAGTGGATACCTCAATATGGCTAAACTGTTAGTAGCCCAAGGCGCTCAAGTGAATGCAAAGGCGGCTGATGGCAGCACGCCATTGGATATGGCTATTGCTGCCAGACATCCTAGTTTAGAAAGATTTATTCTTTCCCGTGGCGGTGTACGCTCCAATTAATTAGATCCTGGACTGCTAAATTTGGTATTTGAGTTAAGCTATTGAAAGATTAGCTAACTGCTAACGTGGCGGGGAGCTTAATAGTACCAATAACTGATACTCAATTTAGCTAAATCACAAGTATAAAAAAGCCCAGTTTCTGAGTGCTCAGGCCGGGCTTTTTTATTGCTTCAAATACCTTGTAGATACTTGTTACATCGTTTCGATCTTAACCAGCTGCTGCTGAAGTTGGTCCAGTGCTGCTTGCTGGGTTTCTGCTTGCTGGCGAACCTGAGCAACCACATTTTCCGGTGCCTTATCCGTAAAGGCAGGATTATTCAGACGGCCTAAAACACCTTGCAGTGCTTTATTGATCTTCTCAATTTCACGGGTCAGGCGAGCTGTTTCAGCCGCTTTATCGATTAAGCCGGCTAATGGAATCAGAATTTGCATTTCACCAACGAGGGCTGTTGCAGATTCGGGTGCTGCTTCATCAGTGGCTAACCACTGTACTGACTCTACTTTTGCCAGAGATAGAATTTCACGCTCGCATTGTGTGTACTGCTTCTGATCCTGTTCGGTCCAGTTGCTAATCAATACGGGTAGCGCTTTGCCGGGCTTAATATCCATTTCAGAGCGAATCTTGCGAATGCCGACAATGAATTCCTGAGCCCATTCCAGGTCATGCTGCGCTTGCAAATCGATTAGCGCGGGATCAGCAACAGGGTAGCCCTGCAGCATGATGGTGTCTTTATCGATTTCCAGTAGTGGCTTAATAGACTGCCAAATCTCTTCCGTAATATACGGCATGATTGGGTGCAGCAAACGCAGTAAGGATTCAAACACGCTAACTAAGGTATGGCGTGTGCCATGCTTAGCCGCTTCACTTACATCATCCGCAAACAGTACTGGCTTTGAAAGCTCTAGATACCAGTCGCAATACTCATGCCATGTGAACTCGTACAGTGCTTTGGCTGCTAAATCGAAGCGGTAGGTGTCAAAGTGCCCGGCAACTTCGGTCGCAGTGTGCTGTAAACGAGAAACAATCCAGCGATCAGCTTGAGAAAGTTCGCGTGCAGGGTTATGCAATCCGATATCTTTTTCATCAGTTTGCATTTGCACATAGCGAGCGGCATTCCACAGCTTGTTACAGAAGTTGCGGTAACCTTCGATGCGCTGTAAGTCAAAGCGAACATCACGGCCAGTCGTCGCCAGTGCGGCAAACGAAAAGCGCAGTGCATCCGTTCCAAAGGCTGGAATTCCATCAGGGAACTGGCGCTCAGTGGCTTTAGCGATGCTTTGCTTTTTGTGATCCTGCATCAAGTTGCTGGTACGCTTTTCCAGTAGATCAGGTAGCGAGATACCATCGATAACATCCAATGGGTCGATTACATTACCTTTGGATTTGGACATTTTCTGTCCTTCAGCATCACGCACCAATCCGTGGATATACACTTCGTGGAAGGGTACTTCGCCATCCATAAACTTAAGGCCAAACATAATCATCCGGGCAACCCAGAAGAAAATGATGTCAAAGCCAGTCACCAATACATTGGTTGGGTACCAAGTCTTCAGCGCTTCAGTTTGTGAAGGCCAACCTAAAGTAGAGAATGGCCATAGGGCAGAGGAGAACCACGTGTCCAGCACGTCATCATCTTGGCGTAATGTAATGTCATCAGCCAGATTGTATTTGCTGCGAACGATCTCAGCAGTTTTACCCACATAGACTTTGCCATCGTCTGTATACCACGCTGGGATACGGTGTCCCCACCACAGTTGACGAGAAATACACCAGTCCTGAATGTCATTCATCCAGCTGTAGTACATGTTCTTGTAGCTGTCAGGTACGAAACGAATGCGGCCAGACTCTACTGCTTCAATCGCAGGCTTAGCCAATGGTGCAATTTTCACATACCATTGATCTGTCATGTACGGTTCAACAACCGTGCCGGAACGATCGCCACGCGGAACCATCAGCGTGTGATCTTTGATTTCTTCCAGTAAGCCTAGCTTGTCTAAATCAGCAACAATGACTTTACGTGCATCGAAACGATCTAATCCCTGATAGGCTTCAGGTGCATCTTCATTAATCTGCGCACTGTCATTGAAGATATTGATCATTTCCAGTGAGTGACGTTTACCCACTTCATAGTCATTGAAGTCGTGAGCAGGGGTGATCTTTACACAACCCGTTCCTTTTTCAGGATCGGCATAATCATCACCTACAATCGGAATCAAACGACCCACTAACGGCAGTTTTACATGCTTGCCAATCAGGTGTTGGTAACGAGGGTCTTCAGGATGGACAGCAACGGCTGTATCGCCCAGCATCGTCTCCGGACGTGTGGTGGCAACAATCAGGTACTCTTCAGTAGCATTGCCTTGATCATCAGCTAAAGGATAGCGGAAGTGCCACATGTGGCCCGCTTCTTCTTCATTGAGTACTTCAAGGTCAGAGAGGGCTGTGTGTAATACGGTATCCCAGTTAACCAAACGCTTACCGCGATAGATTAAGCCTTCATCGTACAAGCGCTCGAATACATCGCCAACGGCTTCTGAAAGCCCTTCATCCATGGTGAAGCGCTCACGCGACCAGTCAGGTGAGGCACCTAAGCGGCGTAGCTGATTGGTAATCGTGCCACCAGATTCTTCTTTCCACTCCCACACCTTATCAACAAAGGCATCACGGCCTAAGTCATGGCGAGTCTGGCCGGCAGCATTCAGTTGACGCTCGACCACCATTTGAGTGGCGATACCCGCATGGTCGGTACCTGGCTGCCAAAGCGTTTGATCACCTTTCATGCGGTGATAACGAATCAGCGAATCCATAATGGTATCTTGGAATGCGTGACCCATGTGCAAAGTTCCGGTCACATTCGGTGGCGGAATCATAATGCAGTAGGGGTTACCGTCACCCGTTGGTTTGAAATAGCCCTGTTCTTCCCAGTGCTTGTACCAACGTTGCTCAATTGCTTGTGGGTTATACGTTTTATCCATGCGAATATTATGTAGTCTGGTCTTGAAAGGGGGAAATTATAGCCCGAATCAAGGCCAGACGTCAGTGCTTATTCTCACTTCAAATTGAGGATGACAATTTTATTGAATGGCTTTGTTTTTAGAGATTGGATTGATGGCCTGGTTACCAGCGATTATGACAAGCCTTTATCGTCAGTCGGTGGTTTTCTGGAGCTGCCTTTAATGCGCTGCGCCGGGGGTGTTTTACCACGATTGGCTTCAGCACGAATGGCATAGGCACGACTTTGCGAGCCCATGGTATCTTGTCCAATGGCAGATTCTAGTTCATCAATACGCAAATTGAGCGCATCTACATAATTATTAGCTTGTGAATTTGCACGATCATTGGCTTGTTGCCGGAGTCGGGGGTTTCCGGGCACAACCAGATCAGAAATCACAGGAATATGAGCAGATGCTTTCGACGGGGGATTCGACATCTTAACAACTTCCTTACAGTTGGTAGTACTTGAGAGTATACCCCCGATCTCGATAATAGGCATATCTTTTGCGACCATCGGTCAATATCTCGGGGGACTGATCAATAATTTCGCCCATTTTCGCAAATCTCGAAAAAAATCCAGGCTGGTCATTAGAGATATTTATTAAGTAGTCGCAGTGCTCTAAAGGTTCATAATCGTGGGCGATCGTGACCTTCTCCTGCTGCACATTTTCGATCAATGCATGAGGAATAAAACTGGAAGGGTGCCAGGTCCAGAGTAGATCATCCAGCTGGCGTGAGGTGGCTAAAGAGTCTGTATGCACGTGCACATGCAGACCCTTGTCGTGAGCTTTTTGGATCAGGCGACAGGCTACCAACAACCTGTCGCGCAATCCTTCTTGCTTACTGACGTAAAAACTAATTTCTGTCATTAAGCCTGATCAATCAGAAATTGTGTCAGCAATGGAACCGGACGACCTGTGGCATCTTTGCCAGTCCAAGCAGTACCGGCAACATCCAAGTGCGCCCAGCGATAGTCTTTAGTGAAGTGGCTTAGGAAGCAGGCCGCAGTAATAGTACCTGCTGCCGGACCACCGATATTACCAAGATCAGCATGCGCACTTTTCAGTAGTTTCTTATAAGAGGCATGTAGTGGTAACTGCCATGCCGTATCACCAATCGTTCTGCCAGATTTAAGGATATCGTCTGCCAGTTCCTGATCATTGGCGAGTAGGGCGCAGATGTCACGACCTAGTGCTACGATGCAAGCACCAGTCAGTGTCGCGATATCGATCACGAGCTTCGGCTTGTATTTGCCAACATAAGTCAGTGCATCACACAACACCAAACGGCCTTCCGCATCAGTATTTAAAACTTCGATGGTGGTGCCAGACATGGATTTAACGATATCGCCAGGGCGAGTAGCACGAGCACTTGGCATATTCTCGACCGCACCAATGACACCGATGACGTTGATTGCCAGCTTCATTTCAGCACAGGCTTTGACTGAGCCAAACACACTGGCCGCGCCGCCCATGTCGAACTTCATTTCGTCCATGTTCAGGCCAGGCTTTAAAGAAATACCGCCAGTATCAAAAGTTACGCCTTTACCCACAAGGGCGATAGGTGCTTGATCATCTGCTGCGCCGTTGTACTTTAATACGATTAGCTTAGCAGGCTGGTCGCTACCTAGACTAACGGATAGCAAAGAGCCCATGCCCAGTGCTTCCATATCAGCTTCTTCTAAGATCTCAACGCTTAAGTTTTCAAATTGAGTTCCCAGATCTTTAGCCGCTTCTGCTAAGTATGTTGGGTGGCAAATGTTGCCTGGTTGGTTAGATAAGTCACGTGCGAATGCACTACCTGCTGCAATCCCTTCGGCTTGTACCAAAGTCCCGCTAGCATCTGCAACCGCTGCAGTGAAAGCAATAACCAAGCCTTGCTTCAATGGAGCTTCATTATTTTCAGTTTTGTGTACAGTGAACTGGTAGCGTGCATCTGCCGCACTCAGAATGCTTTGCATGACAACGGCATCCGCCTGATCAGCAAACTCATCGCCTAAGTACGATACAATGACTTCAATGTTTTTGTTAGACAGTTTGCCCATGGCCACTTTAACTGCATCACCCAGTTTGAACACATCAAACTCAGCTTTATCGCCACAGCCGACCAGTAAAGTGCGCTTGCACTGAAGGCCTGCCACGTCATACAGCATCAGTGATTCATCAGTTTTACCTGTGAAGTCGCCATATTCCAGAAAGGCTTTGATTGCGCCGTTGCTTGCTTTGTTCGCTACTTCTGCAGCTGCAGAAAGCGTGTTGTCGGCATATACGGCTAATAGTAAGCAGTCTCCCTCAGCCTGATTGACGGGAAGGTTGCTTTTAAAAGAGTTGTTCATTGGGCTTCCTGTTGTGTTGTTGTGCATGGGCGTTATTTTGCCACGCTTTCCGCCGTCATTGCTATTTGTACGATGGCGAATAGATTATTGAGCATATGTAAAATAATAGGGACATAGAGCGACTTGCTGGCGACGCGAGAGATAGCGAGCACAGTGCCGAGCAAGAACACAAAGATCAGTTCAAACGAGCCATATTGCTGGTGGATGATAGCCCAGAGTGCCGAGCTCATTACAATAGCGCCACCGGTTCCCAGTGTGCTATTGCGCAGGCCGGTAAAGATAAAGCCGCGAAATAGCAGCTCTTCAAAAAATGGAGCAACTATCACAATCGCAAAGATCAGCAAAAGTACATTATCGCAGGACTGCCAGACTTGTAGCATAAAGTCTGATTGCTCGTGCGAGATCAGCCAGGTCATCAAAGTGAAGACTAGCGTAATTGCCACGACGACTAAAAACCAGTTGAATAGATCGCGCTTTAAAAATGGCTCTAGCCCAAAATAGGGCTTAACTGGAATCCCTCGCAGAAAGACAAACAGAACCAGCATCGTGCCAGCAATCAGTCCACCAAAAATCTCAGATAGGCTGACCACCATGGCATCATACTGCAAGCCCATGAGGAGCTCGGTACGGTCAGCATCCGGTTGCTTGAGCATTTGCGCTTCAGCAAAGTTAACCAGTACGGAGTACTGTATAAAGCCCAAGACCAGCACGACCAAAAAAGATAGCCACAGCGTCTGTGCCACACCGATCGTTTTTGGAGAAGTTTGCGGTTCCATTATCTTATATCAATCAGGTAAGAGTGAGAGGCTTTGTCATGCCAAGCCTGTTTGTCTTTGTCGATTAATGACCACAGGTATCCGGCGCCGAGTGGCACCCAGCTGACGATCGAGTAGCAGAAGCGTAAAAAAGCTTGCCCCCAAGAAATAGTCATACCATCCTGGCGAATCAGTTTGACTTTCCATGCGCGCATCCCGAGTGTTTGGCCGCCATGTATCCAGAACCAAGCAAAGAATAGATAAGCCAGTAGCACCAGATAAACAAAAAACACTTTAGCGGTAATGCTGCCGGCGGGCACATTTTCAAGGCCCATTGCTAACATCATGCCTTTCATGCTGAGCATGCCAGCAACAAACAAAAACGATACCACCAGCATGGAGTCGTAAAAAATCGCGCCGATGCGTCTTAAAAAGCTCGCTGGCAAATAGCCTGTAGTACTCATGTGCGTGGCTTGCCCTCTAAAAAGTTGCGTAACATATCGTGACCGTGTTCGCTAAGGATGGACTCCGGATGAAATTGTACGCCTTCGATATCCAACGTTTTATGGCGAAGTCCCATAATCTCATCAATCGATCCATCTTCATTTTCAGTCCATGCCGTGATTTCCAGGCAATCCGGAAAGCTTTCATGCTCCACAACCAGCGAGTGGTAGCGGGTTGCCACAAATGGATTGTTCAGGCCAGAAAATACGCCCACGCCAGTATGGTGAATAGGCGAGGTTTTACCATGCATGATTTGCTTCGCACGAATCACCTTACCACCGAATGCTTGGCCTATGGCTTGATGGCCAAGGCATACGCCAAATAGTGGCAGCTTGCCAGCAAACTCATCAATGGTATCCAGCAGAATACCTGCCTCAGAAGGCGTGCAAGGGCCCGGAGACAGCATAATGCGCTCCGGTTGCATCTCATGAATTTCCTGCAATGTCACTTGATCGTTGCGACGTACCACAACATCTGCACCCAGCTCGCCTAAGTACTGAACCAGGTTGTAGGTGAATGAATCATAGTTATCCAGCATTAGAATCATTTTAATGTACTCCCTTGTCCAAGCCTTTGTTTAACTCGGCGACTGCGCTGATAATAGCTCGCGCTTTGTTCATGGTTTCATCCCATTCAGACTGCGGTACGGAGTCATAAACAATACCGGCGCCGGCCTGAATGTGTAGCTGCTTATCTTTGATTACTGCGGTGCGAATAGCGATCGCAGTATCCATATTGCCATTCCAAGAGAGATAGCCAACTGCACCAGAATAGATGCCGCGCTTGACGGGCTCTAACTCATTGATGATTTGCATTGCACGTACCTTGGGCGCACCACTTACGGTACCGGCAGGAAAGGTTGCACGCAGTACATCCATCGCGCTCATTTCAGGGTTCAGTTTGCCGCAGACATTGGAAACGATGTGCATAACGTGAGAGTAACGCTCTACGCACATGTTTTCAGTGAGCTCAACCGTACCAATTTGACTGACGCGACCAGCATCATTGCGGCCTAAGTCAATGAGCATCAAGTGTTCGGCAAGCTCTTTCGGATCGCTTAATAGCTCTTCTTCAAGGCGCTTGTCGTGTGCTTCATCGGCACCGCGGCGGCGAGTACCGGCAATTGGACGCACCGTGACTTCTTCATCTTCCAGTCTGACCAAAATTTCCGGTGACGAGCCAACAATTTGGAAATCGCCCAGTTGCAGGAAGTACATGTATGGGGAAGGATTCAGGCTACGTAGCGTACGATACAAATCGAGTGGGGATGCGGTAAACGGAATAGTCAGGCGCTGAGAAATGACCACCTGCATCACATCGCCTTCACAAATGTATTCACGTGCATCGCTTACGGCTTGCTTGAAGTCTTCTTCCGGGAACGAAGAAATAAAGTCAGACTCTTTGGTCGCCACTTCATCCGGAATATGATCCAGCGGATAGCTTAGTGGCTCACGTAATTTCTCATGCAGCGCTTGTAGGCGTGCTTGGGCAGTGTCATAGCCATCGGCATCCGCATGTACAACCAGATATAGCTTGCCGCCAAGGTTATCAAACACCACCACTTCTTCGGATACCATAAGTAGGATATCGGGTGTGTCAATTGGGTCGGCTTTTTTCAGATCTGCAAGTTTAGGCTCGATATAGCCAATAGTTTCATAGCCAAAGTAACCGACCAAGCCGCCAGTAAAGCGGGGTAGCTCCGGTACTTCAGGGACTTTGAACTCGGCTTGCAGGGTCTCAATCCAATCCAGTGGGTCGGCAACTTCAAACTGCTCGCTGACGGTGTCATTCAGGCGAATTTCAACCTGATGGTCGCGAATATGAATCGTCTTTTGAGTGGGTAAGCCGATAATGGAATAACGACCCCATTTTTCACCACCCTGAACAGATTCAAACAAATAGCTGTATTGGCCATCTGCTAGCTTGAGATAGGTGCTTAGTGGGGTGTCCAAATCCGCCAGAACTTCACGGATTAATGGAATGCGATTAAAGCCCTGCGCGATGTAGGACTGAAAAGTCTCTCTTTTCATGAATATAAACCTGTTGAAACAATTAAATAGGTAAAAAAGCTAATCTAAAAGAAGCTTCACCATCGCCAATGTTTGTACAGATTCAATCTCATGTTATGGGTTTCCTGTTGTATGTCATGAGTCTAACGTTTCCCAATCATTATGTCACGTATCAAGCAGTTCAGATTTTGGCTAGTGCCAGTTGCTCGCGGAAGGCTTTGCAAATAGAGTCGTAGTGGTTCGGATCGTCTTTATTTGCTGCGCCGAAAATGGCCGAGCCAGCTACAAACGTGTCCGCGCCTGCGGCTTTAATTTCAGCAATATTGTTGGCTTTAACGCCGCCATCGACTTCCAAACGAATATCATAACCAGAGTCATCAATCAGCTTTCTGGCTTGTGCCAGTTTGACCAGAGTGGAAGGGATGAATGATTGACCGCCAAAGCCAGGGTTAACTGACATTAGAAGGATTAGGTCAACTTTATCCATTACGTATTCCAGCACATCCAGTGAGGTAGCCGGATTGAATACCAAACCCGCTTTACAGCCGTGGTCTTTAATCAGTTGCAGGCTGCGGTCAATGTGTTCTGAGCTTTCGGGGTGGAAAGAGATGTAGCTGGCGCCGGCATTAGCAAAATCAGGAATAATCCGGTCAACGGGCTTTACCATCAAATGCACATCAATCTCTGCGGTGACACCATGCTTACGTAAAGCCTCACAAACTAGGGGGCCAATGGTTAGGTTTGGCACGTAATGGTTGTCCATTACATCAAAATGCACCATATCCGCACCGGATCGCAGTACGTTATCAACTTCCTCGCCCAGTCGTGCAAAGTCCGCAGAAAGAATGGATGGGGAGATACTGTCGCTTTGTCGTGCCATGGCAAATCCGTGATGATATTTGAGAAACGGCTAATGTACTCGAAATCGACGTTTATTGCATCGCTGAAAACAAAAAAGGCAGCCACTTGGGCTGCCTCTGTGCATTTTATGTGGAGTTGGGTTTAGAAGGTTTGCATCTCAATACCCAAGCTCATCGTGGTCACATCGCTATCACGACCATCGCTGGTGGTAACGCCGGTGATGTTTTCCCACTCTGCACGAATTTTCATGTTTTCGTTTAGTGCTACTTTAGCGCCGAAACCGTAGCTCATGCCAAAGCCACTATCATCGCCATCGGAATTGTCGCTGCTCCAGCTGGCAATACCCACTTTACCCAGTGCTTCAACCGAATCATTGATTTGGTATTTACCAACGCCGCTCAGTGATAGGGCAGACATTTCAGCTGTTTCAGTAGACTCAGCAGTTGTGCGGTTGATATCACCAAGGCTGTGATACGTTACTTCAGCATCTAGCATCGAGTTGATTTTGTAACCGCCGTAGACCTTCCAGGAAGTATCTTCGCCATTGCAGCTCTCAGCAGCGGAGCAGTAGCCGTCTGCTTCAGATTGGCCGAATGCGCCACCGAAGAATACATCCTCAAAAAACTCGCCACCGTTAGTAGACGCGTTATCGATGAATTCAGCATGGGCAGGCATTGCTGCAACCGCAGAGAATAATACAGTGACTAAACCGATTTTATTAATAGTTTTCATAGTCGGGGATTCCAATTTGTAGGGGTTCTTTTTATTTTTGATTACCAGTTTACCAGCACTGGATTTTACCAGAAATTAAATAGTAGCCACTACCTTTGGAGTCTGTAAATAAACAGTCGACCAGCGGAGTCACCGCTAGTCTGGTATTACATTAGCGCTTGCTCCTTGAGCTTGGTGATCTCATCACGAGTGTTCGCTGCTTCCTCAAATTCCAAATTTTTAGCATGCTCAAACATTTTCTTTTCTAGCTGAGCAACGAGCTTAAGCGCCTTGTCGGGGGTGAGTGATTTGTACTCTGTGGTATCTTCGGCGACTTTGCGAGGCTGCTGTCCACGTTTGGTTGAGCGGCCTTGGCTGTAAGCGCCTTCCATAATGTCAGCAATGCGTTTAACGATGGTTTTCGGGGTGATATTATTAAGCTTATTATGTATCAACTGCTTAGAACGACGGCGCTCGGTTTCATCTAGTGCGGCCTGCATAGAGCGGGTAATGCGATCGGCGTATAGAATGGCCCGACCTTCAATATTACGCGCGGCTCGTCCAATGGTTTGGATTAAAGATCGCTCAGAGCGCAGGAAGCCTTCTTTGTCGGCATCCAGAATCGCCACCAAGCTAACTTCTGGCATATCCAAGCCTTCACGTAATAAGTTGATGCCGACTAGAGCATCAAACTCACCCAGTCGTAAATCCCGGATAATTTCAACGCGCTCCACCGTATCAATGTCGGAGTGCAGATAACGGACTTTAATGCCATGCTCCATTAGATAATCCGTGAGATCTTCGGCCATGCGCTTGGTTAGCGTCGTAATCAGCACACGCTCATTTTTAGCCGCTCGAATATTGATTTCTGACATCACGTCATCGACTTGTGAGGCAACCGGGCGGATTTCTACGGTTGGGTCAATCAATCCTGTTGGGCGCACGACCTGTTCAGCAACATTATCTGAATGTTGTTTTTCATATTCTCCCGGTGTGGCGGAGACGTGAATAGTTTGCGGAATAATGCGTTCAAATTCATCAAAACGTAAAGGGCGGTTATCAAGCGCGGAGGGGAGCCTGAAGCCATATTCAACCAAATTGTTTTTGCGTGAACGGTCACCCTTATACATAGCCCCGATTTGTGGCACCGTGGCATGCGACTCGTCAATAACAACTAAGGAATGTGGTGGAAGGTAGTCAAATAAACACGGAGGTGCTGCGCCTGCAGGTCTTCCGGATAGATAGCGGGAATAGTTCTCGATACCAGAGCAATAGCCAACTTCCATAATCATTTCAATGTCATATAGCGTGCGCTCTTGCAGGCGTTGGGCTTCCACTAAACGGCCATTAGTATTTAATACTTCTAGGCGCTCACGTAATTCATCTCGAATTTTCTCAACGGCTTCCAGTAGGGTGTCGCGAGGGGTTACGTAGTGTGTTTTTGGGTAGATGGTTAAGCGAGGCACTTTACGTAACACTTCGCCCGTCAGCGGGTCAAAGTAGCTTAGTTGCTCAATTTCATCATCAAACAATTCAATGCGCACCGCTTCGATTTCAGAATCCGCCGGATGCACGTCGATCACTTCACCACGCACTCGGTAAGTACCGCGCGATAATTCAAGATCATTACGTGTGTATTGGAGTTCGGCTAGCCGTCGTAACACGCTACGCTGGTCGATACGCTCACCACGATCCAGATGCAGCATCATCTTTAAGTAGGACTCTGGGTTACCCAAGCCATAGATTGCCGATACCGTGGCGACGATGATAACGTCCTTGCGCTCAATAAGGGCTTTGGTGGCTGATAAACGCATTTGCTCGATATGATCATTGATCGAGGCATCTTTTTCGATATACACACCGGAGGCGGGTACATAGGCCTCCGGCTGGTAATAGTCATAATAGGAGACGAAATATTCCACCGAGTTATTGGGGAAGAACTCTTTCATCTCGCCATACAGTTGAGCGGCCAGCGTTTTATTGTGGGCCATTAAAATGGTCGGGCGCTGAGTTTGCTCGATAATATTGGCGATGGTAAAAGTCTTACCCGAGCCCGTTACGCCTAGCAGTGTTTGATGCAGCAAGCCATCATTCAGGCCCTCGACTAATGAGGCGATAGCCGTTGGTTGGTCACCGGCTGGTTGATAGCTTGTATGGAGCTTAAACTGTGTTGACATAGGCGTAATGGATGCGGCTCATGCTTTCGTCGGAAACCGCATGGCCGTCTCAATCCTTATGATAGTATGACTAGTAATACTAACAATTATACCCCTGATTATCATGACTTCAATTAAGCTTATCGCTTTGTGCCTTCTCTTAGGTTCCAGTGCCGCACAAGCCAGTATGTACCGCTGGGTTGATGAGGCAGGTAAAGTACATTTCTCGGATAAAGTTCCTCCCTCAATGGCTCAGAAAGGGCATACCTCGTTAAGTAATAATGGCCTGACTTCCGAACAGGTTAGCTCAGCTGAAGATTTACGTAAGAAGCATGCAGAAGAGTTGGAAAAGCGTGAGGCACACGCTGAAATGACGGAAGCGCAGGCTTTGGAAGAAGTACAGCGTAAAAAAGATGAGCAGCTAATGGCGACTTATGCCAGCCGTGACGAGCTTGTCTCTGCTTATAATAAGAAATTATCCTTAATCGATCAAAGTTTTGGGATTTTGTCAGCGCGTGATGAAAGCCTGACTCAAAAAGTGCTTAGCCTCAAGCGTCAGTATAAATCAACCAAAGATCAGTTAACGCGTGACAACTTACTGATGCAAGTGACAAATAGCCAAGACAGCTTGGCAGAGTATCGCAGAGCAGCTACTGAGAATCGCGCTGAGCGTGATGTAATCTCTGGCGAATACCGGGAAAATTTGATTCGATTTGATAAGCTGGCCAAGCAGAGTCGTTAAGCGGTTTGTTGAGGCCTCAACAATAAAATAATAATAATAATGAAAATCACTTATACACTGACATTTTTATTGCTGATATCCAGCCTGTCATCACAGGCTGCTCTGTACCGTTGGGAAGATGCGAGTGGTAAAGTGCATTACTCGGATAAGATCCCACCGGAAATGGCTCAGTCTGGCCATGTAAAGCTCAATAAAAATGGCACAATGAAAGAGCGGGTTGCATCCGCTGAAGCGCGTCGGACTCAGTTAGAAGCCATTGAGGAAGAGCGTGCGCTGATGGAAAAAATGAAGGCGCAAAAGCAAGAGGAAGACTTGCAGGAAATGCGGGATACTCAGTTGCTTTCTATGTTTAGCACTGAAGAAGAACTGATCAATGTCTACAATAGTAAGTTAGAAATGACTGATGGCAGTATTCAAATCCTGAAAGCACGCCACAAGAAGCTTTCTGAGACTTTGGAGGAGATAGAAGCTCGACACGAGCGGACGGTGAATCCAAATGATAAGAATAAGATCGGTATGCGCATTGAAGATATTTTGGATAACTTGCATGTCTATCAGCAGGCCATCACCGAGAACCTGATTGAGCGGAGTAATATCGAAGTGACCTTCGCGCAAGACCTAGCACGGTTTAAGGTCATCTCTAAAAATCGCCGGTCACGATCTAAGTGACCGACGATCAATCTGTTGCTTACTTCGCGCGCATACCTGGCTCAGCACCTTGATCAGGATGCAGTACAAACAAGTCACTGCCTCCAGGTCCTGCTGCCAGCACCATGCCTTCAGACATGCCAAAGCGCATTTTGCGTGGTGCCAAGTTAGCCACCATTACAGTCAACTTGCCAATCAGGTCTTCTGGGTTGTAAGCAGATTTGATTCCGGCAAACACTTGGCGCTTTTCGCCGCCAATATCCAACGTTAAACACAATAACTTATCAGCGCCTTTCACAGCTTCCGCATTTTCGATTTTAGCGATCCGCAGATCGATCTTGTCGAAATCTTCATAAGTGATCTCTGGCTTGATCGGATCATTCACCAAATGCTCACTCAGTGCAGGTTTGTTCGCCGCTTCTTGCATAGCTAGCAATACTTGTTTGTTTTCTTCCAGCATCGCATCAATTTGTGTTTGCTCAATGCGAGTCATCAACGGTTTGAATGGGGCCAGTGGGTGGTCCAGTAATGGAGTTTGCACAGAATCCCAGTTCAGCTCGCCTGCATTCAAAAACACTTCAGCGTTCTCAGTAAGCTCTGGCAGGATTGGTTTCAGGTAAGTCAGCAGCGCGCGGAACATATTGATGCCCTGCGTACAAACGCCTTGAACCTGTTCTTTGGTTTCAGGGTCTTTGATTAGCACCCAAGGCTTGTTCTCATCAATATACTGGTTCGCCAGATCAGCCAAAGCCATGACTTGACGCATCGCACGGCTGTATTGGCGGCTTTCATAGGCTTCAGCAATTTCTTCACTAGCGCTAGCGAACTGAGCATATAGCGCTGGATCAGGTAATTCCGCCGATAGCTTGCCATCAAAGTTCTTATGCACGAAGCCAGCGCAGCGTGATGCAATATTGACTACTTTACCCACCAAGTCGCTATTTGCGCGGCGCATAAAGTCTTCTAAGTTCAGGTCGATATCTTCAATGGTGTTGCTTAGCTTGGAAGCAAAGTAATAACGCAACTGTTCCGCAGGCAAATGATTCAGGAATACGCGTGCCTGAATAAATGTGCCGCGAGATTTTGACATTTTCTCGCCATTGACTTTCAGGAAGCCGTGGCAGTGAACGCCCGTCGGTAGGCGGTAGCCAGCTACTTCCAGCTGCGCAGGCCAGAATAGGGTGTGAAAATAAGCAATATCTTTACCAATGAAGTGATACACCTCAGCAGTCGAGTCTTTCGCCCAGTAGTCGTCAAAGCTTTCGCCAGTACGATCACATAGATTTTTAAAGGACGCTAAATAGCCAACCGGTGCATCCAGCCAGACATAAAAATACTTGTTGTCTGTATCTGGAATTTTGAAGCCCCAGTAGGGCGCATCACGGGAAATATCCCAATCAGTCAGGCCGTCGCTGACCCATTCATTCATTTTGTTAACGACTTCTTTTTGTACCGAGCCGCTGTCTAGCCATTTAGCTAAAAACTCAGTGAAGTCACCCAGCTTAAAGAAGTAATGTTCGCTATCTTTCTCAATCGGAGCAGCACCAGTCACTACGGAGTAAGCATTTTTCAGATCCGTTGTGGAATAGGTTGCTCCACACACTTCACAGTTGTCGCCATACTGGTCAGATGAGCCGCACTTAGGGCAGTCACCTTTGATGAAACGGTCCGGTAGGAACATTTCAGCTTCAGGGTCATAAGCTTGCTTGATAGTACGAGTATCAATATGACCTTTGTCTCTGGCAGCCAAATAAATGCCCTCAGCCAGCACCCGGTTTTCTTCCGAGTGCGTGCTGTGGTAATTATCAAAATGGATATTGAAGCCCGCAAAGTCAGCTTGGTGCTCCTGATTCATTTCATCAATCAGTGCTTGCGGCTCAATGCCTTGTTGCTGAGCGCGTAGCATGATGGGGGTACCATGCGCATCGTCGGCGCAGACGTAGTAACAGCTATTGCCACGTTGGCGTTGAAAGCGAGCCCAGATATCCGTTTGGATATATTCCACCATGTGGCCGATATGAATCGGGCCATTAGCATAGGGAAGGGCGCTGGTAACAAGAATTTTACGAGTCATAATTCAATATCCGGGGTCGATCAGCAGTATTTTTTGATAAGGGCTTGTTGTTCTTCAGTTTCCATCCGTGCGCCAAAACGTGACACGATGATGGAGGCTGCTTCGCTGGCTAATTCACCAGCCGCTGCATCACTAAAGCCGTGCGTGATGCCATACAGGAATGCTCCAGCGAACATGTCGCCTGCGCCGTTGGTATCAATCGCAGTGGTTTTAACCGCAGCAACTTGTGTTCTGCCATTTGCGGAGATGATTTCCGCACCATTGGCGCCTTTAGTTAGCACTAACGTTTTGCATAAACCAGTCAGTTCAGTGATTGCTGCCTCCAGGTCATCTTTGCCCGTAAAGGTCAGTGCTTCTTCTTCATTGCTGAATAAGATATCAACGCCATCGCCGATGATTTCTTTAACGCCATCGCGGAAATAAGTCACCATTGAAGGGTCGGAGAACGTCATTGCCGTTTTAACATTATTTTCCGCAGCGACCTTGCGAGCTTCCAATACCGCATTGCGAGAAACGTCAGAAGTAACCAGGTAGCCTTCGATATAGATGTACTCGGCTTGCTTGAGGTCATCAAAGTGCAGCTCGTTAACAGAGAAATCTGTCGTGATGCCTAAGAACGTATTCATGGTGCGCTCGGCGTCAGGAGTAACCATGACCATGCACTTGCCCGTTACGCCTTCGTGCTTTACCTGATCCAAACGAGTTGTCACGCCTGCCGCGTGTAGGTCATTCATATAGAATTCACCAGACTCATCATCAGCAACCTTGCAGGCGTAAAAGCTTTTGCCGCCCAGTTGGCTGATCGCTACGATGCTGTTAGCTGCAGAGCCTCCGCCAGTCCGTTTTTTAATTCCGAACGCTTCTGTCATGGCGCCCAGTAATTGTTGTTGCTGGTCTTCATCAATTAACGTCATTAAGCCTTTTTCGATGTTTTGCTGTTGAAGAAAGTCTTCGGTGACTTCATATTCCATATCAACCAGCGCGTTGCCAATGCCGTAAACGTGATAACTCATGTGTGCTCTCTATTGAAATTCTAAATTGGGGGCTTATATTAAAGCATTATCGTTACAGATAAACGATTAGTTTTGGCTTTGAGTCTAATCAGAAACAAACGATCTATATTAATAAACCCGATAACACACCGCTTGCTTTTTGATACACTAGCGCCACTGCCGTTTCCACTCGGCAAACATTCACTATTCAGTAAGCATATTTTTGGAGCATATGATGAGTTTTCAGCATATTACCGTCCCTGCAAAAGGTGAGAAAATCACTTCTAACGCAGATTTTTCTTTGAATGTACCGGATATGCCGGTAATCCCTTTTGTTGAGGGTGATGGCATCGGTGCGGACATTACACCGGTAATGAAAAAAGTAATCAATGCGGCCGTTGCAAAAGCTTACGGCAGCAAACGTGAAATCCAGTGGATGGAAATCTATGCTGGCGAGAAGGCCAATGCGCTTTACGGTGGTGATGTTTGGTTGCCTGATGAGACAATTGATGTCGTTAAAGACTACGTTGTTTCTATTAAAGGCCCGCTGACTACACCAGTGGGTGGCGGTATGCGCTCTTTGAACGTAACACTGCGCCAGACGTTGGATCTGTACACGTGCCTGCGTCCGGTTCGTTATTACACAGGTACCCCAAGCCCGGTTAAAGAGCCTGAGAAAACGGATATGGTTATTTTCCGTGAAAACTCAGAAGATATTTATGCGGGTATTGAGTGGGAAGCGGGATCACCTGAAGTTAAGAAGATGATCGACTTCCTGCAAAACGAAATGGGCGTCACAAAGATTCGTTTCCCAGAAACTAGCGGAATCGGTATTAAGCCTGTTTCGAAAGAAGGTACTGAGCGTTTAGTGCGTAAAGCACTGCAGTACGCAATCGACAATAACCGTAAGGTTGTAACGATCGTACACAAAGGTAACATCATGAAGTTCACCGAAGGTGGCTTCAAGCAATGGGGTATTGATCTGGCTCGTAAAGAGTTTGGCGCAACTGAGTTGGACGGTGGTCCATGGTTGTCATTCAAGAACCCAAAGACAGGTGAAGACATTATTCTGAATGACGTTATCGCTGATGCCTTCTTACAGAACATCCTGCTTTACCCTGAGAACTACTCAGTGGTTGCGACATTGAACCTGAATGGTGACTTTGTGTCGGATGCACTGGCAGCACAGGTTGGTGGTATCGGTATTGCGCCGGGTGCTAACTTATCCGATGACATTGCTGTGTTTGAAGCAACACACGGAACTGCACCAATGATTGCCGGTCAAAATAAGGCGAACCCTGGTTCTATTATTTTGTCTGCAGAGATGATGCTGCGTCACATGGGCTGGTTGGAAGCGGCTGACCTTGTGGTTAAAGGTATTTCTGGTGCTATATCAGCAAAAACAGTAACCTTCGATTTTGCGAACGAAATGGATGATGCCGTTGTACAGACAACTGCAGAGTTCGGTGATCGCATCATCGAAAATATGTAACAGATGCCGGAGGGTTGGCGAGTAATATGGCGAACAAGCATGAGATAGACGACGATTCTGGTTTGGCGGTAGAGGAATCCCGCCCAGAAGTCAAAGAACCAAAACGTTATAGCGTTATACTAATGAACGACGATTTCACTCCAATGGAATTCGTTGTCGAGGTACTAATGGTGTTCTTTAATCTGGATCATGAATCCGCCACTCGCGTTATGCTAAACGTGCACCAAAAGGGCAAAGGGATCTGCGGTGTCTTTACCAGAGAGATCGCAGAGACCAAAGTTGTCACGGTGAACGAGTATGCGCGCAAGTCACAGCACCCCTTGTTATGTACCATGGAAGAGGCCTAAGGAGATAAGACATGTTAAGTCCGGAAGTTGAGTATTCTATCAACAGCCTGTTCAGGGAAGCCAATGAGAAGCACCACGAGTTTGTAACGGTGGAGCATCTTTTATTAGCGATGACAAGGAATCCCTCCGCAGCTGACACGCTACGGGCGTGCGGTATTAATATCCCCCAGTTGCAACAAGAGCTGGAAGGGCATATTGAAGAAAGCACGCCTATTTTGGTCGAGGACGATGTGCGCGAGACGCGTCCGACCATTGGTTTTCAGCGCGTATTGCAACGTGCTGTATACCATGTCCAGGCATCTGCCAAAGAAGAAGTGACTGGAGATAGTATTCTGGTGGCAATCTTTGGTGAGACAGAATCCCATGCGGTCTATTATTTAGCCCGTCAGGATATGTCACGCTTGGATTTGGTAAATTATATTTCTCATGGCATTCAAAAGGGTGAAGATATCTCTTTTGATAGTCTGTCGACGGATGACGATGAGTCCTCCGCAGAGCCAAGAGCGAATGAAGAAGAGCATGAGTTTGGTGAGGATGAGTCAAAGTCCAGCCCGCTTGAGCGATTCGCGCGTAATCTGAATCAAATGGCGATTGATGGAAAAATTGATCCGTTAATTGGCCGTGAAGAAGAGATTGAGCGCACGGTACAGGTGCTTTGTCGTCGCCGTAAGAATAATCCTTTGTTGGTCGGCGAGGCGGGAGTTGGTAAAACAGCTATCGCGGAAGGCCTTGCCAAGCGTATCGTTGACGAAGATGTGCCAGAAGTATTGGCTGATGCCACAATCTATTCATTAGACTTAGGCGCATTGGTTGCCGGTACTAAGTATCGTGGTGATTTTGAAAAGCGTCTGAAAGCTGTATTGAATCAGATTCGCGATGAGGAGCATGCGGTACTGTTTATTGATGAGATTCATATCATCATCGGTGCAGGCGCAACTTCTGGCGGCACAATGGATGCTTCTAACCTGATTAAGCCAGTATTGGCATCAGGTGAGCTGAAGTGCATGGGTTCTACAACGTATCAGGAATATCACAGTATTTTTGAGAAAGATCGTGCTTTAGCGCGTCGTTTCCAGAAAATTGATGTGAATGAGCCGTCAGTACCAGAGACGATTAAAATCCTTAAGGGGTTGAAGTCACGCTTTGAAGAGCATCATGATGTGAAATACACCATGCCAGCATTGGAAACAGCGGTTGAACTGTCTGCGCGTTACATCACAGATCGTCGCTTGCCCGATAAAGCGATCGATGTGATTGATGAGGCGGGAGCGAATCGTCAGTTGCAGCCAAAAGCCACTCGTAAGAAGACAATTAATGTGTCTGATATCGAAGCGATCGTGGCAAAAATTGCACGCATTCCGCCTAAGGCTGTTTCAAGCTCTGACATGGAAGTGCTAAAGTCGCTGGATACTGACCTTAAGCGCGTTGTGTTTGGTCAGGATGAAGCGATCAAGCAAATCGTTACGGCGATTAAAATGGCTCGCTCTGGTTTGCGTGATGATGCGAAGCCAATTGGTTCCTTCTTGTTTGCAGGCCCGACGGGTGTTGGTAAGACTGAAGTGACCAAGCAGCTCTCTGAGCACTTAGGCATTAAGCTATTGCGCTTTGATATGTCTGAGTACATGGAAAGACATACTGTGTCTCGTCTGATCGGTGCACCTCCAGGGTATGTTGGCTATGACGAAGGTGGCTTACTGACGGATGCCGTTAATAAGAACCCACATGCGGTATTGTTATTGGATGAAGTTGAGAAGGCACATCCGGATGTGTTCAACTTGTTATTGCAGGTAATGGATAACGGTAAGCTGACGGACAGTAACGGTCGGGAGATTGATTTCCGGAATGTTATTCTGATTATGACCAGTAACGCTGGTGCTCAGGACATTAGTCGTAGCTCAATGGGCTTTACGCGGCAGGATCACTCGTTGGATACTAGTAAGGCGATTGAGAATGCCTTTACACCTGAATTCCGTAATCGTTTGGATGCGGTTGTTCAGTTCAAGCCGTTGCCTGAAGGTGTGATTACGTCAATCGTTGATAAGTTCCTGATTCGTCTGGAAGCTCAGTTAAACGAGAAGCGTGTGACATTGGTTGTTGATGATAAAGCCAAGCGTTGGTTAGCTGAGAAGGGCTACGATGTTAAGATGGGTGCGCGTCCGATGGAACGTGTTATTCAGGAAAATATCAAGCGTCCGCTGGCTGATGAGATTCTGTTCGGTCGCTTATCAAAAGGCGGCACCGTAAGAATTACGGCTCAGGATGATGGATTGGTTCTGGACTATGATGACGAGAAAGAGGTGGTTGCCTGATTAACCTCAGGTAAGCGCCCACAGAAAAGCCCGGTAATAACACATTGTTACCGGGCTTTTTAGTATTTGGGCATTCCTCTCAGAAGCGAGAGGTGTTGTTACCTACTTGCTACGGTAGGTGATTCTGCCTTTAGTCAAGTCGTAAGGCGTTAGCTGAACGGTGACTTTGTCTCCCGTTAGGATACGGATGTAGTTTTTGCGCATCCGACCAGAAATGTGTGCGTTAACCACATGTCCGTTCTCAAGCTCAACTCTGAAGGTTGTATTCGGCAAAGTTTCAACAACCGTGCCTTCCATTTCAATATTTTCTTCTTTAGCCATGTGTTCCAGTAATAATTACTATCTGTATAGAAGCGCAGTATTATCCACCACCTGATTGATTAAACAAGTCATTTTTCCCTAAATGGCCATTTATTTATATTCCTGCTGGCAAAATTAAGTTCAAAATGATGTATTATAAGGCTACTTACAAATCGTATTGATTCAGATGTTGGATATATTGCTTTCAGGTCTGTATTATCGCAAACAGTTTTTTTAGTGGCAGGTAGTATTAATGAATTTTGCGGCAGTCTTCCCTGGTCAGGGCTCCCAGTCTTTAGGGATGATGAATGATTTAGCGGGCTCTTTTACGTTGGTTCAGGAAACCTTCGACGAAGCGTCAGAAGTACTAGGCAAGAATCTGTGGCAAATTGTGACGGATGGTCCGGAGGAATTGTTAAGCCAGACTGAGATTACTCAGCCGCTGATGCTAACAGCCGGCGTGGCTGTTTGGCGGATTTGGAACGAGCAGGGCGGCGCTATGCCGTTAGCGATGGCTGGCCATAGTCTCGGTGAATACAGTGCCTTGGTTGCTTCGGGCATTGTTGATTTCCCAACAGCGGTCGCACTGGTCGGCAAACGTGCCAGTTTGATGCAACAAGCGGTTCCGGAAGGGACTGGCGGCATGGCGGCAATTCTTGGCTTAAGCCCTGAGGCTGTTGTTGAAGGCTGTGCGAAAGCTGCAAACGGTCAGGTAGTTGAAGCGGTAAATTTTAACTCGCCAGAGCAAACCGTTATTGGTGGTGATAATGAAGCGGTTGAGCGAGCCATGGCAGTGTTAACCGAAATGGGCGCTAAGCGCGTGGTTAAATTAGCCATGAGCGTACCTTCTCACTGTAGCCTGCTTAAAGAGACCTCTCAGATCATGGCACAGTCACTGGCAACGGCCAGTTTTAATGCAGCTAATATCCCTGTTCTTCATAATGTCTCTGCCTCTAGCTGCGATACGCCAGATGCGATCCGACAATCTGTCGCTGATCAGCTGTATCAGCCGGTTCGCTGGGTAGATACCATTAATGCGCTTGAATCTGCGGGTGCTGACACCATAGTTGAATTTGGACCGGGCAAAGTATTATTTGGCCTGAACCGCAGAATCAATCGTAAGCTGGGTAACTTGACCATTAACGACACAGCCTCATTAGAAAAAGCACTGACTGCAACCAAGGAATAATTCATGAATTTTGACAGCTTACTGGATGGTAATGTAGCGTTAGTCACTGGCGCAAGTCGCGGAATTGGACGTGCAATTGCTGAAAAGCTTGGTAAAGCAGGCGCTACTGTTGTAGGAACAGCGACTTCGGAAAGCGGTGCTGCGGCTATTAGTGCTTATTTTGCTGAAAATGGCATTAAAGGTTGCGGAAAGGTGTTAAATGTAGGAGATTCCGCATCCATTGAAATTCTGATGAAAGAAACGGTCGCAGAGTTTGGCCCCATTCAGGTTTTAGTGAATAATGCAGGGATTACGCGTGATAATTTGCTGATGCGAATGAAGGATGATGAGTGGGATGATATTATCAATACCAATCTAAGCTCAGTATTCCGTCTAAGCAAGGCTTGCTTACGTGGCATGATGAAAGCACGACATGGCCGGATTATTTCAATTGCTTCGGTAGTTGGAGCAACGGGCAATCCAGGGCAGTGTAACTATGCTGCAGCAAAAGCTGGAATTGTTGGTTTTTCAAAGTCATTAGCTCGCGAAGTGGGTTCACGCGGTATTACCGTGAATGTGGTTGCGCCGGGGTTCATTGATACTGATATGACGAAGGCCTTAGCCGAAGAGCAACGCAATGCGATGGCATCGCAAATTCCACTGGGGAGTTTGGGTAAGCCTGAAGATATTGCGAATGCCGTATTGTTTTTAGCATCGGACATGGGCACCTACGTGACCGGTGAAACCTTGCACGTTAATGGTGGCATGCATATGGCGTAAAGCCGCCATTGCTTTATAGCTTGTGTACTTGATTTTTATTATAATAGTATGCATATTGTGTTTTTTTTAATTGAGGACAAAATATCATGAGTGATATTGAACAGCGCGTCAAAAATGTTGTTGTAGAACAGTTGGGTGTTGACGAAGCAGAAGTAACAAATGCTGCATCTTTCGTTGATGACCTTGGCGCGGATTCACTGGATACCGTTGAGCTGGTTATGGCACTCGAAGAAGAGTTCGGTACCGAAATTCCTGATGAAGAAGCTGAGAAGATTACAACAGTCCAGCTTGCAATTGATTACGTAAAATCGCATCAGGGTTAAACCCAGGATTCGTTGAGACCGCAGTTTAACCCGCTTAAACTGCGGTCTTTGTACTATAAAGAATCGCAAATTATTTAATTGCTGATGTTGTCCTGTCAGTAACATCAAATAGTGAAGGAAAAATCATCGTGTCTAAACGTCGAGTAGTAGTTACCGGTCTTGGTATCGTATCTCCGGTTGGTTCCACCATCGGAACAGCCTGGAAAAATATCACCGAAGGCAAAAGCGGTATCAATAAAATCAGCCCCGATTTATTTGATGCGAGTGAATTCAGCGTGCGAATCGCTGGAAACGTAACAGATTTTGACGCGAGCAAATATATTAAACCTAAAGACCAACGCAAAATGGATCCTTTTATCCATTACGGTATTGGCGCTGGTACTGATGCATTGCACGATTCAGGCATTGTTGTGACTGAAGATAATGCCGAAGGCATTGGTGTGATCGTTGGTTCTGGTATCGGTGGTATTAGTACCATCGAAAAGAATTTTGAAGCGTACATGAATGGCGGACCACGTAAGATTTCACCGTTTTTTGTACCAAGTAGTATTGTAAACATGGTTGCCGGTAATCTGTCGATTATGCACGGCTTAAAGAACCATAATATGTCTCCGGTTTCTGCTTGTGCGACTGCAACTCACAGTATTGGTGATGCAGCGCGCATGATTGCTTATGGCGATGCAGACGTAATGCTGGCAGGTGGTGCGGAAATGGCCACAACGCCATTGGGTATCGGTGGCTTCGCTGCAGCTCGTGCATTATCAACTCGTAACGATGATCCTGAAGCGGCAAGCCGTCCATGGGATTCTGGTCGTGATGGATTTGTATTGGGTGATGGTGCTGGTATTTTGGTACTTGAAGAGTACGAATACGCTAAAGCTCGTGGCGCAGAAATCTACTGTGAATTAGTCGGTTTTGGTATGAGCAGTGATGCTTACCACATGACTTCACCATCACAGAATGGCGAAGGCGCAGCACGTTGTATGCGTAACGCACTGAAAGATGCTGGTTTGAACCCTGAAGATATTGATTATATCAATGCGCATGGTACATCCACACCTGCAGGCGACGTTGCTGAGACAATGGCACTGAAATTGGCCATGGGTAATCACGCGAAGAACGTTGCAGTCAGCTCGACTAAGTCTATGACAGGTCACTTACTGGGTGCGGCAGGCGGTATCGAAGCGGTATTCAGCGTATTGGCTATCCGTGATCAAATTTTACCACCGACCATCAATATGGATGATCCTGACCCAGCGTGCGATTTGGATTATGTTCCAAATACAGCGCGTGATGCCAAAGTTGAAATTGCAATGAGCAATTCCTTCGGTTTTGGTGGGACGAACGGCACATTGATTTTCAAAAAAATATAATAGCCCATTAAGCGGGCAGTTAGGGTGAGTGATGAAAGCAGCATTCAAGTGGTTATTTATAATTCTGTTGTTTTCGGCCCTAGCTGCCGGTGGCTATGGTTATCTGCAGTATGAGCAATTCATAAAGCAGACCGTTCCAGAGACAGCACCTAAGCGTTTTGAGATTGCTAAAGGCAGTAGCATTCGCCAAGTTGCCAGAGATCTGGAGCAGCAAGGCATCGTTAAGCCAGCATGGCAGTTTCAGCTGTTGGCAAAAATCACCAAACAAGATACCAAAATTAAAGCGGGCGAGTTTGCTATTAAACCCGGCATGAGCGCGCAAGACGTGCTTGATCATTTTGTGTCTGGAAAAACAATCAGCTATAGCAGCCGTATCATTGAAGGCTTTGTTTACAAGGACTTAGTCGCCTCCGTTAAAGCCGATGAGAACTTGGTTCAAACACTTACCGATGATGACTACGCAAATATCATGCAGCGGATTGGCTCTGAAGAGAAAAGCCCTGAAGGGTGGTTCTTCCCGGATACCTATAACTATCCGCGTGGCACAACCGATCTTGAGTTTTTAAAACGTAGCCATCAGGCAATGAAGTCATTCCTTAATAAGGAATGGGAGCAGCGTGAAGCCGGTATTCCGCTAAAAACACCTTATCAAGCCTTGATTCTGGCATCCATTGTTGAGAAAGAAACTGGCGTGCCTGAAGAGCGGCCGTTGATTGCGGCTGTGTTTCAAAATCGCTTGAAAATAGGGATGATGCTGCAAACAGACCCCAGTGTTATCTATGGTATGGGTGAGCGCTTCGAAGGCAATATTCGCAAATCCGACCTGAGACGCGATACGCCTTATAATACCTATACTCGTAAAGGATTAACGCCAACACCGATTGCGACGCCAAGTGCGGAAGCGATCAGAGCAGTGTTGCATCCTGAGGCGACAAAAGCCCTTTATTTCGTCGCACGTGGTGATGGAACGTCTCATTTTTCAAATAGTTATAAAGAGCATCGTAGAGCCGTTGTAAAATATCAGTTAAATGGAAATGCTAAAGCTTATCAGGGGGATAAATGAGTCATCCACGTGGCTTATTTCTGAGCTTTGAGGGAACAGAAGGAGCAGGGAAGAGCAGTAACCTTCAATATGTGAAGGAGATGCTCGAAACTAGCGGAAAAACTGTTTTGGTCACTCGTGAGCCTGGTGGTACAGAAGTTGGTGAGCGCATTCGTGAAATTTTGTTAAACCCTGATTTGCCTGCAATGCATTCAGATACCGAGTTGTTACTAATGTTTGCGTCTCGTGCTGAGCATTATCAGCATAAGATTCTGCCGGCTTTAAATGAAGGTCAGTGGGTTTTGTGTGATCGCTTTACTGATGCTAGCTTTGCTTATCAAGGTGGCGGTCGTGGTATTGACATGGCTCGAATTGCGGAGCTTGAAGCTTGGGTTTTAGGTGGATGCAAACCAGATCAGACTTTCTTATTTGATCTGCCGGTTGAGATCGGTTTGTCTCGTGCGAAGTCTCGTGGTGCAGCTGATCGCTTTGAGCAAGAGGCTGTATTGTTTTTTCAAAGAATTCGCGATTGCTATTTAGCTCGAGCAGCAGCAGAGCCAACACGATTTAAGGTATTAGATGCTTCTCAGGCTCTAGAGCAAGTCAGAGATCAGTTGAAAATGACCACATCACAATTACTTAAAGATACGAATTTCGAATGATTTATCCATGGCAGCAAGATGCCTGGAATGCATTGTCACGTGCGCGTGCTCGCGACCATATGCCACATGCTTTATTGTTGGCGGGACCAGAGTATTGTGGCAAGCGTGACTTTGCGTTAGGGCTGGCAAAAGCGTTAATGTGTGAGAATGCACATGGTGCTGATGATTTCGCTTGTGGACACTGTAAAAGCTGTCACTTATTTGAAGCAAGCTCTCACCCTGATTATACCTCCGTACTCTTAGAAGAGAAAAAAACGCAGATTGTTGTTGATCAGATTCGTCGATTAAATGAGTTTGTGTATCTAAGCCGCAGTTACCAAGAGAGCCGGGTGGTGTTTATCTATCCCGTAGAGCGCTTAAATACTAATGCCGCCAATAGCTTACTGAAAACACTTGAAGAGCCACCTAAGAACACGGTGATGTTGCTGGTGAGCTCTAATTTTTCACAGCTGATCCCGACCATTCGTAGTCGCTGTCAAATTATACAACTTCCACAGCCAACCACCCAGCAAGCAACTGACTGGCTTGAGACGCAGGATTTAACACATCCAATTGGTGAGTTACTCCTGGCCTCCGGCGGGCGTCCTTTACTGGCAAAGGCTTTGGATAGCGGTGAGAAGCTTGCCGAACGAAAGCAGTTTGCTACTGATCTTCTTAAGCTGCTTCAGGGGCGTCATTCACTTATCAGTGTCGCCAAGCGTTGGGAGAAGAGTGACAAAGGCGAGTTATTGGATTGGCAGCTGCAGTGGATTGAGTCGATGATTCGCAGTGTTTTTTCGGGTGCCGAAGGTGTCACTGATGCAATTAGTCCTCATCTGAGGAAGCATATGTCACTTAAAAACAATGACCTATGGCGACTTCGTGATAGCATGCTGGAGTTGAAAAAGCATGCCCACACATCGTTAAATGCTCTGTTGTATACCGAAAATATGCTACTGTTGTGGCAGAAAGAAGCTTTGAATCGTTAGAGCTTTACTAATAATAACAATAAGATCGGAAAATAAATCATGGAAATTGACAGCCAGCAAGAAGAAGCGGTTCGCAATGTCATCAACGTTTCAATCAAAGACAAAACTGCCTTGCACGCAAACTACATGCCATTTATCAAAGGTGGCGGTATATATGCGATCACGGATAAGCGCTTTAACTTAGGTGATGAGGTTATTTTGTCGCTTAAGATTATGTCCGAAGCAAAAAAGTATGCTGTTCCAGCTAAGGTTGTCTGGGTGTCTCCAAATCAAGCTATGAGCACACAGGGCGGCGTGGGTGTTCAGTTTAGTGGTCGCACTAAGGATAATGTTCGCATGGCGCTGGAGTCGATTCTAGGGGATTTGGCGGCCAAGCCATCGGTTTATCATACTTACTAAGCCTCAGTGGAAGTGCCAGAATTCACAGGAAAATTAATTTTCCGTTTTGCCGTTGTTTTGCACTAAAGTGAAATTGCATGTTTTTGCTGAAAATCGCTTAGAATCGGCCTTATTTTGTTTAATTTTACATCGAAACACCCATAAAAACAGGGGAGAGGTGATTTTTAGAGATGTTTTTAGCGAAAGTGACGGCTATTTAGCATTGTGAGCGCTTTAAAAACTAGCTTAAAACGTGTTTAATTTTTAATTTATGGCTCAGAATCTTTATTCTGAGCGAATAGCGGTTAGTTTTTTGTCTTAAAAAGATCAAAAAACAGCCAAATAAAGAAGAGGGTGCGAGCATTCTTCTTTGTTCTCGTATCCTATCTTCCGATAGTTCCGCTCTATATAGCTATGATCTTTTTGAGCTGTACTTTTGTATTTTTTTGATTTCACCTGCTTGATACTGCTCACAGTGAATCTCTCACGCTTTGTTCATTTCTCTTCAGTGTTTTCTGTTCTCCAGTATTGGCCCAGACCCATGCTAGTTCATCGCTTTTCGATGTCAATAACTGAACCAAGACCAAGACAGTTTTTACAATTCAAAGCTTGTCGTTTTAGTTTCTTAGGCATACTGGATTTGAGATTTGAGATTTGAGATTTGAGATTTGAGATTTGAGATTTGAGATTTGAGATTTGAGATTTGAGATTTGAGATTTGAGATTTGAGATTTGAGATTTGAGATTTGAGATTTGAGATT